>Ga0247727_10011345_pt1 | contig 15571 bp, 15 predicted proteins | sample WisWelCaveWW1625_FD_202498 | JGI IMG/M metagenome (GOLD analysis project Ga0247727, IMG submission 202498) | Biofilm microbial communities from Wishing Well Cave, Virginia, United States - WW16-25 | ecosystem: Environmental > Aquatic > Deep subsurface > Groundwater > Cave microbial mat | place...
ATGCTTATCAGGGAGCGCTCTTTGCCGCTGAAAGCATCGGCAAAAAATATCTCGACCCGGAAGTATATGCCGTCGTGCGGAGCGCCAAGTACAAATCCATTCTGCGCAAGCTCGCGCAAGCGCCGGTGGGACAAATTTTTCAACGCAGCGCCGTCAAAGATTTTCTCTCACTTGAAGAGGACAAGGTGTTTGATCAATTTCTGCGCAAAATGAAGAAGCTCGGCGTCATCAAAGCCGGCGAAGATCGCGGCGAATATTTGTTTGGCAATGAGCTGATACGGCTTTATCTGTCATTGGAAGGCAATTTGACGGCGGCAAAAATTAAAACGTAAAAATTAAAATGTGAGGAGGAAACTTGAATCGTATTCGTGTCGTGCAATTCGGCCTTGGCCCCATCGGGCAGGCTTGTGTTAAAGTGTTGGCGCAGAAATCCGGCGTCGAGCTGGCCGGCGGCATCGATATTGACGTGAATAAAATCGGCAAAGATCTCGGCGAAGTTTGCGGGTTAAAAGATCCGCTCGGTGTCGGCGTTCGCGGCGACCTCAACGCGGCGCTGGCGGAATGGCGGCCGCAGGTTGTGGTGCACACCACCTTGTCGTTTTTAGATCGCATTGAAGATCAACTGACCACGATCATTCTGGGCGGCGCGCACATCGTTTCTTCAACGGAAGAATTATTTTATCCTTATCAACGCAACGCGGAATTTTGCCGGCGTATCGATGCGCTCGCTGCACAACACGGCGTTGCCGTGGTCGCCACCGGCGTCAATCCCGGTTTTTCAATGGATATTCTGCCGCTGTGTCTCACCGGCGTTTGCACGGAGGTGGAAAAAATCACGGCCACGCGCGTGGTCGATGCGAGCCGCCGGCGCTTGCCTTTGCAAAAGAAAATCGGCGCGGGCATTTCGCGCAAAGAGTTTCGCGAGCGCGTGGCGAGCGGCACGTTCGGCCACATCGGCTTGCGCGAATCGGCGCTGGCGGTGATGAGCGCGCTGCGCTGGCCGGTGGATGAAATCAAAGAGAGCCTCAAGCCGATGCTGGCGGAAAAACGCGTGAAGACGCCGTATCTCACCGTCGAGACCGGACAGATCACCGGCATTCATCAAATCATGCGCGTCAAAAGCGGCAAGAAAGAACGTCTCAAACTCGAATTGCAGATGTTTGTCGGCGCGAAAAAGCCGCATGACAGCGTCGAGATCGCCGGCAATCCGCCGTTGTCGATGCGCATCGACGGCGGCATCTTCGGCGACACCGCAACGATCGGCGCGCTCGTTAATGCCATTCCCAAAATTATTAATGCCCGTCCCGGCCTGCGCACGATGCTGGATTTGCCGGTGCCGTATGCGTTTTTATGACGATTTTATTTAGATTGGAAAATATGTCAGACGATTAATCCATTCATCTGCTTCTGTTACCATCCAAACGAGGAGCAAATCATCGACAACGATATTAGAGGCAAGAAGTTGTGGGACAATGATAACACCGGCGCTTTTGTTGGCTGAGATAAATTTCTTAAAATGGAAAGGCATTGTTCGGCGATCGTGTGTTACCAGCACACGTCCCGATTTTGACGCAAAAGCAAGAACTTCGTCATCACTCAAACCACGAATTCCTGCTGCTCCGGCAGTTTGAAAATCGATAAGTGGCTCACTGCGAATCGTCGCATTCAGGATAGTTTGATTGAAATCCGCATCAGCTTGAAGCTTGATTTTCAAAAGGCTTCGACCGTCTTTAGTTGTTTTTTAGCTTCCGCAAGCTTTTGATAAAACATCGGGTCTGCATCACGCGCGGCTTGCCGCTTCGCCACAAAATCAAGCTGCGCGGCGTTTAAATAGGCATCGATTTCATCTCGATTCGCCAGGTAGAAAGCAATTGCGCCATAGACCTGCTCCAACGTCAGCACGGGAAAAGCCTGGGCAATACTTTCTGCCGAGTCGCCGCTTAAAAAAGCATAAACAATCGAATCGAGCGACACGCGGCTGCGCAAAACCCAATAACCATCATCGTGTTTTTCAATATATGGGGTATTCATGAATAGCTCTGGTGGTTTGGTCCTGACTTGTTGCAAGAATCAATCGATTATACGGCTTGATTGATTCCCTTTTACCTTAAATTAGAAATCTATTTTTAAAATGCAAGGCAATTTTCAAATTAACAACTCCCCAATTTTTTTCTTGCATCTCCGCCTGCAAATGAATAAATTGAAGCGTAATATTTAAGTGACGAGAGGGAGAAATGGAAAAGCCGTGGCTGGCGCATTACGAAGAGCAGGTTCCGAAAGCGGTCGACATCCCGGATCAAACAATTTTCGAAGTTTTTGAAGCGGCGGTACGCCAGGCTTCCCGGCATCCGGCGTATATTTATTTTGGCCGTCGCTTCACTTACGCCGAGATGGACCGCATGGTCGGGCAGGTTGCGGCTTTCCTGAAACATCTGGGCGTTAAAAAAGGCGACCGCGTCGCCATCGTTCTGCCGAATGTGCCGCAATATCCCGCGGTGCATTACGCCGTTATGCGGCTCGGCGCGATTGCCGTGCCGACCAATCCGCTTTATGTCGAGCGCGAGCTGGAGTATCAGCTCAACAACAGCGGCGCGGAAGTGGCCGTGGCTTTGGATCTGCTTTACAATCGTGTTGAGGCGATTCGCGCCCGCACTCATTTGCGCGCGGTGATTTACACGCGCGCGAACGATTACATGCCGGCGCCGTTGCGTTGGCTTTATCCTTTCAAAGCACGGCGCGAAGGCAAGTGGGTAATGATGCCGCCGCAGCCCGGTATTTATCAGTTCGTTGATCTCATGACGCGCGCGGCGAAAGGCGAGTTTCCGGTCGCGCCGAAAGCGGAGGTGAAACCGGAAGAGGTGGCGATTTTTCTATACACTGGCGGCACCACCGGCGTTTCCAAAGGCGCGGTGTTGACGCATCGCAATCTTGTGGCGAATCTTACGCAGTTGTGCGCGTGGAATTACGGCCTGCGCACAGGCGAAGAAATCATCATGGGCGCGCTGCCGTTTTTTCACAGTTACGGCATGACGACTTGCCTGCATATCGGCGTTTTTATTCGCGGCACCGTCGTGCTCGTGCCGCGCTTCGATCTCAAGATGATTTTGCCGGCGGTGGAAAAATTCCAAGTCACCTGTTTTCCCGGTGTGCCGACGATGTACGTCGCGATCAACAATAATCCGGATACGCCGAAATTCAACCTCCGCAATATTCGCGTGTGCAACAGTGGCGGCGCGCCGTTGCCGCTCGAAGTCGCGCGCGAGTTTGAACGGATCACCGGCGGGCGATTGATTGAGGGCTACGGGCTCTCGGAAACTTCGCCGGTTACCCATTCGAATCCGATTTTCGGCGAGCGTCGTGAGGGATCGATCGGGTTGCCGTTGCCCAACACCGCGGCGATGGTGGTCGATCCGGAAACGCGCCAGCCTATGCCGGCCGGCGAGATTGGCGAGCTGGCGGTGGCCGGGCCGCAGGTGATGTTCGGCTACTGGCAGATGGAAGCCGAGACGCAAAAAGTTTTGCGTGACGGCTGGCTGTACACCGGCGATATGGCGAAGATGGATGCGGAGGGTTATTTTTATATCGTCGATCGCAAAAAAGACATGATCATCGCGGGCGGTTTCAATATTTACCCGCGCGAAGTCGAAGAGGTTCTTTACAAACATCCGAAAGTCAAGGAGGCGGCGGTGATCGGGGTGCAGGATTCCTATCGGGGCGAGACGGTAAAAGCGTTCATCGTTCTGCGGGATGGCGAGGCGGCGACGGAGGAGGAGATTATTGAATACTGCAAACAGGAACTGGCACGCTACAAAATGCCGAAGCGCATCGAATTTCGCCAGGAATTGCCGAAGAGCCTGATCGGCAAGGTGCTGCGCCGGGTGCTGGTGGAAGAAGAGAAAGCCAGAGTTCACGCATAGCTGTCGTTCACCTCAGCGTTAAAAATTAATATCCGATGGACGGAAAATTTTTTCATGCCGAGACCGTCGAAACGCCGGTCCGCGGTGTCAAAATTCGTTTCGCAAAAAACTTTGTTGCCTCGGAAGCCGGCGAGACGACCGAAGAAGCGTTGCCGGCCTTCGAAGAATTTGTTAATCGCCATCTCGCCAAAGGATATGTACACTTCAATCTCGATCTCGACAGCGTTCCGTTTCCCACCGCGCGTTTGATCGCGCTGCTGATTGCGTTAACCGTTCTGGTCCGCCGCCGGCAGGGCGATATTAAGCTGATAAATGTCTCGCCGACCGCGCGACAAAGTTTTTCCACTTTCAGCGCGCTAAATTTTCTGAGCGTCACGCCGGCCATTCAAGAATTAACCGCGACGATACCGCAACGCGCGCCAAAACCGCCGCGCCGCCGGCCCGTTGTTGCTGTTGAAATAATTAACGAGCCGGCGCCGGCAATTCGGGCCAGTGTCAATGATATCGATTTGACCGAGTTCATGCAGACGCTGCCGATTGTCTCCACAGCCGGCGCGATTACTGAAATTGAGGCCGCGGAGCACCAAAATGGGTTGCCCGACGATGATGCGGTGGGATTGACGGAGATTGCTGAACCGCCGCTGCTCGAAGAAATTGCCCGCAAAATCGCGGCGCCGGCCGCGGCGGCAGTCGAGAAGAAGTTCGAGCTGCGCGTCGAAAGCCACGCCGCGAATCTGTACCGGCTCTGCGATTTCGTCACCGCGCATGCGTTTGCCGCGGGCGTGAGCGAAAAAGACATCGCCAAAATGAAAATCGCGGTTTATGAAGCCTGCCTGAACGTTATCGAGCATGCCTATCATTCGCGCGCCGACGAATGGATCGAATTGCACGTGCGCTATGCGCCGGCGCATTTCACGATCATCATTCAGGACAACGGCCTGGGCTTTGAGATGAAACCGCCGAAAGATTACGACGTACAAGAAGTGATCGACGAGCGCCGCAGCGGCGGCTTCGGTTTGCACATTATCCGGCGCGCCATGGACAGCGTCGAGTATGTTGCCGATACCATCAACGGCAATCGGCTGATCATGATTAAAAAATTGAATTGAAATTTTAAAAAACATTTTAAGGATGAAAGATAATAATGATTTCGCCGGAAAACTCCCCGGGTCATGATGGCGTCGTAAATATAGCGAATGAGCCGCCGCCTTCACCGACCGAGACGGCATCCCGGCCCGCCTGGCTGGAAAAGATTCACGCGATACGGCATCGTCTGCCGCTGGTGGTGCGTCTGCCGCTAGCCGTCTTTTTTTTAGCGCTGGGGATTATCGGCGGTTTCATCCCCATTTTGCAAGGCTGGATTTTTGTGCTGGCGGCCTTCTGGCTGCTCTTTCCGGATCAGGCGGAGCAACTTATCGAGAAAATTAGAATTGGGTTTGCAAAGTTTAAAAAGAAAGCTTGAAGTTGAAAGTACAACGGAAAATTACGCCTTACGTTTTACAATTAAAATCAGCATAAAGGAGAAATTTTCGATATGAACAGTCTCAGAACCGTTGCATTAATGGCGGCGCTGACCGCATTGCTGGTCTGGGCCGGCAACGCCTTCGGCGGACAAAGCGGCATGTTGATCGCGTTCGGGATCGCCATGTTGCTGAACTTCGGCAGCTACTGGTTCAGCGATAAACTCGTGTTGCGCATGTACAACGCCCGCGAAGCGACCGAACGGGAAGCGCCCGAGCTTTACAGCATGGTGCGCAGTCTGGCGCAGCGCGCGGAATTGCCGATGCCAAAAGTTTACCTCATTCCCGGGGATCAGCCGAATGCTTTTGCGACCGGACGCAATCCCGAACATGCGGCCGTGGCGGCGACCGAAGGCATCATGCGCGCGCTCAGCCGCGAAGAGTTGTCCGGCGTGATGGGACACGAATTGGCGCACATTAAGAATCGGGATATTCTCATCGGCACGATTGCGGCCACAGTGGCTGGCGCTATCAGCATGCTCGCGAACATGGCGCAATGGGCGATGATTTTCGGCGGCGGCCGCAGCAGCGATGACGACGAAGGCGGCAATCCCATTGCCGGTTTGTTGATGATCATTCTCGCGCCGTTCGCCGCGATGCTCATTCAAATGGCCATCAGCCGCTCGCGCGAATATATCGCCGACGCCGACGGCGCGCGCATCGCCGGCAATCCCCGTTATCTTTCCAGCGCGCTGCGCAAACTGCACAACGCGGCGCAGCAGATTCCGATGAACGCGAATCCGGCCACCGCCCACATGTTCATCGTCAGCCCGTTGAGCGGCGGCGCCATTGCCGGCCTGTTCAGCACGCACCCGCCGATGGAAAAACGCATTGAGAAATTGGAGAGCATGCATCTGAGTTAATAAAAAATTCGCCCACTGAATTGAAAATCCCACAGAAATGATTTTAGAGTTTTATTTCTGTGGGATTTCTTTTTCTGTGGGCGATTTTTTGCTCGCGATGCAATTTTACAAACTTTTCTGCTCCTGATACTTCGGGGTCACGCCGAGATTGTAAAAGATAAACGAAAAAAATATCCGCGGTTTCTTCAAGGCGCTTCGCCGTGCTGCTCGCGCCGTGGCCGGATTTGGTTTGAATGCGAATGAGCACCGGATTTTCGCCCGCTTGTTTTTCCTGAATCGTCGCCGCATATTTGAACGAATGCGCCGGCACCACGCGATCATCGTGATCCGCGGTGGTGATCAGCGTTGCCGGATATTTCGTGCCTTCTTTCAGATTGTGCAGGGGCGAGTAGCCGTACAGATTTTTAAAATCGGCCTCGTTCTCGCTCGAGCCGTATTCGGCGATCCAGTTCCAGCCGATGGTGAATTTGTGGAAGCGCAACATGTCCATCACCCCGACCTGCGGAATCGCCACTTTGAACAGCTCCGGGCGCTGGTTGATCACCGCGCCGACGAGCAAGCCGCCGTTGGAGCCGCCCTGAATCGCCAGTTTCTGCGACGAGGTGTATTTTTGCGCAATGAGATATTCCACCGCCGCGATAAAATCGTCGAACACATTTTGCTTTTTGAGCCGCATCCCGGCCTCGTGCCATTTCTCGCCGTACTCGCTGCCGCCGCGAATGTTGGCCAGCGCATACACGCCGCCCTGCTCGAAAAATGCAATGAGCAGCGAATTGAATGAAGGCGTTATACTCGCGTTGAAACCGCCGTAGGCGTAAAGCAGCGTCGGATTATTGCCGTCCAGCTTCAAACCTTTGCGATGCGTCACAAACATCGGCACTTTCGCGCCGTCTTTGCTCGCATAAAAAACCTGTTTGGTTTCATAATCCGCCGCTTTGAAATCTATTTCCGGCACGCGAAAAAGCGAGCTTTTCTTCGCCGCGATATCGTATTGGTAAATCGTCGGCGGAAACGTGAATGAAGTAAAAGAATAAAACACAAACTTATCATCGCGCTCGCCGCCGAAACCGCCGGCCGAGCCGAGTCCGGGCAGAGCGACTTCGTTTTCAAGCCTGCCATCAAGGCTGTGAACATGGACGCGCGACGCCACGTCTTTGAGATAGGTTGCAAAAAGTTTCCCGCCGCTGCTTGCAGTGCCCTGCAGCGGCTCCGCCTTCTCGGGAATTATCGTCAGCCAGCTTTTTTCGTCAGGATTTTTCGGATCAAATAACACCACCTTGCTGTTCGGCGCGTTTTGGTTGGTTTCAACAAGAAGTTTTTCACCGACGTTATCGACGACGCTGAACTGGTGGTCACTGATTGTTTCGAAAATCGGTCTGAAGGCTTTGTCTGTGGTTGTCGCCTCGCGATAATAAAGCGCATTGCCGTCTTTGCCTTTGCCGCGATCGCTGATGTATAAAATCGCAAACCGCTCGTCTTCCGTCGTGCGCACCGTGTGAAAACGTTGCGGGTTGGCCCGGTCTTCGTAAATCAATTCGTCCTGCGCTTGCGGCGTGCCGATTTTATGAAAATAAACTTTGTGAAAATCATTCGAAGCCGACAGCTCTTTGCCTTTTTCGGGCGCATCGTAGCGGCTGTAATAAAAACCGTTGCCCTGCCACGCAATGCCGGAGACTTTTACCCACTTCAGCGTGTCCGCCAGAGTTTTCTTCGCGGCAATTTCCATCACATAATATTCCTGCCAATCCGAGCCGCTGCGCGAAATGCCGTAGCCCGCATACGTGCCGTCTTTCGAGAGCGCGAACGTCGTCAGCCGCGCCGTGCCGTCGGCGCTGAAAGCGTTCGGATCGAGCAACACTTCCGGCTTGCCCTGCAGGCCTTTCTGCACATAGAGCACGGATTGATTCTGCAGCCCGTCGTTTTTATAAAAGAAAAAATTTTCGCCCTTGCGAAACGGCTGCGAATATTTCGGATAATTGTAAATTTTTTCCAGCCGCGCTTTAACCTGCTGCCGGTATGGAATTTTTTCCAGATAACCAAACGTCACGCGGTTTTGCTCTTCCACCCATTTGGCGGTTTCCGGCGCATTGTCGTCTTCCAGCCAGCGATACGGGTCGGCCACGTTGACACCGAAATAAGCGTCGGTCTGCGCCGTTTTCGCCGTTTTTGGATACGGCAACGTTTGCGCACCGGCGATCGTGCCAATCAAGAAGAGCGCGGTTAAAACGATTAAACCTGTCTGATTCTTCTGCATTTGATTTCTCCTTTCCGTAAATGAATTTTTGCGCACCATCAAATCTGTACTCTTCACAAACTCGTGGGACAGCCAGCCTTGTCTGTCAAACTGTTTGGGATTTTACACGGCGCGTGAATAATGCAGGCAAAACCACTTTTCTGCTTTTTAATTTTCACCTGACCGGCTTAATCTGATTCCAATCGACCATCGCTTGAATTTTAGTCGAGCCCACGACGGCAACGGAACCGGGATTGATGATATAAAGATTAAAATTCTTGTGTTTGGGATCGGCAGCGGAATAGGATAAAATGGCATCACAGAAATTGCGTAACTGGGTTCCGATTTTCTGCGTCGGCGTCCAGTCATCGCCAATCAGTTCTTCAAACGAATAGCCAAAAAAACTCAGATTTTTTTGATCGGTCAGATCGACAACCTTTTCGAAATTGACTTCGATCTGATGGAGCATTTGGGGCAAAAGAAAGTCAGGATCCTGCGCCGCTAATTTCGCCGCTTTCATGAACTCGGCTTTAGCGCCCTGAAGACTCGTGGAAGTATAAAGCATTCCAAACTCGGCTCTTGGATTGAAGCGCCCTCCATACAAGAAGCTTGGCTGCGTATCCAAAGCGGTTTGCTCAACCGGCGTGTATCGCCAGACCAATCTACTAAACGGGGAAAAACGCAGCTCACGCAAAAGTGCCTCCTGCCAAAACGCCCATGAGTTCCTGTATTCTTCGATAGTTCCCGTCGATGATTGCCTTGTAGGGAGATTTGCCTAAAAACTGATTGGACTGAAAAAACCAATCATTGAAAGCGACCGGATTAATCAGTTTCCGCAAATCTTCAACAATTTCGATGATTCTGGCGAGTTGCTGCACCACCAGCGGGCTCGGCGTCGAACGGCGAGTTAACCAGTTTTGTACGGTCCGCTCGGAAGAATACGTCAACGCCCCGATCTGGCCGTCGGAAAAACCCAATTCCCGCAGGCGTTGAATGAGTTTATCATGATGGTTTTGCATGTTTGGACTCCGAATGTTGTCTTCATTAATTTAACAAACCCGCCATCAAAAGCAAGCCCCGGTTTGAGAAAGCCGTCTCAAAATTTTTATTCAGCATTTCACTTAACCGGCTTGATGGAATCCCAATCGTCCATCGTTTGAATCTTGGTCGAGTCCACCACCGCGACTGAATTGGGATTGATTATATACAGATTCAAATTTTTGTGCTTCGGATCGGCGGCGGAGTAAGACAGAATTGCATCACAAAAATAACGTAACCGGGTTCCGATTTTCTGCGTCGGCGTCCAGTCATCGCCAATCAATTCTTCAAGCGAGCATCCTAAAAACTTGCGATTCCTGGCGTCAGTCAAGTCGACTACTTTTCGCAAATCCACTTCGATCTGATGGAGCATCCTTGGTAAAAGCGACTCGGGGGTGGCTTTGAATGTTTCAGCCGATTTAATAAATTCAGCTTTCGCTCCCTGAGCGTTGAGCGAAGTATAAAGCATCGGGAAGGAAATAGGCGGATTGAAGCGTCCTCCATGCGCAGCGTTGAGAAGCATATCCAGGGGCGGTTGCACGATTGCCGTATGCCGATAAACGATGCCGCTGAAGTCAGCAAAGCGCAGATTAAGCAAACGACCCTTCCATTAAACTAAAGGTGAGCTGCTGTAATCTGGCATAATCGCCATCAATAATTGCCTGATAGGGAGATTTGCCTAAAAATTGATTGGACTGAAAAAACCAATCATTGAAAGCCACGGGATTAATCAGTTTACGCAAGTCTTCGACGATACGAATAACTCTCGCCAATTGCTGCACCACCAGCGGACTTGGCGTCGAACGGCGAGTCAACCAGTTTTGTACGGTCCGCTCCGAAGAATAAGTCAAGGCCGCGATCTGGCCATCGGAGAAGTTCAATTCCTTGAGGCGGCTAATGAGTTTGGGATAATCATTTTGCATAATTTTACCTCCACAATAATCATCAAAATATAACAAACGCGGCAATATAAAGCAAGGCTTTGTCTATGCGCTTTGCGCCATGCTCTCTGCAGTTTTAATACAACTCCACCACCGGCCGCATCGGAATCAACTTCTTCTGATACGCCCGCTCAAACAACAATTGCAACGCCTGCCGGCCGCGCTCGCCCATGTCGATGGTCACGTCGTTGACGTACATTTTAACGAACTTCGTGCCGAGCGCCGTGTCGATGCCGCGGCCGAATTCCAGCGCGTACGGAATCGATTCGTCCTGATGTTGATAGCCGTAGTGAATGCTGTCCTGCAATCCCTTCGAAAGTTGGCGCGCTAAAGTTTCGCCCAGATCTTTGCGCACAACGTCGAGGCCGAGCGGCAGCGGCAACCCACCGGAATCGTTTTGCCACACCTCGCCGAAGTCCAGCACTTTGTGCAGGCCCATTTCTTTATAAGTAATCTGGCCTTCATGAATCAGCAAGCCGGCATCCACTTCGCCCGCTTGCACCGCGTCGATGATTTCATCAAACGGCATATCGACATTCGCAATGCCGTCGGCATAAATTTTAAACAAAAGATTCGCCGTAGTGAGCCGCCCCGGCGTGGCGACGACTTTGCCGCGCAAATCGTCGCGGCGATAATTTTTCTTCGCGACGATGATCGGGCCGTAGCCCTCGCCCATGCTCGCGCCGGTGCGCATGATCAAGTAATGCTCGGCCACGTGCACGAACGCATGCGCCGAAATCGCAGTGACTTCCAGCTCCGCCCGCATGGCGCGCTCATTCAACGTTTGAATATCTTCCATCACGTGCTCGATGCGAATGCCGTTTATCTTCACTTTGCCGCTGGCCAGGCCATAAAACATAAACGCATCGTCGGGATCGGGGCTGTGGCCGACGCGAATCACTCGTTCGGACATGGGTTGCCTTTCTAGTTGCTGGTTGCTCCATGTCATTAAGTTAGCGATTGATAAAAGATCGCGCACCCCAAAACACCGGAGGCATGTCATGTTTATAGCTTAATGCCAATCACGGTGTTAAAACCCCGCAGGGGTGGCATGTCTTTTCCGTTCGTCACCCTCAAAGAAATTCACATGTCACCCCTAAAGGGGTTCAAGCGGGTATCAAATTCATGTTTCTATAAACATTTCACCCCTAACGGGGTTTCGTCATGCATTCTTAACCTAATGACACTGATAACTGATTATTGATCACTGATACTCACTCCCGCACTTCGGGCACTTCTTTGAATGACAGGCGCGGCAAATGGCGCGACCGCAGCCGGCGCACTTAAAACATTCCGCGCAAACCGTGTGCAGTTTTTCCTCACAGACATAAAAATGATAAAGCCCCGTCGCGCAACCTTGGCAGTTCAGCGCCTCGAAATCTTTCGTCAACGGATTCCACACGAGCGGAATTTCGCGGGCGGCTTTGCGGAAGCGCACTTCGAAATTCACCGCCATCACCGGCATGAAAATGCGCATGAGGCTGATCGGCTCGACGCTGATCTTCATCGCATATTTTTCGCGCTGGTCGACGATCTTGCGCTCCAGTTCCGTCTGCGTGGCGCGAATGCGCGACTCTTCGTCTGCGCGCTCTTTGCCTGCTAAATTCCGGCGCGCGATCTTGCGCCGAATTTCCGTCATCAGACTTTCATAATATTCACTCAGACGCGCAATATCGCGCTGCAATCGGCGATTCAAGCTTTTGGAAAATTCCTCCAGCTCGCGGCGAATGACGGTTTCAACCGAACGGCAGGCCGCCTGATAAGCGCTGGCAAACGGCTGCGCCGGCAAATCCGCGTGATGTGATTTTTCCGCGGCCACCGCCCATTCGAGATACGCGGCCATTTCCGAAACCTCGGCGAGCGTGTGCTCGTTGATAATGGCGGTGACGAGGCCCTCTTTTTTTTCATCTGAAACCGCGGCGTATTTGAAATTGAACAACGCATAGGATAGACGCCGCTCGACGGCATCCAGCGCACGACCGAGACCGTTCAACGCCGCAAAGCGCTGTTCCGCGGCGCTCTTCGTGTTCTGTTTCAAATACAACTCCTGCAGCGACAAATGGGCGTAGCTGCCGGTTCCGTTCATGAGCACGAACAGCCGATCCACGAAATCCGATTGAAACGATACCAGCTCGCCGTCCTTTTGCGCGCGCTCGGGATTGAAATAAAGTTTGGCGACTTCCGGCGTGTGAAGAATCTTTGCCGCCTCGTCGGGAACGAGCGCTTCGAGATATTCGCCGTTTTTTTCCACTGCCGCGCCGAACAGGTCGAGAACCTCCGCGACGGTGTCAAGTAATTGTTTTGACATAGCCTCTCAAATGGATTGTTGGATCATTGGATTTTTGGATTACTGGAGGGGGCTGGTAACTCCATCAATCCAATAATCCAACGATCCAGTAATCCAGCAATCCAAAAGTTTTTCTATACTTCGAATTCTTCTTGAAAGAGGGCTTCGTCGAGTTCTTTCGTCTTCTGATATTCGGCGCGGCCCTGCAAAATTTGCTCGGCGAAATTTTCGATGCCCTGTCGCACGTCTTCCTTTTGCGTCGCGCGCAGCCAGATGTCGAGCACGATATCGCTAAACTCTTCTTCGCCGTCGAGATTGCCGAGAATGCTGTCGATCTCGCCGATGACCAGCTCGAACATGTTGATCTTTTTGTCGAGAATATAAAGAATGTATTCTTCGATGCTGTCTTTGATGCAGAAATTAAACACGAACACGTCGTTCGTCTGGCCGATGCGATGAATGCGGCCGATGCGCTGCTCCAGCCGCATGGGATTCCACGGCAGATCGTAGTTGATCATGGTCTGGCAGAATTGCAGGTTCCGGCCTTCGGCGCCGATCTCGGTCATCAGCAGCAAGTCCGCGCGCTCGCGAAATTCTTCAATCGCCGCGTCTTTTTGTTCGTTGGTCATGCCGCTGCGAAATTCGACGAAAGCAATATTGGCCTCGCGAAAAAGCCCGGCGAGATAATCGAACGTGCGCAAAAAATTCGTGAAGACGATTTTCTTCGCCGGGCTTTTGCGCACGAGCTGCACCAGCTGTTTGCCTTTTTCGGTTTCACGCAGGTTTTTAAGCAGGCTCATCATGTCGTCGATCTGGCCGGCGGCGCCGTTCATCCGCTCTTTCAAATTGCGCAGAGAATCTTCCAGCGCAAAAGGGCAACTGCCGGCTTTCATGAGCAAATGATTCAGCGTCATTTTTTCCAGCCCTTTGCTCTCGCCGTACTGGTGGCGCGCAAATTTCGTGATGCGCTCGTACAAATCTTTTTCCAGCGGCGAGGGCTGAACCGTGATCGTCGTTGCAAAGCGTTTCGGCAATTTGACGTCGACCAGACTGCGCGTGTTGCGAATCATCACTTCGCGCAGCAATTCTTTCAGGCTCTCGCGATTTTTCGGCAACCGTGTATCCCCGCGCGCCACGTATTCTTTGCGAAATTGCGCTTCGGTTTTGAGCACGCCCGGCTTGAGCAGGGTGAGCAGATTATGCAGCTCCATCAAATCGTTTTGCACCGGCGTGGCGGTGAGCAGGAAGATGAATTTCTTCTGCAGCGCGTTGACCAGCTTCCACGACAACGTGGTTTTGTTTTTGAGATGATGCGCCTCGTCCACCACCACGAGATCATATTTGATTTGCGTGACGAGATCGAAGTTGGCTTTGTTTTTCGCCGTGTGCAGCGAGGCAATCACCCAATCATTTTGCTCCCAGAATTCCGGGTGGCGCTTGATATCGACGTCGTCGCTCGTGATAAAATCCATGCCGAATTTTTCGCGCATCTCGCCCTGCCATTGCGACACCAGCGCCGGCGGCACGAGCAGCAGCGCCTTTTTCACCAGGCCGCGCATCCGGTATTCCTTGATGAGCATGCCGGCCTCGATGGTTTTGCCGAGGCCGACTTCATCGGAAAGCAAAACCCGGCCGCGAAAATGCTTCAGCACTTTTTTGACGGTTTCGATCTGATACCAGTAACGCTCGATGCCGTGCAGCGTGTCGAGACAGAGCAGCTCGTCAAACTCGCGCAGCAAAGCGAGATGATAGAGATTGAGTTTCGTGCGATAAGCCGCCAGCCCCTGTTTGGGCGGCAACTCCTCGTCGTGATTGGACGCGGCGAAAGCCTCCAGCCGCGTCGCCGGCTGGAAGGAAAAATTGACGGGGATTTCGGCAACGACTGGCGATGACATCATAAAGCTGTTTGCTCAAAACAAGATTGAAAAATAGATTTACTAAATGTAACAAATCACCGTCGAATTAACAACCGAAAAGAAAAGTTATCCACAGGTTTTTTAAATAAAAAAGCCCTCGCTTCAAATCAAAACGAGGGCCGATCAATGCGGGCAAGACTGCTATTCTAATAGCCGTCAAATTCTTCCGACCGCACGCGCGCGGCGTCGACGCCGGCTTCGGCAACGATTTTCGTGAGCGCCGTCACGAGTCCCGGCGGGCCGACGAGATAGAAAAGCGGCTTGCCGGGATCGCCGACGTGATCGCGCAGAAATTCCGCATTCACGTAGCGCCTTTCGCCGTTCCACGGCCGCGAGGATTTATCGGCCTGCGTCAACGTCGGAACGTAGTTGAAATTTTTGTGCGCCGTCGCAAGCTGTTGCAGCTCTTCATGAAACGCCGAACCTTCAAGATTGCGGTTGGAATAAATGAGGGTGATTTGATGCGATAAATTTCTCGCCGCGGCGTCGAGCAACATGCTGCGAAACGGCGTGATGCCGATTCCACCGGCGATGAAAACCGCCGGAATCGTCGCCTCCGCATGTAGCGTAAAATTGCCGGAAGGCCCGAGCAAATCAATCGGCGTTCCGAGCGGCGCCTCAGTGAGACTGCGCTTCAATGCCGAGCCGGTCATGCGCGTCGTCACTTGCAAATGCGCGGTTTCCTGCGGCGGCGAAGCAATCGTGAACGTGCGCCGATTGCCTTTTTCATCCGCGTGCGGCGGGTTCGGCAAAATGACCGTGAAAAATTGCCCGGCTTTAAAATTAAAATTCGCCGGACGCTCGAAGAAAAAACTCATTGTGCCTTCGGCGGCTGGCGAGCGCTCAACAAGCCTGG
>Ga0247727_10011346_pt1 | contig 15571 bp, 14 predicted proteins | sample WisWelCaveWW1625_FD_202498 | JGI IMG/M metagenome (GOLD analysis project Ga0247727, IMG submission 202498) | Biofilm microbial communities from Wishing Well Cave, Virginia, United States - WW16-25 | ecosystem: Environmental > Aquatic > Deep subsurface > Groundwater > Cave microbial mat | place...
CGAGCTGCGCGCCGCCCAGCGGCCGCAGCGTCGCCGTAAAGGTGTTCACGCCGACGGTGTACGGCTCGATCAGGAGTTCCACCTCCAGGTCGCCTGCCTGGTCCGAGACGCGGAACTCGCCTGGCGCCACGGCCGCCTGCTGGCGCAGCTCGCCCTCCGCTGTGGTGCTCTGGGCCAGGATGCTGACGCTGGCGATCACCGCTGCGCCCAGGAGGAACTCGATCGCCGCCGTGCGGGGCAGCGCCCGCTGCAGCCGTCCGAGCCGGGCGTCCGCTAGCGCCTGCTCGGTGGAGCGTGGCCGCTCTTCCGGCTCGAGGCCACGCAGCGCATCGATGGCGTCCACCAGCGCCGGCTTCAGGAGGACGGCGTTCACGCCGGCCACGCCCAGCAGCGGCAGGATCAGCCCCAGCTTGACGATCAGCACACGACCGTACGTCGTGTCCCAGAGCGACTCGAGCGTGGGAAGCTGAACGAACCCGTTGAACACGCCCGTCGCGATGATCAGCGTGACGCTGACCACCGCCAGCCACGAGAAGCGGTCGAAGACGTTCGCCAGGTAGAGCAGCCGGTCGGAGCCGTGGAGTCGATCGCGGCTCCACCAGAAGACCAGCGGAAGCTGGAGGAGCGTGCCCAACCAGGCGGCCGTCGCGGCGAGGTGGACGAAGTCCGAGCCCACCGACCAGAACTGCCCGCCCCCGACGCCAGCGTGGCTCCCCAGCGAGTAGGTGATTAGCAGCCCCAGGCTGCTCAGCATCGCGAGCGCACAGAGCCAGGCCGCTCGGGCGCCGCTTCGCCACCGCTCGCTCAACAGCGCGGGGAGGAAGAGCAGGACGATGATCAGCGCCAGCCCGTGGCGGGCGAGCCACAACGCGCCCGTGCGAGTGTTGAAGAGCACATCGTCCAGCGCGTCCGAACCGCCGAGCCGGTCGACGAGCAGGCCGAGCTGGCCGGCGCCGGCGAGGATGAGCACCGGCATGGCCGCCAGCGCCAGCACCGCCGTCGTGTCCATCAGGGCTTCCTGAACGCGACGGCGCGCCGCGTCGTCCAGGAAGCCGGCCGCCGGCTGCGCGACTACCAGGTAGAACGCCGCGGCGCCGCCCAGGCCGACCGCCGCCAGCAGCGCCATCCAGCGCAGGACGCTATCGCCTACCTCCGGCAGGAAGCCCTGGCCGCCTCCTTCAAAGCCCTCCGGCGCGAACGCCGTCCCGCCGGGGTCCGTCCCGTCCGCGTTGAGCACGATGAAGGCGAGCGCCCCGCTCCAGCCGTGCCCGTCGACGGTGGAGACGTTCTGGTAGGCGACGGTGTAGACGCCCGGCGCCAGGTCCGGCGGCAGCGCGATCGACGCGTAGAGCGGGTCGTCGGAGAACTGCGTCTCGCCCGTGTGGACGGGGTTGCCCTGGGTGTCCAGCACCTGGAGCGAGGTGAGCGCGCGCTCCAGCGGCTCGCTATACCAGGTCTCGACCAGCGGCGGCGCCGCGCTCAGCCGCTGATCCTGCGCCGGCGTCGAGCGCTCCAGGACGGCATGCGCAGACGCCCGCTCAGGGACTCCGAGAGCTGCGAACCACAGCGCGCCCGCCGCGAGCAGGAAGAGGAGCGCCGCCGGCCGCAGGAGGCGCATAGCCCTACGCCAGGGTGCGCCTGAGCCAGATGGCCGCGCCGCCGATCACGATCACCGCGATCACGCCGCCGCCGATGATCCCGCCGACGATCAGCCCGGTGTTCGACCCGTCGTCGCCGTCCGGCGTGTCCGCGGGCGTCGCTTCCGCCGTTGGCGTTTCGGCAGCCGCCGGCGTGGCGGTCGGTGGCGGCGAGGTGCTGGTGGCGGTCGCTCCCGCCGCCGGGGTCGGCGCGGCGCCGTCCTCCTCGAAGGCAGCGCAGGCCTCCTGCTGCTCCGCCGTCGGCTGCACGGCGATGTAGAAGCAGAAGGCGCCTTCGTCGTCATCGCCGTCCTCAAACGAGGTCGTCAGCCACTCGACGATATAGCGGCCAGGCGGTAGGTCCGGCTGGAAGGTGGCCGTGATGTGCGCGCGGTTGTCGTCGTCCAGGACGCCGTCGCCGTCGCTCACCTGGACCTCCTGCTCGTTGAAGACGCGCACGAAGTAGGCGCCCTGCTGGCGCGTGATCTCTTGGGTGAAGAAGACCTCCACCTGGGCCGGCGCCGTCGCCACCACCTCGTTTTTGGCGGGCGTGGAGCTCTCGTAGTCGGCGTGAGCGTAGGCGGGCGCGGCCTGCGCCAGCAGCGCGGCGCCGGCGACGGCGGCGACGATGACGAATCGCATCCAGGCGGTACTCATGAAGCCTCCTCCGCTTCCGGCGGCCCGATGCCGTTCGGGCCGCCGGAACAGGTTCATGTTACGGCATTCGCTACGGGGTTGGCACCGCCGTCGGCGTGGCCTCGCCGCCCTCCTCATGCTCCTCTACGGGCAGCCCGGCGCTCTCCTTGAGCAGGTTGCGCGCCTCTGTGCTGAAATCGTGCTGCGTGTCATGCGCCTCCGTCGCGATCGGCGCGATCGTGGCGATGTCCTCGGTAGCGAGCGCCTCGGCCAGCCGTTCGAGGACCGACTGCATCTCGTCCGCCTGCGCCGACAGCTCATCCGGCCACTCGGTCGAGGCGACGGCGAGGAGCGCCCGGTCGACGCCGCCGGCGGCGCCGCCGGGAATCTCGTTCAGCTCGTTCGTGCCTTCGTCGATGTCGTGCAGGCCGGCCGTGTCTAGCGTGTCGAGCGCGGCCAGCACCTGGGTGTGCTGCACCGTCTCGTTCAGCGCGCTGAGCTGCGACGTGAGGTCGGCCACCTGCGTCTCCAGGTCGTCTGTGTTCGTCGTGCACGCCGCAGTCGTGCCGCCCAAGAGCAGGGCGATGGCCACGGCGAGCCCCACATGCCTTCGCATGCGAACCTCCCTTCATGCTGCGCGTCCTGGATGCGAGCGGGAGTCAGAATCGAGGGGGCAGCGTGGGCGGCGCCGAACGGAACTCGACCAGGAGGGTCGCGCTGTCCTCAAGGGCGACCGCCGGCAGCTCTGGCGACGGCAGCTCGATGAGCTCCGCGAAGGAGCGCGCGTTCGTAGCGACCGGCTGGTCGGAGCAGCTGGCGGGCGCCACATGGCAGTGCGACTGGTGGCTCGCCTGGTCGGCGTTCGCTTCCGCCGTCGCCGCCGGAGCTTCGCTCCAGTGGTCGATGGAGAGCAGAGACGGGAGCAGCGTCGTGAGGAGCAGGATGGGTCCCAGGCGCAAGAGGCGCCTGCGCCATCGTCGGCGGCGAATGGTAGTGGCCATCACTCGACGCATTATCGCCAGGCCTGGCGGATGCCGCAACCTGAGCGCGGAGGAGCCCCTCACTCGCCGGCCGATGCCCAGTCGAGCTGAGCGTGGAACGCCCCCTCGGTCAATCGTTCGGGCGCGCCTGCCGCCGGGTCGAGCACGAAGAGCCCAATGGTGTCCAAGACGAAGAGGCGCGCGCCGTCGCCTGACCAGGCCAGGCTGGGCAGGTCGAGTTCCATATCGGCCAGCCGGCGCAGGCCATCTCCCGTAACGCTGATCTCCCAGAGGTCCATGGGGATGCCGTTCCGTGAGGGTGCGCGCGAGGCTTGCGGGAACGAGGGTTCCGCCCCGCCGAAGACGATGACACTGCCGTCCGGCGAGAAGCGCGGCGAGCTGAACGAACCCAACTCCTGCGCCGGCCCCACGAGCGGGCGGAGGTCGCTGCCGTCAGCGTTCGCCAGCCAGAGCGTCTCGATGAAGTTCGCGTCGCGCCGGGTGAAGACCATCAAGCGCCCGTCTTCCGAAAGCGCGGGCAACAGGCCGTCCTGCAGCAGGACGGTGCTGGTGCCCGTCGCGAGCTCCACGCGCTCGATCTTTGACGACGCCTTGCCGTCCACGGACGTCTCGACCGAGACGATCAGCGCGTCGCCGCCAGGCAGCCACGCTGGTGAGCGCACCAGCTCGTTGCGCGAGCGATGTTGACGGACCAGGCGCGGGTTGCTCCCGTCGCGGTCCGCCACGTACGCGTCCAGGCCGAGGTCCGACGTGCCACCCGGCGCGACGGGCTCGTTGGCGCGCTGGGCGTACGCGATCTGCTGGCCGTCCGGCGAGACGGCCGCCTCGAAGAGGAACGAGTTCGCGGGGTTCGGGATGAGCAGGCGCTCGTCCAGCTTCGCCAGGTCCAGCTCGACGATCCCATCTTCGCGGGCCAAGAGCAGGACGTCGGAGAAGCGCGTGCCGGCGCCTCCGCCGCCTCCGCCACAGGCAGCGAACCATACGGCTGCGGCGAGCAGTAGCGGTGGCCGGCTCCGGAAGATGGACAGCACGTCGAAAGCGATCCTACGCGCGGTTGGAGCCTGGGGCAAGCGGGATCCTCCTCAGCACGGCACAAAGAATGATACGCCTGATCCTATTCGCTTGCGTCGTCGTCATGGTATAATCGCCAGAGCACCAGCCGAGGCCGGTTCCAGCCAGGAGGCCTGGATGTTCGATAGCTGGGAGTCCCTGGTCATCCTCATCGCCGGCATCTTCATCGCCTACGCCGTCGTCCTTTGGCTCGGCATCATCGTCTGGACCTACCGAGACATCCGCGAACGCACCCGTGACAGCGCCTCACAGGCGTTGGCTCTGGGACTCGTCGTGCTCTTCAACATCCCGGGGCTGTTCCTGTACCTCGTGCTCCGGCCGCACGAGACGCTGTCTGAGGCCTACGAGCGCCGTTTGGAGGCTGAGGCGCTGAAGCAGGAGCTGGCGGATCAGCGCCGCTCCTGCCCTCGTTGTCAGCGGGCCGCCAGGGACGAATATCTGGTCTGTCCGTACTGCGCCACGGCCCTCCAGGAGCCCTGCTCCAGCTGCGACCGGCCCCTGCAGCCCGGCTGGGTGGCCTGTCCGTTCTGCCGGACGCCGGTACTGCAAGCGGTGCCCGTCGCCGCAGCGACGAGCGCTCCACCTCCCCCCGCTCCGCTTGCCCTCCCGGCCGAGCCGACCGCCCCGCCGCCCGCGACGGCCGACGGTTCGCAACGGCGGCCGGGCGCTCGCGCCGCGGCCTCCCGCGCGCGACCGGTGACGCCCCCTTCGACGCCGCGGGCCGGCTCCTCCTAGCTCAGCGCTGCCAGCAGCCGCTCGACGTCCAGGCGCTCTCGGTACAGCTCCCCCGCGCGGGCGATTTTGCGCCCGCCGGCGAAGCGTGTGCGCGTGTACAGCTCGTCAACGACCTCCATCGCGCGCACGGTGCTCTCGGGCGCCAGGAGCACCGTCACGCCGGAGTCGCCCCCGGCCACCCGGTCGAGGAGGTAGGGGCTGGGCCGCTGGCCGCCGGTGAGGATGAGGCAGGCGGGCTCGGTGGCTAGGGCGGCCAGGTGGAGGTCCATCTTGTCGAAGCGGTTGAGGACCGCTTTGCTGCCGTGCTGGAGGAAGTAGGGCTGGCCCGGATCGGCGGAGATCGGTCCCAGCATGACGAACTCCACCGCCTCGTCCTCATCGCTGTCCTGGACGAGACGAGAGGCGCGTAGCGCCTCGGCCAGCTCGCGCACGCTCGGCCCGGCGAGTAGCCGGTCTTCGGGTACGATGCCCAAGCAGGTGAGCCCACCCGTCGCCAGCGCTTCGCGCGCCGCCGCGGACGCTCGCTCGGGGTGCCGCGTCACGACGACGCCGGCGAGCGCCTCGCCCAGCGACCACGCCTGGGCCGCGAGGTCACTCAGACGTTGCTCGTCGCACCGCGACGTGACCAGGGCGACGCGGGCCGAGAGCCGGGCGGCCAGCGCCGCCGGGTCGCCTGCCGGCGCCTCGACGATGCAGACGGCGTCGCCGGCGCCGGCCACGTCGCCCAGCGCCTCTTGCTCGCTCAGGGCGTTTCGCGCCGCGGCGCAGCCCGGGACGCCGGCGAGCGAACGTGCGTCGTCCTCGGCTGGTGGGTCGGCGCTCTCGGCCGACCGCACGCGCAGCAGCCGGACGCTGCGGCCGCGTCCGGCCAGCGACGCGCCGATGCCGGCGCCGGCCGTGGTGCGGCCTTCGCCGGCTTCGAGCGATGCGATGACGATGGTGGACATCGGCGCCAGTATAACGACGCGGATGCGAAGGGGCTACGCCGATCGCGCTTGCCCGCCTGCGCGCCCCGTCGTTAGAATCGAGGTGGGCCGAGGTAGCTCAGCTGGTAGAGCACTACACTGAAAATGTAGGGGTCGGCGGTTCAAGTCCGCCCCTCGGCACCACCAGAGGATTGCATCTGTGGCGAGAGCTAAACTAGCAGGCACAGCCACAGCGAATCTACAAGCAGCCGTACGCAGACACCAAAGCAGAGGGTTTTGTACTCGCCCTCCAAAAATCATCGCTGAGAACGAACCGCTCGCCTTGCGCGAGGTGAAGGAGGCGGTGATCCGCACCTCGGGTCTGCCGCTGGAGGCGGCCTACCAAGTCGAGAACGAGTGCGCCCGCGACGTGATGCGCTCCGAGGACGCGAAAGGGAGGGCCACGCGCGTTTATCGAGAAGCGTAGGCCGCGCTACACGAGCTCCTAGATTCGGAGGTCGACATGAAGCCAGCAGCTTCTACGGGCACCAACTGCCCGTTCTCATAGAAGGAGGAAATCATGGCTGTTCACTACGAAATCGACGGACCGGTCGCCATCGTCACCATCGATCGGCCGGAGGTGGCAAACGCGGTAGATCGTGAAACTGCCGAGCGGCTCGTCGCGGCGTTCGAGAAGTTCGATGCCGATCCGGCGCTCTCGATCGCCATTCTCACCGGCGCGGGCGGCAAGTTCTGCGCAGGCGGCGACCTGAAAGCGATGCTCGAAGGGGGCGGCATCGTCGTTACGCCCGACGGCGACGGCCCGCTGGGCCCGTCGCGCATGATGCTGTCGAAGCCGGCGATTGCCGCGGTGGAGGGTCACGCAGTTGCGGGCGGCCTCGAGCTGGCGCTTTGGTGCGACCTGCGTGTGGCCGCGCGCACCGCGACGTTTGGCGTCTACTGTCGACGTTGGGGTGTGCCGCTCTGCGACGGCGGCACCGTCCGGTTGCCGCGACTGATCGGCCAGAGCCACGCGCTAGACATGATTCTGACCGGGCGCGGCGTTGGAGGCGAGGAGGCATGGCGTATGGGGTTGGCGAACCGGCTCTGTGAACCCGGCGAAGCGCTGGCGGTCGCGCGGACGCTCGCGCACGCGCTGGCGGCGCTGCCGCAGACGTGCCTTCGCTCCGATCGCCGCTCGGCGTACGAGCAGTGGGACCTCGATCTCGCGGCCGCGCTGCGACATGAGACCGAACTCGGCCTCGACGTCATTCGCTCAGGCGAAACACTCGGGGGCATCAGGGGCTGGCGCAGCGGCGAACGGAAGGTCGAAGATTTCCCAAACGTTTAGAATCGAACCTCCTGCCGGATGCCGCTGAGGGCGTAGCGCCTCTTGCGGCGCCGAATCGGCAGTTCGAATCGAATGTTCCGGCTCCCCCGACGAACCGACCTCGATGACTAAATGTAGGGGCGGCGGTTCAAATCTGCCCCTCGGTATTGGGCGCTCCCTCACACCACCCGTTCCTTCCAGCCGCCCTGGCGATAGCGACGCCAGATGAGCAAACCGCGCACCGTGTTCTCTGCCGTCGCGCCCACCCAGGCGCCGGGCGCCCCCAGCCCCATCGCCACGCCTAGCAGCAGCGCCAGCGGGATGCGCACCAGCCACGCCGTCACCGTCAGCACCCCCAGCACGTAGCGGACGTCGCCGGCGCCCCGCAGCGCCCCGCCCAACGACGCGTGCAGCCCCATGAACGGGAACGCGATCGCCAGGATGCGCAGCAGCTTTGTGCCGGTGTCGATCACCTCCGGGTCGTCGACGAAAAGCGAGACGAACTGCGGCGCGAACGCGGCGATCAGCGCCGCCATTACCAACATCGTCCCCACCGACCAGAGCCGGCCCACGTGCGCGGCGCGTTCCGCCAGGTCGGGCCGCCCCGCGCCCAGGTAGCGGCTCACCAGGCTCGTCGCCGCTGCCCCGAACGAAAAGCCTGGCACCAGCGCCAGCTCCAGGCAGCGCAGGGCGATGATGTGCGCCGCTACCGCCACCGTGCCCAGCCCGGTGACGACTCGACTGTAGGCGATGAACGCCAGCATAAACTGCATCTCCTCCAGACTCGATGGCAGGCCGACGTTGAGCAGCCGCCGAAGCTCAGCTCGACCCGTGTGCAGCGCTCGGTCGAGTCGATACGTCACCGGCCCGATGCCGAAGATCAGTACGACCATCGCCAGCAGTCCACCGACCGCCCCGCCGCTCGCGTAGCCGATGCCGGAGGCCAGCACCTCGAGCTCGATACCGACGATGCCGCTGATGAGTAGGAAGCCCACCAGCGCGTTCACGATGTTGAGGATGATCACGATCAGCATCGGCAGCCAGGTGTTGCCTAGGCCGCGCAACGCGCCGCTGGCCGCGTAGAGCAGCATAAGCGGGGGGAATCCGAGCGAGGCTGCCCGGATGTAATCGACGCCGAAGGGCTTGACGTCGGGCTCCGCCGCCATCATCGTCAGCAGCGGTTCGGCCAGGAGCCACAGCATGGCCGTCGCGGCGGCCCCCCAGAGCACCGCCACCAGCAGCGAGGCCCGCATCGCCCGGACGGCCGATTCCGTGTTGCCCGCGCCGTAGTCGCGCGCGACGACGGCCGTCGTGGCGATGTCTAGGCCGAAGGCGCCCGCCAGCGGCACCCAGAACAACAGCGCGCCGATGCCCACCGCGGCGACGCCGTCCGCCCCCACGTAATGCCCGACGAGCAGGGCGTCGACGGCGCTCAGCGCGGAGACGGACAGCCGTTCGACCGCGATCGGCCCGGCCAGGCGGAGGACGGTGCGGGCGATGGGCGGCGCCGGGGTCGCGGCGGCGGACGGATCGGCGAGCTGGGCCACGGGTGCAGGCCCAGGATAGCAGCGTCCTTCGGCGAGGGCGAATCCTTGACAACCTTGGCAGACGTATTATGCTATAGGCAGTCTGGTGGCCAGCCGCCCCGCCTGAGGGCGCGCTCGCCTGGCGCTTGTAGCGAGGAGGAACGACGATGCGGTATGCCCGGTTTTTGATCGTAGCCCTGGTGGTGGCGGGCTCATTCGTGTTCTGGCAGGGACAGCAGGCGTACGCGGCCTTCCACTGCATGCGCATCCACGCCGTCATGGCGGGCTTCAACAGCATCGGCAACATCCAGTACGTGGAGCTGCGCATGAACGCCGCTGGCCAGGCGGTGGTCGCCACCCATCAAATCAAATTCTACAATTCGACCGGCGCGCTCAGGGCCACGTTCACCTTCCCGGGCAACGTGACCAACTCCTCGACCGGCGAATCGATCCTGATCGGCACGTCGGAGTTCGACGCGGCGACTAATGGAGGAGCCGACTTCGTGTTCTCGTCGGCGAACACGGTCGGCGCGGGCGGCGGCGACCCGCTCCATCCCGTCCAGGGTCCGGCCGGTAAGGTCACATTTGCTGAGACGTTCGCGAATTGCCAGGCCGGCGGCCCGCTCGTCGTCGACTCCGTCGCCTACGGCGGCCTCGGTTACACCGGGGCGGTCGACTACGGAAGCGCTGCCGTCGCCCTGCCGAGTCCCAGCAACAACCAGGCGCTGCGCGTGGGCAACCTGGCCCTGGAGCCGACGAACAACAGCGCCGAGTACTCGCTCCAGGCGGTGTCAGCCACGACGTTCTCGGTGCCTTCCGCTAACCTGGCGACCGATCTCACGACGCCGCGTAACAACGGACGCGCCGTCTCTCAGATCAACGCGTCCAAGGTGGGCGGCATCGCCGAATCGCCGGACGTGGTGCCGTCGCCTCTGGCTGAGGGCGGCTCGTCCGGGCCGGACGCGGGCCTGCTCGCCGGTGTCGCCGCGGCGGCGGTCGCGGGCGTCGTCGCGCTGAGCGGGGGCCTCTGGTATGCCCGCCGGCGCGTCGCAAGGCGTCGCTAGGCGCCCGGCGCTGCGAGGAGGAGGAACGATGCGATACGCCCGGTTCCTGATCGTGGCCCTGGTAGTGGCGACCTCGTTCCTGTTCTGGCAGGGTCGCGAGGCGTACGCGGCCTTCCACTGCATGCGCATCCACGCCGTCATGGCGGGCTTCAACAGCGACAACACCATCCAGTACGTAGAGCTGCGGATGAACATCGGCGGGCAGACGCTCGTCGGCGGGCATGTGGTCCGCTTCTACGACTCGGCCGGCACACTCAAGGCGACGTTCACCTTCTCCGGCGGTGTGGCCAGCGGCGCGACCGGCGACTCGATCCTGATCGGCACGTCGGAGTTCAACGCTACGACCAACGGCGGCGACGCCAACTTCACGTTCTCGATGGCGAACACGGTCGGAGCGAACGGCGGCGACCCGCTCCATCCGGTGCAGGGGCCTGCAGGCAAGGTCACGTTCGCCGAGGGAGCCGTCAACTGCACGTTCGGCGGCCCGCTCGTCGTCGACTCGGTCGCCTACGGCGGCGGCGGTTACACAGGGGCGGTCGATTACGGGAGCGCCGCTGTCGCCCTCCCCGGCCCCAGCAACAACCAGGCGCTGCGGGTGGGCAACCTGGCCCTGGAGCCGACGAACAACAGCACGGAATACTCGCTCCAGGCGGTCTCCGCGACGACGTTCTCGGTGCCCGTAGGCAGTCTCGCGACGGATCTCGCAACGCCGCGAAACAACGGGCGCGTTGTGCTCCAGCTCCAGGGCGCGCCGCCCACCGCCACGCCTACGCCGACGCCTACGCCAACGATCACGCCCACTCCAATACCGGTGGGCGGCATCGTCGAGCAGCCCGGCGCGGCTGCGGGCGCGGCCCAGGCGGGCGGCTCGTCCGGCGGCGACACGGGGGTCTTCATCGCAATCGGCGCGGCTGTGGGCGCGGTCGCGCTCGGCGGCGGTCTCTGGATCGCGCGCCGGCGGCGTGGCGCGTAAGCGTGCGGGGAGGGACCACGATGCCTTCGGAATCGCCGCTTTGTTCGAGACTGCCCGCGGCCTGGGGGGCGCGCTTAGCGCTGCTCATTGTAGCCTTAGGCGGACTGTTTTTCGCGTCCGGTGCGCCGTCCGCCAGCAGCGCGACGATCGTGACGGTCGACGTCGACAACTACTGGTTCTGTGACTCCTCGTTCCAGATCGGCGTCTGCAAGACCGACATCGCCGTCGGCGATACCGTCCGTTGGAATTTCCTCAACGTCGCCGACCTGCATACCACGACCCACTGCGGCGCGAACTGCAACACGCCCACGGCGACGCCGCTCTTCGATTCGCCGCTGTCGAACGCCGGTGACCACTTCGACTTCACGTTTACGGAGGATGGCTCCTACCTCTACTACTGCGAGGTCCATCCTATCGAGATGCGGGGAATCATCACCGTGCATTCCGGCGTCGGCGGCATCGCCGAGCTGGCGCCTCCCGGCGCGAGAGTGCCCATCGATGCCAGCGGCGGCGGCTCGTTAGGGAACGACCTCGGGCTGTTGATCGGCGCGGCGAGCGCGGCCGCGGCGGTCGTCGCGTTGGCGCTGGGCGGCGCGGTCTGGCGTCTGCGAACGCGACGTAGCTAGGCGAAACCATCGTGCTTCGGCGGCGAATCCCAGCGGCCGTCGCTGTCGTAGTTGTCTGTGGAGGACTGGTGGTTCGGGGTGACCTGAGCGTCGCCCGCAAGCTAGCAAGGAGGAACGCATGAGCGCGCGTCGTCTACTACTGTCGCTGATGGGGCTGGTCGCCCTAGCGGTAGCGTCACTCTCGCTGCCGGCCGCGCCGGCCCACGCCGCGATCGTCACCCTTGAGTTGGAGATGGACGGGCCTTCGGCCATCCTGACCTGCCCGGGAGGCTCGGGCGGCACCGGCGAAGCGCTGAGCCTCACCTACGACACGGGTTCGAATCTGCTGTCGTGGAACATTACGTTCCAGGGACTTTCGGGGCTAGTAACTGTTGCCCATTTCCACGGCAAGGCCACGCCTGCGATGAACGCCGGCATCCAGGTGATCATCACGGACATTGATTCGCCCAGCATCGGCAGCGCCACGATCACCGAACAGCAGGAGAGCGAGCTGTTGCAGGACCTGTGGTACGTCAACTACCACACGGCAATGTGCCCGGCAGGCGAGATCCGCGGCCAGGTAATCGTGCCTGACGTCGGCGGCATCGTTGCGGCGCGCGACACGTCGGCGGCGCCGATCGAGGCCGCCGAATCCGACTCGAACGCGGGACTGCTGGCGGGGGTCGCCTCCGCCGCGGCCGCAGGTTCGGTCGCCCTGGGTGGCGTCGTCTGGTATGCTTGGAGGCGTCGGGCAGCTGAGTAAGACGCCCGACGGCGGGGCGTCCACTTGACACGAAAACGTAGGAGATTCACGCCCTGGTCGGGCGCCAAGCGGGCCGAGGAGGCGGCGAACGAGCCGGCTGCTGATACGGGCGCTGCGCGGCGCCGTCTCTGGCTCCGACTTGCGATTGCGCTGGCCACCGCTGCCGCTATCTCGGCAGCGGCGGTGGCCTCCTGCTTCGTCTTCACGTCCTCGGATGCGCCGGACGGCCCGCCCAGCGCTGTCATTGTCGACCAGCTCAGCCTCACCTTCCCCAACGATGAGTTCCACCAGCAGGCCACGGCCACCCTGGAGGCCGCCGGCTACGTCGTCGACTACGTCGCCGGCGACGACGTCACCGTCGACTTCTACCGCCAGCTTCCGGAGCAGGGCTACGACGTCGTCGTGCTGCGGGCGCACTCGGCGCGCATCCAGGGCGAGTACCGCGGCCGCCAGCTTGACGAGGCCGTCGTCTTCACGAACGAGCCGTACAGCGAAGAAGCGTACGGCGCCGAGCAGGTCGCGGCGCGCCTTGACATCGCCTACCAGTACGAAGGAGCGCCGAAGTACTTCGGCATCACCGCGGATTTCGTCGAATACAGCATGGGCGGCGACCTGGACGGCGCGCTGGTGGTGATGATGGGCTGCGAAGGCCTGTCCTCCAACCGGACGGCGGAGGCGTTCGTCAACAAGGGCGCCGATACGTACATCAGTTGGAGCGACACCGTCTCCGCCGAACACACCGACGCCGCCACCCAGCGATTCCTGGAGTTGGCGATACGCGACGGCGTCGCCACCAACGACGCCGTCGCCCGCACGATGGAGGAGCTGGGCCCCGACCCCGCCTACGAGAGCGTCCTCCGCGCCTACCCGGAAGGCTAGCCCGGCGGCGCGGTCGCAGAAACCTAGCGCAGCCACGCCTTGACATAATTGCCGCGATCCCTATACTGGCCATGCTTGGTGTGGCAGCGTGCCGCGTACACACGCAGCGCGCCTGGCGGCTCGCCCGTCCGAAGCCAGGCGGCTCGGCGGCCTCGCGGCGAGGTCAGGTCTGGGGGAGGCGGAGGTGAACACGATGGCTATGAACCAGGTTGTTCTTCGCGGGAGGGGAACGCTCGCGCGGCTTGCGCTGGTCGGCGCCGTCGCCACACTCGCCGGGCTCGCGCTCGGCTCGCCGCTCGCGAGCCCGCCTGAGGCGCGCGCCGTGCCGCCGCAGGCCGAGGTCTTCCTGGTCGGGCCCGGCGGCTGTGGCCTCAATGGCTCGAAGTGCTGGGTCCAGTCCGATCAGCCGTTTCGGGTCAGTATTGGGATCGACAATGTCAACCTGCTGAACGACTGGGACATGGACACGAAGGTCGGTCTCACCGCAGCGCAGTTTGAGGTCCGGTACGATGGCCTCATCTTCTTACCGAAGGTCCACAACTGGGTCTGGCCGGGCTGCGACGTGGAGCTGAGCAATAGCCTGCAGGGCAACTATCAACTTGCGTGCCTCACGTTGAGTAACGAGGCCGTGTATGAAGGGGTCTTGGTCGAAATCGAATTCAACTGCGCGGCCTCCGGCCTAACCAACCAGTTCATCTTGACCGGCCCCGACCTGGCGAAAGACGACGGCAACCCCATGACGCTTGCCGTTACCAACAGCATTGTCCTCGTGAACTGCCTCGACGCGGTCGGCGGCGTCGCTGAGGTGCCGGACGCTGCTCGCGAGCCGGCCACCACGCCCGACGACTTGTCCGGCCCCGGCGCCGGGACGCGCGCCGGCGTTATGGCCGCTGCGGCCGTCGCGGGCGCGCTCGCCCTGGGCGGCGCGGCCCTGCACCGGCGACGGCTCGGTCGCTGACCGCCGGTAGCCGGAAGCCCGTAAGGCCGACCTGCTTGACAAACCTGTCGAGAGGCGCATAATGGCCTCGTCCGGGCGGTAAGCCAGCTCAGACCGGACTGTACCCCGATCGATGACGTGTGCCGGCAGGGCTGAGACTGGAGGTGGGTGATGGCGAAGCGCTTTCTCGTATCAAGCGTTGTAGTGTTCGGCCTGCTCGCGGCGGTCTGGTCAGCGGTGCCATGGAACTCCGGCGGGAGCGCTCACGCGGCCCCGGCCTACCCCGTCGTCAGGCCCTTCACCCAGCCGGACGGTCGCGTGATCGAGCTGAGGCTCTGGGGAGACGAATTCGTCCACGGGTGGGACACGCTGGACGGTCGTGCTGCGGTCAAGAGCCAGCAGTCGGGCTACTGGGTCTACGCGGCGCTCGACGCCACCGGCAACCTCGCGCCGACCGAGGCGGTGGTCGGCAGAGATGCGCCGCCCGCGCCGCCTGGGCTCCGGCCAACGCGCGCGGCGATCGATAGTACGCGCGCGGGCAAGGGCGCCCCGCCGTTCGGCCAGCCGATCATCGCCGCCCCACAACCATGGGCCGGGCCCGACACAGATTACCTCTTCCTGATGGTGCAGTTTACCGACCTTCCCTGCGCGTTCACGGCGGCCCAGATGCAAACGAACCTCTTCGGAGGTGGCGCCACCGGACCCGGCGACCTTGATGACTACTATCGGGAGGTTTCCTACGGGACTCTGGAGCTGCAGGGCGCCGTCTCCGGATGCCACGCGCTGGCCAACAGCCGCAGCCACTACAACAAAGGGCCGGGGACGGTCCGCGATCTGATCAGCGAGGCGGTGAGCGCCGCCGATCCGACGGTGAATTTTGCGAACTTCGACAACGACGGCGACACTGTCGTCGATACGCTGGGCATCATCTACGCGGGTGGGGGCCCGCACGATGGCTGCGCCGTCGATAACAGTCCGGGAGGGCCGGCCGGCGATAACCTGTGGCCGCACCTGAACTTCGCCATTCCGGTGATCGCGGCCGATGGCGTCATCGTGGCGCCCTACCTCATCGTGCCGGAGGCCACCTGGGCCATCGCCAACTCGCTCGTCTGCAACCAGATCCAGAGCATCGGTATCTTCGCCCATGAGATGGGCCATTCCCTGGGCCTGCCGGACCTCTACGACATCGACGGCAATTCGGCCGGCGTCTCGATCTGGAGCGTCATGGCCAGCCACTATGGGAGCACGGTCACTCTAGCCGATACGCCGCCGCATTTCGACGCCTGGAGCAAGTGGTTCGCCGGCTGGCTGACGCCGACCGCGCCCCCCAGCCTCGCCGTCGCCGACGTGTCGCTCCCGGCGGCCGAACACTCGCCGTCGGCCCTCCGCTTACGGGCCAACCCCGGCGGCCCGGACGACTGGTCGCTCCTGGGGCCGGGCGTGGGCGAGTACTTCCTCGTCGAGTGTCGCCAGGCCGTCGGCTTCGATGCGGCCCTGCCCGGCACCGGG
>Ga0247727_10011347_pt1 | contig 15571 bp, 15 predicted proteins | sample WisWelCaveWW1625_FD_202498 | JGI IMG/M metagenome (GOLD analysis project Ga0247727, IMG submission 202498) | Biofilm microbial communities from Wishing Well Cave, Virginia, United States - WW16-25 | ecosystem: Environmental > Aquatic > Deep subsurface > Groundwater > Cave microbial mat | place...
ATACCGCCGGCTTTATTTGTGAGTTGTATCTCGTTTGTTTTCCTCCGGATAATTTGAGAATTCTGCCCGCTGATATCAAGACAGCTAGTTCGTCTGAATCGGAATACGGCGGTATGCAGGTCAGTGTCGTTTTCACCGAGTCCGGAAAGAAAAAATGGTCGGAACTGACACGGAAAAACGTAAAAAAAGCGATTGCAATGGTCATAGACGGTTGGGTGATATCCGCTCCGACGGTGCAGGAAGCAATGACCGGCGGTACCGCCGAGATTACAGGCAACTTTACCAAAGCTGAGGCCGATGAACTGGCCGCGGCGATCAGTGCGGGATCTATGCCCTACAGCTTAAAGATTATCAAGGAAGAATCGAAGTAAGGCGGTTGAAATTCTAATTTTTTTAATGCATCGGGATGAGAAAGGAATACGCGAAAGGAAACATTGTCGTCATCTGGCAACCCGAGCTGTGCATTCATTGTGGAAATTGTGCGCGTGGCCTGCCTTCGGTATTTAAACCAAAAGAAAGGCCTTGGGTTCAAGTAGAAAGCGCTAGCGAAGAGGAAATCGTGGAGCAGGTGAAGAAATGTCCGTCAGGGGCGCTGAGTGTCGGCTGAGTGAGCGAAGGGAACTGCCAAAAGGTAAATTACTGTAATCTGGTCCCGATAGCTATCAGGACGGAAATCCTTCACCCGTTGATACGAATACTTTATTACCTTTAGTCTTCTGGGGTATAGCGCCCTGAAATCTTCACTAAAAAACTGAGTTTATGAAGCATCGAATTTGTAGTTTCCGTGAGGTGGCATCCCGTGGTCTATTGCTACTTCTCTCATCCGGGTTCATCCTTGCCGAGGCTTCTGCGGCTGAAATTGAACTGAAATCCAATATTAAGAATGTTACGGTCTATTCGTTGGGAGCAGGCGTAACCCACGAGTTGGACGTAGACCTGCAGACAGGTCAAAATACCCTTCTCATTCGTGGCGTATCTCAGTACATTCAGGAAAGTAGCATTCAGTTAAACAATGAGGCGGTGACTGTAATCAATACGAAGCTCATCAAAAAGCTGACCCCTGTGGAAATTCAAACGTTGATGGACGAAAAAGAATCCTGTGAGCGACAAGTCCAGGCCTTGAATGCAATCCTCACGTCCGATAAGCTGGAAGCACAGGGGATTTCAGAGATCGTCGAGTACTACGACACAAAAATCCGTTCGTTGAAACAGCGTTTGCGCGACATTGGAGAAAAACTGGCTGAAGACCAAAAAAATACCGGAGAGGCTTATTTGAAAGTTCTGGTCTCGAGCACAACGCCAATTGCCGGAACTCTTCAACTGAAGTACATTGTTGGAAGTGCGGCCTGGGTTACGTGTTACGAAATCCTCGTTCCCGATTTTACGAGCAAAATGAAATTGCGCTACATCGCCAAGGTGATGAACAAAACCGGTGAGGATTGGAGCAATGTAAATCTTTCCTTGTCTCTGAATTCCCCATTTGATAAAACCGACGGCATACCGAGAATGTCGCCTATGGAACTGAATAGTCGCGGTTATTCTTCGAATGACGATTCCTATAAATCTGCGGAGAGCATTATCGAAGAGGAAAATTTGAAATCCCTTATGATTGATGGAATGGAGTACGAGTCCTTTGAAGCGCCGGCTTATACTGATCTGATGATCATTGAAGATAAGGTAAGTGTACCCGCTAACGGAGGAATTTATTCCTTCGAAGTTTTCACCAAAGAGATGAATAATACGTACATCTGGTATTCCTTTCCGTCAATCGAAAGATACCCTTACCTTATGGCGCGGATATCAGATTGGAATACACTGCCAATTGTCGACGGTGTTGTGAAAGTTTATCTGAAAGGCGCCAGTATTGGAGAATCGTACATTTCAGTCAATGGTTTTCCAGATACGCTCGAAGTGCCGATCGGGCAGAACCAGGAAATTCTGGTTGAACGGACAGAGGTGAGCAATGAAAACACCGAGGATGAAGGGGTCAATAAAGTTCGCCTCAATTATTCCTTCAGTTACGTTGTGAAGAGCAACAGCGGCCTTCCGCTTACGGTTAGGGTCTTCGATCAGGTGCCCGTGTCGCAGTCGAAGGACCTCGAGGTAACGGTCAACGAAAAGGGTGGCGGGACGATGGAGGATGAAACGGGGTTCGTTACCTGGGATTTTGATTTGAAAGAGCGCCAGGAAAAAAAGGAATTCAAACTGGCCTACACGATTGTGTACAGCAAAGACAAGGTCAGTTTTAACCACGGCAGATCATCGTCCTTCTATCAGTCTCGCTATAAATATATGTACGGAAAGTCACGCAAGGTAAGAGCGAAGTTCTGATGAGTTGAATTGTTTCCCGCAGATTTTGCTGAAAAAACAATCCGCAGAAAGGGCAAATTTTGATTTTGTTGTGCTGTTCGAGGTCATAAAAAGGAAATAACTCGCGCTCTCAGATAACTTAATCGCTTTGAACTATTTGTTTCTCGAAATTCTGCGCTTTTTTTGTCCGCGGGATCTGCGGGAAATAAACGGAAGGTGCCAATCATCCTGAAGAGTATGTGGTACTTTGGTTTTTCACAAAGGACTGAGAAAATCTCCTGAACCAGAAAATTTGAAAATCAGAAATCGGAAATCGAACATCGGAAATCTTTTTTTTCAAAAGTCCCCGATCACCTCTGATACTTCCAGTTTCGCCCTTTCTCTTCGCTAATCCATTCCAGCGCCGTAAGAATCCGCTTTTCGCGGGTAATATCGGTTTTTGCTTCTGCAACCCACTGCGCGTATTCGTTTTTCTGCGAAGGACTAAACGCTTCAAAGTTCTGCAATGCCTTTTTATCGCGTTTCAAGGCTTTCAGCAGTTCATCCGGGACGACGACATCTTTCTTCGCCTTTTTAGCTTTTGCAGGTAACTTCACGCCATCATCGTTCAGTTTTTTCGCCTGTTTTATGAAGTCTATGATCACTTTGTCGGGTGGAAGGTCCTTTAGACTTGTAAGCCGGCCCATATTGCCCATCGCTTCGCCACCCTGGTTTGCTCTTTCTCCGAGGTATCCTTTGGGATCCTCGATCAGTTTCGATTTCCAGAAACCAAATACGGCGTGTTGTTTGAAACTCGCAAAACTGCAGTATGGGCCTTTGTAGTCAAACGAAGGCATTCCCCATTTGATGGTTTCCTCTACGCCTGGATTCGCTTTATGAATCAGCATTCGTAAATGTTTGAGAATCGGTTGTGCAAAGGGTTGTGCGTTTTGGAGGTACGCATCAATGCGTTTGTCTTTTTTCATAAACTTTGGACTGAGGACAATTCGAAGATAGTAATTATCTGTGTCCAAAACTTCTCCGCGCTCTTTGCGAATATCTTTGCGCGCTCTGCGGTTAATTAATTTTTTTTAAACCGACTGAAATGTTGTCAAAAGTACAAGCCAAGCACAACGCACGTTCCAACCGACTCCGGGTAAAGGAATCCAACTTTCGAAAACGTATCGAACACCTTGTCATTAAATTTTACTGTGTTGATCGAACGCTTTTCACACGTTTGGTCCTTCGCGATCATATCGTATTTTCCGCCGGTGAGTTGAAGATGTAAAGTCCCAACAAGAACGCTGTCGCCACAGAGCGGATGGCTTGCCAACTGCGGAAGTTCGCCCTTGAATTCGTCGTCGATGTAAAGCGAAAGCTGAACATCTGTTGTGTCGTTAATGGTGTAAAAGTAGCAGTCGTAAACGGTGTCGTCCTTCTGACAACCTTCGCTTGGAAATACCGCGATCAAAAGAAACGCAAAACCAACAGCGAGGATTTTTGCCTTAGAACCCATCTCAAAATTATCTTCGGCGCTTTTTCTGCGCCTTTCGCCTTTACCCTTCGTTGCCTTTCTTGCACAGATACCCTCTGGATATGGGCTTCGAAAGGCGCCTCGGCCAAAGCCAAAATGCTGGAAAAATCCCTCAAACATAATTTTGAGATGGGCTCTAGTCATTGATCAGAATTTTTATGAATTGACTTTTTTCATTAGCAGAGATTTCGAGGATGTAAAGTCCTGCTGCCACTCGTTCGACATCCACTTCAGCTACCGGTGTGGTCAGTTCTTCAAAATATACCAACTCACCCAGTGTGCTCCACACGACGACTTTTGTTCCAGGTCGAAAGTTCGGAAGCGTCAGAGTGAACTTTCCGTCGGATGGATTCGGATGAACCGTGATCTTCGGCACGATCGCTTTTGGGAAAATGGACAATGATCCACAAGGGTAGGGCAGTGTACAAATCACGGTGTCGTAGGTGAACCAGGCCGTTCCTGTGGTAAATCCAACAGGTAATGTATCCAGTAAAGTGGCCATTGGATAGGCCATCGTGGTTCCACCCATCTGGCCGAAGTAGTACATTGCTCCGGTTGCGATGGTATCACCGGTAGCATCTTCGATAAATTCGGTGATGTACGGATAGTTTACGAAATCAGTGCCCGTGCCATCCATCGCAATGGAAACGTGCATCGTGTTGGGACCAATTGTATCGAAGGTAATCCCGGTAATGCAAAACCAGGTGCTGTCGATGCTTTGCGCGTTACCTTGAGCAGATCCGATGCAGGTAAGAAGTAAAATCCATATTTTGTTCATTGACTTGGATGAATTGGTTCACCCGAAGTTATGAATTTTTTGGAACAAATAGCAGGTTGATTCAACCGCGTTTGACTAAGACTTAACTCGGCCTTCTCCTTCTCCGGAAAAATTGCTGCCGTTTTTGACCGTGTTTCTTTTGGGAATTTCCTTCACGAGGTCGCTGTTCGTTTTTGACCGTATCCGTTCTGGATGTATCCCGAATGCTGGTCGTGGCATAGGGATGTTCTTCTACAACCGGAATTTTCTGCCCGGTGAGTTTCTGAATGTCTTTCAGGTCGCCCAACTCTTCCCGATCGCAGAATGAAATGGCAGCACCGGTTGATCCGGCACGTCCGGTACGTCCGATGCGGTGAACATAAGTCTCGGCGACATTCGGCATTTCAAAGTTGATGACGTGCGACAATTCTTCCACATCAATTCCCCGTGATGCAACGTCTGTTGCGATGAGTACTCTCACCCGTCCGGCTTTAAACTTGTCCAGTGCCTTTTGACGGGCATTCTGAGATTTGTCACCGTGTATGGCCAGCGCGTCAATATCGAGCCGATCCATTTCCTTGGCCAGTTTATCCGCTCTTCGTTTGGTACGTGTGAAAATCAGGACCGATTGCATATTTGTGGTCTCAAAAAGATGCTTGAGCAAATTGATTTTGTTTTCCTTGTTCACAAAATAGAGCGACTGATTCACGAGATCTGTTGTAGCCTTTTCAGGTGTTATGACAACCCGGAACGGATCATTAAGAATACTGTTCGCGAGTTTTTGAATTTCGTTGGGCATTGTCGCGAAAAAAAACAAGGTCTGTTTTTGTTTCGGCATCAAGGACAAAATGCGTTTTACATCGTTGATGAAACCCATATCCAGCATCCGATCGGCTTCGTCGAGGACGAGTACTTCCACATCGCTGAGCCTTACGTAACGCTGATTGATCAGGTCGAGCAAACGTCCCGGAGTTGCGATGACAATTTCGACGCCACGTCGCAGTGCATCCGTTTGGCCTTTCTGCGAAACGCCGCCGTAGATCAGCGTATGTTTTAAATTCAGGAATCTTCCATACGCTCTAAAACTATCCCCGATCTGAACGGCAAGTTCACGTGTTGGTGTCAAAATCAGGGCACGTATAGGTGTAGCACCGTTTTTCCTCTGTCCGCCTTCGCTCAGAATTTGCAGTATTGGAATGGCGAAAGCCGCCGTTTTTCCTGTTCCTGTCTGGGCACATCCGAGTAAATCCCGTCCCTCAAGTACTGGAGGGATGCCTTTTTCCTGGATGGGAGTGGGGTTGGTATATCCCTCGGCCTTCAGCGACCTCAGTAAGGGTTCAATCAATTGTAAATCGTCAAATAACATCAATGAGTATGTATGAAATATAGTGTGTAAGACCTCTGCACTTCAACTTCTACGCCCCCGACCGGAGGCCATCTGTGAGGATCCGATACGTTTCGGAGGCGCAAAGATAGCACAATTTGAATGATTATTGGATAATCGTGCGATTTTGAAGTGTATTCAACAGATTTTCAGCCACAAAGCGATAATGGCGCAAAGAATATTCTTATTTGGTTCCCTCCTAAAACCTTGCGTGCCTTCCTTCACGGTCTCGCTTCAGTCGAGGCAGCTTCACGAAAGCGCAGCAGGCAGGTTCGCGGGGTCTTACATATGTCGGTTCCAGTCCTGATTCACAACGGTGGACTATCCGGAATCAAACTCTATTACCAGGGGATCCGGTGGATGAATGAGCCAAAATCGGAAATCTTAAATCGTTAATCCGAAATCGTAAATCTCTCAGCCATCAAAGCCACAAGTGTTTTTTCAACTCGTCATACCAATCCGCGGCGCACTGGTCTCAACTCGATCCGGTGTTTTTTACCCACTCCGGTCAAAGGCAATCGGAATCCGCTTTCGGGAAAATGGTTTATCACCCACTGAACATAGGTGTTTGAATTCGGTCCGCGCAAAAAGAAATAGCGATGTGCAGCAGGGTAACTGGCAGACTCACGTTCAATAAACTGCGACATTTGGTGCGCAAGCGATCCCTCGCCGCCACTTTGCACTGCTCTGAGTTTTCCAACGCTTCGCCGCGCGGTGAAGAAATAAAATTTCCGCATTCCCTGCCAGGGCTTAAAGAGATTGAGATGAACGTGGCCCCAGCTCGTTTCACAACGGCGCGGCTTTTGCCAGACTTCCCAACGTTTGTATTCTCCGTTGACAATGGTCACCAGCCAGGGATGTGTCGCTACAAGACTCAGGGGAAAGGGTAGAGGCGTTGTAAAGAGCAATACGTGGTAAGGATTCCCTGCAAGGATTTCCTCATCTAACGGAATTGAAGCCATACCCGATGAACTTAGACAATGTCGTCGCGGATGATATCGTCCAAGGTGTTTTGATTTGTGCTTGGACCGGATTTCTTCAAAACAGTCTGGACAAAAAAGACGATTGAAAATGCAAGCATCACCGGACTCAAGAGGAGCCACATCGCCCCGGTCGATTCGTCGAAATGCATATCGTGTGCCATAACAATCATCAGCAGATTTACAATAAACACGATTCCCGTAAGGGACAGTCCGATGATAGAAAGCACTTTTGTCGTAATCGTTTTCACACGCATCAGATTCGAAATGTTTGACATCACAAAAAATAACGTGAACGCCATTGCGACAAGACCACCTTCACGCGTTACCTGATCGGGTGACGGTCCATAATACGCCGAATTGCTGACGTCTGGATAATAGTAGTCCCAGGAGGCCCAGCGCGCTTGACGGGTTTCTTCACTGTAATGAAAACAGACGATGAATACAGCAATGCTCAATATAATTCCAAGAATATTGATTGCTTTCATTGTGATATTTCTTCGGCGTTAAAAACCAATTGTTCCGTTTATACTTCGGGCCTTCAGTCGATCTCGTCGATTTTTGGAGTTGCCGTTGCACCTTTTGCAGGTTTGAATGCCTGAACAGTGAGTACAACCGTGAATGCGATCATCACAAGTCCGTACAACAAAATTACCGCACCACCCTCGTCAAACGAAGAAGCGCCGGGATCCGTCATCATCACAACCGCAAATAGCAGCGAAATGCCAGACAGACTGGTGCCGATAATACCAATAACTTTCGACGTCATCGTCTTGATTTTCGCAATGCACATAATGTTGACGAAGGTGATCCCGAGAATGAAGAGAATCGAAATCGTCGCACCGGTTTGCGTTAACTCATCGGACTCAGACGGGCCATAATCGTAGTAGTCGTAGGAATAATCACTGTAAATCATATTCCATAACTCGGCATCTCTTGCCGATTCTACTTCTGCCATATAAAACGCCGACACACATACCAGTATCAGGCTTGCCGCCATCGCGGAAATTGTTGCTCCTTTCATTTTTTCTTCGTTTAGGTTAAATTATTTTTTTTTGGCCAAAAAGCCGTACCGTTCAGAGTAGTACAACATCTGCCCGGAAAAGTTCTCTGGCTGCGTAATTTTAATGTCTGTGATTTCACCTTTGTCGTCGAGGACCGGTTCCAGCACAGGATTCGCAAAGCCGTTGTACGGCGGAATACCAAGCGCTTCGTTCCGTTTGAGTACCTGATTATGCAATTTGGTGTCCACTTTAACACCATAGTTTTCAACAAGCGCTTTACCTGCATCGTAGTCGCCTTGTGAAATAATGCGCTGAATTTCGCGAAGCAACTGACCAAAAATATCCCGCAATTTTACATAGTCGACAATGTTGAAATAGGTTTTTCCATCGCGTTCCACCCGCTCAATCACCTTGTCAGCTTTGCCTTTCTCAAAGGACCACGATGCAACAATCTGGCGGTTTCGCATATGCGCTTCTTCCAGATCGGCCCCTTTTTCAAGTCGGCGCATCTGTTCCATCAAACCGTTGCGGATGTAATAATCGTACTCCGCTTTTCCGACATCGGGTGATTCCATCAGACCCAAAGCGACCAATTTTTCATCCATCAAATAATACAACCCAACCAAATCAGCGCGGGCTTCTTCCAACGTTGATGAATAATTTTTCAGTGCATCGTCCGTCACACCTTTTTCCATTTGGCCAGATGCGTGACCGATTACTTCGTGCAAGGCTGTGAGCAATTTGCCAGCGAGTTTTCCGTGTTTTTCGAAAAGAGAAATTTCTTCTTCGTCGTGCGCAAACTCTTTGACCAGGCCACTGCTGCCAGCCTGACTATACGCCTCAACGACGTTTCCAAGACTTACGGATTTTGATCCCTCTACACGTATCCAGCGGTTGTTGGGTAAATTCACACCGATTGGCGTTGACGGAGATGCATCGCCCGACTCACCGGCAATATTGACCACTTTATATGAAACACCTTTCACTTCTTTCTTTTTGTGCTCGTCCATAATCGGTGAATTGTCCTCGAAGTATTGGGCGTTTTGTGCAACGACCTTCATTCGGTCCGAAGCTTCGAAGTCGTTGATCTGCACCATCGATTCGTAGGTGCCACGCAGACCAACCGGATCGCCGTAAACTTCAACAAAACCGTGTATGTAGTCAATGTCACCTTCGGTGGCCTCAATCCAGGCGAGGTTGTGTTCGACCCATTTTTGTAAATCACCGGTTTCATAATATTCAATCAACAAACCAAGCGCCCGCGCTTGCTTTGGATTCTCGGCCACACCCTGCGCCAGTTTCAACCATTTTACCACTTCGGTCAAGGCTTCGCCATACATACCACCAACTCTCCAGACTTTCTCCACCAGTAGACCGTTTTCATCGTGCGTCAATTGGGAATTCAAGCCAAATTCAACAGGATGATCGCCGCCATTTGCGATTTTTTCTTTGTAGAAACTGTCTACTTGCGGATAAGTCACATCGGGTCCGTAGAAATTCGTGGCAGACGCCAGAATGAGATCTTTTTCTGAATCGAGGCTTACTTTTTTGTTGTCCACAGCAGGATCAAAGAGAATATCAACAATTGTTGAATCCAAAGTGGTTTTGGTCTCTGTAAGCAACGTCTCAAAAAAGCTTCTGGAAAACTGTGGAATGAATTTGTCGTTGGCGTAGTGGTGGTGAATACCGTTCGAAAACCAGATGCGCTTCAGGTACACCTCAAAATTGTTCCAGTCAACCGTCGTTTTGTCTCCGGAGTAGTTCGTGTAAATGTTCTCCAATGCATTGCGGATTTCGAGATTATAACGGTAATTCTGGTCCCAAATAATGTCGCGACCCGACAAACCGGCTTCGTACAAATAATACACGAGCTTTTTTTGTTGCAAACTCAAGAGCTCAAATCCGGGCACATCGTACCGAAGCACCTGAACGTCTGCAAAGGCATCGCCTTCGTTTTTCTGTCTGTCAAAAACGACGACGGAATCCTGTTCGCCACCGGCAGCAGTTTCGTCGTTTCCACCACAACCAATAAGGGTAAAGCTTAAAAATAGCGCGGAACGAATAAAATGCAAAGACTTCATCTTGTGATTATGAGGTGGCTAAAATACGAATTGTTTATTAAGCGCAGTATACTGAAGGACATCTTCCGGAACATTCGGAATCCACTTGACAAAACCATACCTGTTGACTCAACCGATTCAGATCAAATTGACTTCGCCATCAACCATTTAAGCCCTGATCTCGTTATTGTTTAAAAGAGCCTACCTTTACTCTAAATATATGAACCGGAGATGAATTTTCGTTTAGTGATAGTGATGGTTCCGATGTTTTGCAGCGGATCTTTTGCGCAGTTCGGTTTCAACCGGCAATTCGACGTTCCGGTTATGGATGCTGTTTTGCTGGAGATGCCTTGGGCTGGTGGAATGGATTATTGCCAGTTTTCGAATATCGACTTTGATTTTGATGGTACGCAGGATCTTTTTGTTTTTGACAGGACTTGCAACAAAGTACTCACATTTATTCAGAACGGATCCAGCGGTGTTTCGGATTTCGAATATGCTCCTCAATATGAGAGTATTTTTCCGGACGATGTGCGGGATTGGTGTTCATTGGTGGACTACAACTGTGACGGTTTGCCCGACATCTTTACGTATACGGTAGGAGGATGTCGCGTTTATCGGAATGTCGGAAATGCAACGGATGGTCACGAATTTGTACTGGCAAGTCCGATTATCAAAACGACTTTGTGGACGCTCGGTTATATGTACTTTAATTCCATCGATGTTCCCTGGTTTGGAGATGTTGACGGCGATACAGACATCGACGTGCTTTCGTTTGGTGTTTTAGGAACAGCAGTGGAATATCGCCGGAATATGTCAATGGAGAATTATGGGATCTGCGATTCATTGGAGTTCCTCACCAAAAACGAGTGCTGGGGACGATTCCGCGAGTCTGGAAGCACCAATGTCGTTACGCTCTGGGATACGCTTTCTTATCCCTGCGATGGCACGATTCCATCCCCCGAAGGGTGGGATCCTTCACCGACTGGAATGGGAATCGACGAACGGCATTCCGGATCGTCTGTTGTGGCCTTTGATGCAGACAATTCTTCTACGCTCGAACTCGTGATGGGCGATATTTCGTACCCTTCGGTAGTCTATTTGCACAACAGCGGTACAGCTCCAAACACGAATTCCGGAATGGACGTTCAGGATCCGACTTTTCCTTCCTATGATGTACCTGTCGACTTGACGATTTTTCCTGCAGGATTTCACGTGGATGTCAACAACGATGGCAACCGGGATATGCTTTTTTCGCCTGCTTCCGTTATCGGCTCCGAAAACAGGGAATCGGTTTGGCTCTACGAAAATTCCGCAACGGACGTAGCACCTGTTTTCGATTTTCAAGAGATTGACTTCTTGCAGGGTGAGATGATCGATCACGGATCGGGTGCACTGCCCGTCTTTTTTGATGCCAACGGCGATGGGCTGAAAGATTTGTTGATTAGCGTTCACGGAATGTACGACACGGCCTCCGGCAACCAGATTTCAATGATTGCTTATTACCAAAATACCGGAACTTTGGCCGACCCCGAGTTTACACTGATCACAGAGGATTACGAAGATATCTCCACCTTATCCATAGGGGCGTCGCTTACTTTTTATCCGACCTTTGGCGACCTCGATGACGATGGTGACGAGGATATGATTCTCGGTGAATATACTGGCTACTGTTATTATCTGGAAAATACCGGTGGGGCGGGCAATCCGGCAATCTTCAATACTTTCACGATGCTCAACGATGCATCCGCTGTACCGATTTTCGATGGGTCGTACGCGTTTCCTCAACTTGTGGATTTGGATCGCGACGGAGACTATGACTTGCCAATTGGAGAACGGAATGGCAAAATCAGATACTATGATAATATAGGCACTCCGTCTAGTCCTAGTTTTTCCCTCGTGACAAACTCGCTCGGGAACCTGGATGTCGCCGAATGGTGGACTGTAGAAGGCTACGCTATTCCACAGTTCGTTGATGTTGACACGATCTGGCATCTTGTCATCGGGTCTAAAAATGGATATTTGCATTACTACGACAACATCGAAGGAAACCTTGGTGGGACCTTTGATCTTGTCGATTCAACGCTTGAGAATATCAACATCGGGACCTATTCCTGTCCTGCCATTCTGAACATCACAGACGACAACCGGTTTGAGATGATCTTGGGCAATCAGCGGGGCGGAGTTGCCTGGTACGAATCGGCGCCGATTACGGACATCGGAATTACAGAGCATAAGTCATCAGCGGACGTTCTGATCTATCCAAACCCAGCGGGCGCTGAATTAAACGTGATCTTCTCCGGATTGTCCCAGACCGAAACAAGCGCAATGTCCATTGGAATTTTTGATCTGCAGGGCAGACCTGTGTTGATGCAATCGGTTAAAATGCACACCAATGCAGTTGATATATCCACTCTGGCATCCGGAACCTATGTTTTGCGGATTTCGGACGAAGGTGGAACGTTTGTAAAAGTCGAAAAACTGATCATTCGGCACTGATCTCTCTTTATTCCTCATTGTTCGAAAATTCAAGGTTTTTTTTAATTTTGAATAAAGCGCAAAATCGTCCAGCGCAATGCCGGGCGTGATAAAATACCTGATTGAGTGGCGAAAAATCTATTGCTTATCGGTCGACGTGGCAAGGTGCTCGACGCACTCTGTGAGCAACTAAAAACCGATCGCATCCATCTGTATTCCGCATCGACGCTGGAAGTAGTCCTCACGTTGCTTCAGGAAAAGTCGATCGACGTTGCGGTTATCGGAAACGGTCTGGGTATCGATTTGCGATGTGAACTGGTGCGTTATATCACGACGAACCATCCCGCGACAACTATCCATATGAAGGACTGGTCGTCCGGTCCGGATGGAATTCAAAAATTTGTGGAAAGTGTAATGAAGGGCCTTGAATAATTGCGGATTCAGATTATTTCTTCATTCTGCCGGCCACACAACTAACATAAGACTTTATCTTTTTTCCAAAGGTATTCTCGGTTCCTTGCACCGGGTAACCGAGTTGGTTGAGTTTTTCCTTGACGCCGTTGTACTGCTCTTGGTTTTCGCAGCTAAACGTTACAAGGTCGTGCGTTTCATCAACAACTACGTTGGTTACACCTTGGATTTGTTCAATACCCAACCGGATTGTGGTTGCGCAACCTCCACACGTAAGATTTTGAATGGTTAGCTCCTGATGCATAAGGCAAGTTTTATTGTAACGCAAGGAAAGTACGGCCTCGATTAATCTTCGGTGACGCAATTCCGAAATCAACAAACTTCAGACGATTTCAACATTTCTTCCCGCTGGAATGGCCTTTTCTGATTTCTTAAGGGTTACGCGAAGCACACCTTCTTCATATTTGGCTGAAATGTTCTTCTCATCAACATTCTCAGGAAGACCGAATGAGCGCGAAAACGAACGAGATGAAAACTCTCTTCGTGTATAATTTTTCTTCTTTTCTTCCTCTTCCTTTTTGGTTTCGCAGCTGATGGTCAGCACCCGATCTTTGACATCCACCTTAAACTCGTTCTTTTTGATTCCAGGTGCGGCGAGCTCTACTTCAAAACTCTTGTCGTTTTCTACAACATTTACCGCCGGTGACCAGATTACTTCCGGCCACGCTGTTTGCATCCAGTTGTTGTCAAAAAAGCCATTTACATCCGGCCAGCTTGATGATCTTTTAATAAGTGACATATTCGATGTTTTTGTTTAACATAAGTTTTCCTCTACAAAAGTGAGACATCTGTCCGGACCAAAGAATGACCGCGGTCAAAACAAAAAGTGATAAAAATCAGGTTGAATAAAAAGGGAAACTGAAAGGCGGTTATTCCATCAGGATGTCAAACAGCTCCTGTACATTGACTCTGTTTTGGGCAAAATATTCGTTTTTTTGATCTCAACAGGAATAGAGATATCCTTATTTTCAAGAACGCAAGGTCAAGTGCTTCAGCGAATTACCATCATTCTCATGGTTTTGCTCTCATCACCGGCGGTAAGAGTGTAAAAATAGATACCAGACTGCCAAAGTTTACAACCAACCTCAAATTGATGCGCGCCAGGCTCAAGATATCCAAGATTTTCATTCATCATTTTTCTACCATTGATGTCTGAAACAGAAATTGAACAATCGGAGGCATTGCGGTTTATTTCGAATGAAATAATTGTCGAATGATCGAATGGATTGGGTGTGTTTTGACTGAGGACAAGGCTTTCTGTGGTGTTTTCTGGCAAGAATCCGAAACAGAAGCCACCAAAGCCATAGTCGGCATCAATCACCAGTGCAATCGCCTTTGTTGTAGCAGCCGGCATAACATTGCCAGAGGTGGCGTCGAAAGCAAGCACTGAGCCGTAGATCGTGTTTTGACAAACTCCAAATACCGGAGTCGTCGACCCGCCGTATTGCCCAAGCGCCACGAGAATAATATCGCCAGGAGCAAATAGGAGATCTTCACCGGATTCGATAAACGTCCATTCACCTAAGTCGCCGGACGTTATGGTGTAGTCGTTTCCGGCTTCAACCCAAAGCCAGGTATCAGACGGAATGTCGTATTTGAAAAGCGATAAAAACAGTATGTTGCCAATGTTCGAAGCGGTATCAGGTAAATAAACCCAAACGCCACAAATATCCATATCGTCGTAAAGCACTTCGATGACATTTCCAACTCCACCGGCTGCAGCAGATGTAGGAAAAATTCCCGTAATTGATTTATCCGAGCGACCCGTTTTATTTTCGTCAGATTCTATGCCCAGATTAATTGTATCGTTGGCGGTATTCGAGTCGATACTATCGGAACTTACCCAAAAGGTAATGATAAAGTCTCCCACGTCGCTTGTTGTATTGAACGTGGCATCTAACCACAGTGAATCAGATGTCCCTGCTAAAAGATTCACGGCCAAACTGGAATCGAGAAATAGTTCCGAGGATAAATATTCAACCCGAACGTGAAGTTTACAATTGGTAAGGTCATTGATTCCGGTGTTGGTAACAATACCGGAAAAATTCATTAGTCCGGTATGTAACGTCGAGATCTGATAATACTCTAGACCTCCTGGGAAATACCCGCCAACACCCATTCGATGAAACGCTGAGTCCAAACTAAGATCATTTGTTTGGGTAAATGATGCCAATGGCAGGAACAAGAAGTAGCTTAGAATTTTTTTCATACGTGTTATTCTTTTATTATTTTCTCTATCACCCTCACCTCACCTTTTTCCAAAACCTGCAATAAATAAGTTCCTGCTCCCATTTGATTCACCTCAAAAATATAGGTCATATCATTGGCAGAAAGTTTCCAGCGGTTTATTTCGCGGCCGTTTAGATCAACAATGACAAGTTCTGCCGCGCTGGTGAATTGGGTGTCGTGATAAAATAAATTTAACTCGTTGCGGACTGGGTTCGGGTACGTTCTGATGACTACCGGATATTCTATTGGATCAAGCTTCAAAACATCCTGGCAATTGGGCACAATGCAGCCGAAGCTATCTGTTTTTACCACCCAGCCGTGCTGGCCAATGGGTTCGTAAGTGCTTTCAAAATTTACTGCTTCGCCTACCATGATAAAGCCGTTG
>Ga0247727_10011348_pt1 | contig 15570 bp, 14 predicted proteins | sample WisWelCaveWW1625_FD_202498 | JGI IMG/M metagenome (GOLD analysis project Ga0247727, IMG submission 202498) | Biofilm microbial communities from Wishing Well Cave, Virginia, United States - WW16-25 | ecosystem: Environmental > Aquatic > Deep subsurface > Groundwater > Cave microbial mat | place...
GCTGCGGCAACGCCATGACGGGCTTGTGGCCCGACACGCGGAAAGCCAAACGCGCCGCGATTTTGAAATTTTTCAGCTGCAAGAGATCAAGCACGTGCAGCCGCTAATGGGGGAGGAAGAAGCGCTCGAAGCCGAAGCGAAACTGTTGGGCAATGCCGCGCGGCGCATGGAGCTTTCCGGCAAGATTTGTCATTTGCTCTATGAAGGTGAGCATGCCGTGCAAGCGCAATTGAAAATCGCCTTCGAAGCATTAAATGAGCTTACTCAGCTCGATCCGAGTTTGCAAAACCTGGTCAATGATTGTAAATCTACCGAAACGGTTTTGCGCGAAGTGGGGCAGGAGGTGCAGCGTTATCACAGCGCCATCGCGTTAAATGAACATCGGCTGGAGCAAGTCCGTCAGCGCTTGGTGAGCTTGCAAAAGCTCAAACGCAAATATGGCGGCAGCATTGAAGAAGTTTTACGGCGTTGGGAGCAATTGGAAAGCACGCTGGCGCAATTTGAAAACTTTGACGCCGACTTGGAAGAGTTGAAAAAAGCGCTCGCACAGGCGGAAAAGAAATTCGGCGAACACGCATTGAAGCTCTCCCAGCAAAGACAATCCGCGGCGCGACAGCTTGAAAAGGCCGTGCCCGAAGTTTTAGCCGAGTTGGGTTTGCAAGGCACGACGTTTCAAGTGAGCATTGCGCAGCAACCGCAAGCCGGCGGCTTTGTGGCGCTTAAAGATCAGCCCGTGAAAGCCGGCCGCAACGGCATCGATCAAGTCGAGTTTTATCTTTCGACCAACAAAGGCCTCGCGCCCGGGCCGTTGGCCAAGATCGCATCCGGCGGCGAAATCTCGCGCATCATGCTCGCGTTGAAATCCATCAATGCCGAGCGCGACGAGATTCCGGTTTTGGTGTTTGATGAAATCGACAGCGGCGTCTCCGGCCGGGTGGCGCAAGCCGTCGGGCGAAGATTGCAAAAGCTCGCGGAGTCGCATCAAATCATTTGCATCTCGCACCTGCCGCAAATCGCGAGCGCCGGGCGCCATCATTTTTTGGTGGAGAAGACCACGAGGAATGGCCGCGCGGCGACGAGCGTGCGGCGCTTGGCAAAAGAAGAGCGGCCTTTGGCGATTGCCAAACTTTTGGGCGGCGAAAAAATTTCCGAAGCCCATTTGAAAAGCGCGGAAGAGCTTTTGGCGGAGGCCGGGAATAGCTAGCTGTTATCCTCTCGTTCCGCCGCCCTGCGGCGGAATGTCGCAAGAGGCTCTGCTTTCGGCGTGAGTCTCGAGCAAAATTTAAAACCAACTCCGTCAGTACGAGACGGGCACTTTCAACATTTTTTGAGCCGCACGGACGCGGAGCGTCCGGCACTGCATTTCGCCGCAGAGCGGCGGAACGAGAATCCTGTCACTCTAGAATGGAGCGTGCTTTATGAGTAAGTCACAACGGATCTTTGGAACATCGTTATTGTCGCTTTTATTGGTCGTGGTCGGCCTCTTCGTGGTTTGTAGCGGCCGCGTGCAAGACGTGAACTTTGAAGACGAGCTTGCCGAAGACGAGTTCATCACCGATGATTTGGCGGACGAGGAAGAGGGCGAGATCGAAGGCGACGAAGATTTGATCGGGCGCCTCGATGAGCTGGATGCCGAAGGTGAAGAAACCGGCGAATTCGCCATGGAAGATCAGAGCGACGCGATAGCGCCGGCGGATGAAGCCGAGAGTTTTCTGACGCCGACTTTTTTTGACAGCATCACTACGGAAGTGGGCGATTTGAGCACGATTGCGGCGAGCAAAACGCGCATGATCGACAGCCTGCGCGCCGAGCTGCAAGCGACCAATTATCAGAAAAACGCGCAACAGTTCGCCGAACAAACGCGCCGCAATAACGCCAAGCCGTTGCCGAGCGGCGTGGACGAATCCGCGATGTTTAATTCCGAATTTGGCGCGGCCTATCAAGACGCGCTCGACGATTTCTACGTGCGCAACTATCAACGCGCGATTCGCAAGTTTCGCGATCTCGTGGGCCGCGGCGATCATCCGGAGTTGGCGGACAATTGCCAATATTGGATCGGCGAAGCCTATTTTGCCCTGGGCAATTACTATCAAGCCGTTGCGGAGTTTCAAAAGGTGCTGCCGATTGCAAAGAGCAACAAGGCCAACGATGCGCAGCTCATGATCGGCCTCGCGTTCATGAAAGCCGGCGACGCGGATTTGGCGCGCACGGAATTGAATACCGCGATCAACTTCGGCGGCAGCTCCGAAGCGGCCCAAAAAGCAACACGCTATTTGGAGATGCTGAATAACGCCTAAGCGCGCATACAACTTCGAGTGTTCTAAGCCAGGCCTGTGCCTGGCTTTTTTTTGTATTTTTCAGTGCTGCTGATAAGTGCGGAAAAGGCTTAGAAGATCTTTTGGAGTAGTTGCACAAAGGTGGGATTGGCGAAAGTAAGCGCAATGAGCGCAATAGCGATAAAGAGATTCATCTTGAAATGGAGGCTCGTAAACTTTTCTTCAATAACCTTGAATCGTTCTTCAAATAATTCTCGGGTCACGAGTTCCTGCTTCAGATCATCTTTAAGCGCAATTTTTAGAAGTTGCTTTTGTTCGAGTAGTTCGTCCTTGGCGCGTTGTTGGATGCCGCTGATGGCGGTTTCCAACGTTCTCGCCAAAACTTCGGCGTTTTGCTTGCCACCCAAATTCCGTTCACGAACGTCAAAAGCCTCGCGCGGTAAGGTATAAGTTTCCATTGTCGGCCTCTCCTAAGGTTATCGCCCGAAACGAATTTTTGTAAGCACACTTTTATAGTATAAGCACCGCCCGCCGAGAATGCAAAGCATGAAATGATTTTATAGTTCTAACGGAGACGAGCGCAAGGCGAATTTTTAGCGGGCGCGGTTCTTTTTTTATTTGACGCAAAAATTCCCGTTGGATTTTTAGAAAATCATCATAGATTGAACTCATAAAAAATGCCCAGCACAGGATAATTCAAAAATGAGGCTCTGCCGCAACTAAACGTTCGTCCGCGCTTTCTGCTCGCGTGTGCGAACGTTTCTTTTTTATACCTCAGGCCTAATTAAACCCAAAGGAGTTACCATGGAACGGAAGCTCGCCGTTTTTTTCTTCGTTGCCGTCGTCCTCGCCTGCAGCGATCTTGCGCGCGCGCAGCACTCAGCGGCGCGGCAATGGAACGAAGTGCAGCTCAACGCCGTGCGGCGCGACTTTGCCAGACCCACGGTGCATGCCCGCAATCTCTTTCACGCGGCCATTATCATGTATGATGCGTGGGCGGCTTATGACCCGGTGGCCGATACGTATTTGCTCGGCAACACCGTGGGCAATTATACTTGCAAATTCAACGGCATTAGCTCGCCGGCAAACGTGCAAGCCGCGCGCAACGAGGCGATCAGTTATGCGATGTATCGTTTTCTCAAACACCGTTTTCAGCGCTCGCCCGGCGCCGTCGCTTCCTTGGCGGAATTTGATTCGCTCATGAATGTCCTCGGTTACAACAGCACGTTTACTTCGGTCGATTATTCCACCGGCTCCGCCGCGGCTTTGGGGAATTACCTCGCGCAGTCGGTGATCGATTATGGCCTGCAAGACGGCGCGAATGAACAGAACGATTACGCGTATCAGCACTATGAGCCGCTGAATCCTCCCATGATTCCGGTGAAGCCCGGCAATCCCACGCTCATTGATCCGAATCGCTGGCAGCCGATGTCGCTCAAAGTTTTCATTGATCAAGCCGGCAATATCATTCCGGGCGACACGGTGAAATTCGTCACGCCGGAATGGGGCCTGGTCGTGCCGTTTGCGCTCACGGCCGCGGATCGCAAGATCTATCAACGCGACGGCGTGGACTATTGGGTGTATCATGATCCCGGTACGCCGCCGCTGTTCGAGCTGATGAACGGCGCAAGCGCAAGCTCGGAGTTTTATCGCTGGAATTATTCTCTCGTTTCAACTTGGTCTTCTCACCTTGACGCTAGCGATCCGACGCCGTGGGATATTTCGCCGGCCGGCATTGGCAACGTGCAAAGGCTGCCCGAAACCTGGGACGACATTCGAAATTTCTACGACCTGTTGCAGGGCGGCGACGCCGGCCGGGGGCGCGCTGTCAATCCGCGCACGGGGTTGGCGTATGTGCCGCAAATCGTTCCGCGCGGCGACTATGCGCGCGTGCTCGCGGAATTTTGGGCCGATGGGCCGAAGTCTGAAACGCCGCCGGGCCATTGGTTCACGATTGTGAATTACGTCAGCGATCATCCTTTGTTTGAAAAACGCTTTCGCGGACAAGGCTCGGTTCTCGACGATCTCGAATGGGACGTCAAAGCTTACTTCGCGCTCGGCGGCGCGGTACACGATGCGGGCATCACGGCGTGGAGTATTAAAGGCTGGTACGATTACACGCGCCCGATTTCCTCGATACGTTGGATGGGCGGCAACGGCCAAAGCAGCGATCCCAATCTCCCCAACTATTCTCCGAATGGCTTGGCTTTGATTCCGGGCTTCATCGAACAAGTGCAACCAGGAGAGCCGCTCGCCGGGCCGAACAACGAGAACGTCGGCAAGATCAAACTCAAAGCGTGGCGCGCGCACGATTACATCGGCAATCCCGAGACCGACGTTGCGGGCGTGGGATGGATTCTCTCGGACAATTGGTGGCCCTATCAACGCCCGACTTTTGTGACGCCGCCGTTCGCGGGTTATATCTCGGGGCACTCGACGTTTTCGCGCGCGGCCGCTGAGGTGATGACGCTGCTCACCGGCGACGAATATTTTCCCGCAGGCATGTCGGAATTTTACGCGCACCGCAATCAATATCTCGTGTTCGAAGACGGGCCGAGTGTGGACGTGATTCTGCAATGGGCCACCTATCGCGACGCTTCGGATCAGTGCAGTCTCTCGCGCATTTGGGGCGGCATTCATCCGCCGATCGATGATATTCCCGGCCGCATTCTGGGAAGGAAGATCGGCGTCAATGCCTTTGCGCTGGCCGAGAGTTATTTCAACGGGCAAGCGAATAGCGTCGCCGAGTCACCAGCAAGCGCGCGCGTGCCGGCGAAATTTTCCGTGCACGTCTATCCCAATCCCGTCAATAGCGGCAACGCGCTCACGATTAAATTGAATCGGCCCGCGATTGGCGTCGCGGTGCAGCTCTATAATCTGCAAGGACAAGTCGTGCGTACGCTCATGCCGCAGGCGCAAGTCTTCTCGCTCAACACCGAAGCTCTGCCTTCGGGCATTTACTTTCTGCGCGTAACGAACAAGAGTTGGCAGCTCGCGCAACGGCTGCTGATTTTAAACTAATGTAGTGCGACGCACTTCGCAAGTGCGTCGCACTTTCTTCAAACGGCAAGACGATGAGACGCAAAATTTGTCCGACCTGTCGGGCTCGACTAAACGAGCTTTTCTCTCGGTGTGAATGCGGCTATGATTTTAAGCAGATGAAAGTCATCCCGTTTAACAACGAGGAAGAAGCAAAAGCCTTTCTTCGTGAGGAGGAACAAGACTTAATCTGGAAAGCCAGGTCCCATGCTAAAAGCAAAATGCTCTTGGGGATCGTATTAATTGCTCTTGGCATGTTTTCCTTCATCCTTGGGGTCGTCGCGAGCCTGCATAAGTTTAGTTTGGGGGCATTTGGTTTTGGCGTTTTCTTTTTGGTGAAGGGCGTGATTGACTATTTCACCAAAGAAGTTGACGAAGATTTCAGCTTCAAGCTGTAGCGCGAACCAAGCTGCGCTTGCGCTTAATTTGCCCGATGTAATCCCTTAGTTACGTGTGGAGTAGCGCAGGCATCCTGCCTGCAGACAAGAGGTCTGCACTACGTTCTCCACCAGTAACTGAGGCATTACTGCCCGATTCCTATTTCGCTTTTTTTAAAAAGAAAGGCCCGACAAATCTGTCGGGCCTTTTGGATAAAAGAGAAGAGTACACACGCCATGTCCGCGGTTCAAAGCTGCTCCACAAAATAACCTCTTTCCTGCAACGCTTTAATCAAGCCCTCCGCGCCCACCATATGCCCCGCGCCCACGACGATGAGGTGCGTTTTATCCGCGAGCAAAAACTTCTCAATCTGCGGCAGCCAGTTGCGATTGCGCTCCGTAATCAACGAAGCGTAAACTTCCGGATACGCCTTGAGGCCATCAAACAGCTTCGCGGCGAGAGTATCGGCCTCGCCCGCAGACCAGGCTTGCACGATCACGTCCAACTCTTTTTCCAGCACGTCCCATTCTTTGAGCGTTTCCAATAAAAAGGCGTTTTGATTTTTGAGCGACATGTTGTCGAAGCGGCTGATTTGGAAGGCGATGCTCTCCAGCGTTAAAACCGTTTTGCGCTCGGCTTTCGCCTTTTTGAAAAAATATTGATCGACGCCGTGCTGCGGCGTCAGCCCCATCTGTTGCAGCTTCGCGCCGGTTAAAGTGATTCCCACCAGCCACGGCTCGAAGTTTTGCAAGAGCGCGAGATTCAATCCCAACTCCGCCGCGCGCTTTTGTGCGAGCGCATACGTTTCTTGCGCAAGACTGCTTTGCAAAGTTTTGCCGTTTGCGAACATGCCTTTGCCGAGTACAAATTGTTGCATGCTAGGCAAAGCCAGGCTGTCGGGATTGATTTCGAGCACGAGCACCTGCGCCTCGGCAAATGCTTTCTCCATCGCCAGCGGCAGCGGATAATTTTCCGGCTTGAGCAAATGAATCGAGCCGAGCAGATAGACCGTATTGGCTTTGGATTGCACTTTCCACAAACAGCTTTTTGCGTTTGACGGAGCGCGGTCTTGCGCGAAGGTTGCGGCTTGGAACAGCAGAAAACATGTGAGGAGCGCAATGGAGTGGCGAGAGATGGGCTTGTACATGAATCCGGAGTGCTCCTTAAGATTAAACGCTCGGGCAAACTTCCTCAACTTTGACTTCGAAGCCGGGCAACACTTCCGAACGCACCGTTGCGCCAACGCCGTAGTTGTCGATCAAATGATAAGCGTGCTCGCGCAACACAAAGAGCTCAATCGTGCGCGCTTGCGGATCAACGATCCAATATTCCCGCACACCGGCTTTCGCGTATGCTCTGAATTTTTTCCCGCGGTCGATATTCCAATTCGAGGGCGAGAGCACTTCGACAATGATATCCGGCGCGCCTTCGATGCGAGTTGGCTTGACAATGTGCAGGCGTTCTTTAACAATGAGCAACACGTCGGGCTGCACCGGTTCCGCCACGCCGGGGAGAATGACGTCGATGGGAGCAACGAATGCTTTGCCCACGTTGTGCTGCTTGCTGAAATTTCGGAATGCCGTAATCATTTCAGCGCTGGAATCTTGGTGCATTGGAATAGGTGCGGGTGCCATGTGCAATTCTCCCTCGATAATTTCGTAAGTCATGCCGTCATCGGGTAGACGGCAATAATCATCATAAGTCCACTTGCCTTGCGGCGGCCAGTTCTGTTCCGTAAAACTTGCTGGCTCCTGCAATGATGGGCGAAACGCAGTGGTCACGGCCATACGGTGCTCCTTATTTTCATTTCCATATCATGAAATAAACGCGGCCTGACAATAAAAGAGCAGTGCGTGAAAAGCAATGAATTTTTCCCAGCCGCGTCGGGCTAGCAAATGTTGGAGGCGTGTCGCTCGCGGTGTTGCCAAGCCCGCACGCGCGCAAAGCGCACGGCCTTCGGGTTCATCGCTCCAAAGCTCTTGAGGCGAGCCGTCAAAAATAATCGCGCCCTCGTGCAACACCAACACGCGTTGCGCCAACTCGGCGACCAAGTCCGCATCGTGGCTGATTATCACGATCCCCTTGTCGGAGCAATGCCATTGTCTGAACAGCGCTTTGGCCTCGTCAACGCCGGCAGCATCAAGACTCGCGGTCGGTTCGTCGAGCACGAGCATTTCCGGCTGCATCGCGAGGATGCCGGCAAAGGCCACGCGCCGCTTTTCACCTTCGCTCAATGTGAGCGGATTGCGCGCTAAAAATTTTTCAGGCAATCCCGTTTGCGCCAGCGCTTGCCGCGTGCGTTTTTCGATTTCAGCCACAGAGAGCTTTTGTTGTTCGGGCGCAAAGCCAATATCCTCGCGCACCGTTGCCGCGAAGAGCTGCATTTCAGGAAATTGAAACACCAGCCCGATACGGCGACGCAACGCTGCCAAGTCATAACTCTTCGCGTGAATATTTTGGCCCTCCACCAAAATCTCACCTCGCGCGGGCGGCAACAAGCCATTGAACATTTGCAAAAGCGTGCTCTTGCCCGAGCCGGAGCGGCCGACGATGGCGACAAATTCATGCGCGGAGATTTGAAAGTTGAGCTCGCGCAACTGAGGGCGGGGCGCGTTGGGAGAGGGAGAGCCGAAATTTTCGTAGGCGAAGCAAACGTCCAGAAAGGAAATGGTCATGAGGACTTGTTGCTGGTTGCTCGTCGTTAGAAGTTAATCACGGAACAGGCACAACTGGAATGCAAAACTTTACGGCAAAGCCCGCCGTGCCGTTATTGATTTGCAAACCGGACTCTTCGCCAAACATTTTGCGCAGCCGCAAATCCGTGTTGCGCAAGCCGGTGCCGTAGTGCAATAGCTCTTCTTTCGATGAGAACATTGTGCCCACGCCGTTGTCCACGACTTCGATTTCGAGCCGGCCGTTCCGAGGTTGAATGCGAACGGAAAGCTCGCCGCCTTCTTCTTTCGGAGCAATGCCGTGACGCACCGCATTTTCGGCGAGCGGCTGCAAGATCATCGGCGGCACGAGTAGGCTGCGCGCTGCGTTATCTATTTCAAGCTGCACTTGCAAACGTTTGCCGAAGCGCGCTTTTTCGATATCCAAATAAGTCTCGACGAAGCGCAGCTCCTCCGCGAGCGGCACCATGGCGCGGCGATCGCTCTCTAAAGAATAACGCAACACTTCGGCGAAGCGGGCGAGCACTTGCCGCGCGCCCTCGGGATTGCTGCCGACCAATGCGTTGATGGAGTTCAGCGTATTGAACAAAAAGTGCGGATTGAGCTGCGCCTTCAAAACCGCCAGCTCCATCTTGTTCGTGTGCAAGCGCAAGGCGGCCTCGTCACGCTCGCGTTCGCGCAGTTGGCGTTGATAGCGCCACACATAAAAGACGCCGGCAAACACGGCGTACACGATGAGGGCTTCGTGCAGCAGCCAATACTCGATCGTGAACAACTGCGCCTGCTGCCACGTTTCTTCTCCGAAGAGAGAACGAAACGCCGCGAGAAAACTTTCCAACCAAGCATATGCGAAAAGCGGGCCCGCGATGAGATGTCCGAGCAGATGCCAGGGCCAACGCTTTTGCGCCAACACGCGCGTGATCAAAAACCAAACGGGCAGACTGTAAAACGACATCAAGTAATGCGAGGCCAGCGAGGCGGAGAGTGAGTAGGGAAAAAAGACGCCGGACTGCTTCGTCAAAACGGCGGCATAGAGGATGGAATACGCGGTCCATCCCACCCATCCGAGGAGTAGGCTGCGCGGCCAATTGCGCGAAGTCGTGCGAGGTTCTTGCATTCGTATTGCATGGGAAGCTTTGCCGAACTTTCAAAGCTCGCAAAGCGGTTTAAGAAGCGTCAGAAGCATTCGGATAAATATTTTTGTCTTTCATGAGTCGGACTTAATCTTGTCACACTTCAGGACGGGGCAGTTGCTTCTGCAAGCGAGCGCTTCTTTTGCTTTTGGTTACGATTGCATACGAGCGCGCAGGCGGTTGACAGAATTGCGCAGCGGACCTCATCGCAGCGAAAGGAGTTCACTTTGCATTTGATGCTCAGGGCGGCGTTCACAGCCCGGCAGGCGCCCACCCCTACGCTGATTTATCATCAGGCGGAGGTTGGGTTCGCGAGATCGTCATGTATCGTGCCTTATAAACATTGCGCCGCCCTCATGCCGGTTGCGCGGCGAGCGTTGCGTGCGCTTTATCAATGCGTTTTCCCATAATCCAGCCATTGAAAAATTGCAGCGGCCCGATGATCATATAGATCATGCCGGAAAGCGAGGACATGCCGGTGGCGGCGACGATGAGAATCGAAAGCAGGCCCACGCCGATGTTGATCAAATGCGATTGAATGCTGGATTGCGTGTACAGCGCCTCCACGGCATTCAACTCCAACTTCTCGCGCTTGCGATACGCATGGCGAAACAGCAAAACGAAGATGAACGACACGGCTACATAACCGAGACCGTAGGTGATCATCAATGTGGGAAACTGCGCGTACTCAATCATTTGTGCGGTTGAGCCATCGTGCAAATGCACTGTGATATTGCCGGTCGCGAACAGCTTCACCAACAGGCCGAACAAGAATTTGAGCGGATACACGTAGGTCAGCACCACGAAGATCAGCGCGCCGTTCATCCATACCGTGAAATGATCTTTGAGCGCATAGCGCCGGAAAAAAATGTACTGCTCGAACCACACATAGAATAACGCTGCGAAGCAAATGGCGAAAGCCAGGAACCCGTGCATCTTCTCCCACAACTCCGTGAAAGTCTCCGGCACTTCGAGCGAGACCACGAGCAGTGTGACCGCGAAGGCAAAGACCGCGTCGCTGAAGCCTTCGATGCGGGAGATTTCGTGGCTGCGCCAACGGAATTTGGATGAGGCTTTCGGCTGCGCCAATGCTGCGGACATATTTTCGCTCTCCTCAGATTCAGAAAATGATTTTGAATTGCTCACAAACGATGCGGCAATATAGGCCTTTCTCGCTAAAAAAGAAACCTTGCGCAGGCTTAAAAAATCTCCAGCGGATAGATTAAAACCAGCGAATGAAAGCTTGGGTTTTCATCCGTTGGCCTTAATCTATCCGTCGGGAAAAATTTAGTGTTTTGTTCTAATCCATTCAGTTCGCCGCGACAGCTCTAGGATACAACACTTGTTTCACCCAACCAAAATCCGGATCGATTGCCAACGCGCGTTCGAGCGCAGGCTTGGCTTCCGTTTTTTTGTTTTGATCAAGATACGCGAGGCCGATCCACGCGTACGCTTCGGCGTGACCCCAATCGGGTTGAATGGCGCTCGTCTTGGTTTGCTTTTCGAAAATTTCTGCGGAGCGTTTGAAGCCCGCAAGCGCGAGGTCTTTATCGCCGCCGAACATCGCGGGCGTGAAGTACTTGCTGATAGCATCGAGCATGAGGATGCGCGGATTCTCCGGCTCCAACTTCAACGCCGTGTACATGGACGCGCCGGATTTCGGGCCAAGCATCATGCCGAGCATGGAGTTTTTGCCGATCTTTTGCCCATAGCAGCTCGCGAGCAACGCGTGCGCTTCGGCAAATTTGTCGTTCGCTTTGATTGCGACTTCGAGGTGCGTGATGGCATCGTCCAAATACTTTTCGCTTTGATCTTTGCCGCTGTTCTCGCGCTGCGCATACGCTGTGACGTAGCGATAGTCGCAGTACGCGAGGTAATAATGCGCCAACGTCTCGTGTTGCTTTGCAGTCAACAGCCGCTCGAAGTGCGCGCGCGCGTTGAACAACTCCGTTGGCTCGGATTGCTTCAACGCGGATTCGATCATGGCTTTGCCTTTATGAATAAGCTCGTCAGGCGATTGCGCATGAACCGAGATCGCCAAACAACAGCAGGCAAGCACAAGCTTCAAAGAACGTGACATGGTATCTCCTTTTTGAATTGAATGAGAGGCTTTATTTTTCAGTCTAAGCAATTAGCCAATTTGCAGTGATCACTTCCAAGTAAGATGTCATTCTGTAAGAACCTTCCCTCGCGCTGGGCATTGTGCTTGTTTCCGGGGAAGTTCCTTCCAGGATGACAGAGAGGTATTACTTGGCGAACAAACGCGCAATCGGAAGAGAGAAGCTGATTACTGCTACTCACTCCCACCGAAACGTCTTTGCCGAAACGATCACGCCCACGATCAACATAATGAATAAAATGATCACTTCCGAAACGTGTTGCCCCCAGCTTTCTCCCATCCACAAGCCGCGCAGCAGGCTGACGACGTGCGCGAGCGGCAGAAAATCAATATAAGGCTGAAGCGCTTTCGGCAGCACTTCGCGCGGAATGGTTGCGCCGGAAAGAAAGATCATGGGATAGAAGATGACCATCGCCACGGCTTGCGCGGTGCGGGCCGTGGGCATGAGTCCCGCGAGAATGAAGCCGAGCGTGAAGAAACTCGCGCAACTGAATACGAACGCGCCGAATACGCTGAAAGCATTGCCGCCGAAGCGCAGGTTGAAAACGATTTTGGCTGCAACGATGAGCAACAATACGCCGAGCGCAGTCGCAATGAAAGTGACGGCCACTTGCGCCGCCAGAATTTGTTGCGGCCGCAACGGCGTGACTTTCAAACGCCGCAAAATGCCTTTCTCGCGTTGCAACGACATGTTGATGGTCAAGCCCATCAAGCCGCTGGTGGCGATGATCATTGCAGCATAGGAGGGCACGGCAACATCGACCGAGCCATAGCCGCCGAAGAACGTGCTCGGCTCGTTGCCATACATCCCGCCGAACAGGAAGAGCATCATCAATGGGAAAACCAATGTGAAGAATGCCGCCGCCGGTTCGCGCAAGAAGAGTTTGATTTCGATCCAGGCCAGTTTTCTTAAAGCGTGCATGAGTGCTCCAATGGTTAGGGAACGGAGGGCAGGGCACTAGGTCAAATCAGTGCAAAAAAAGCAAAGATTTCAACACAGAGAAAACAGAGATTACAAAACTAAAGAAAGTTTTCCATGCATTACCCACTCTGTTTGCTCAGTTTTCTCCGTGTTCATCTTTTTGGTTGCGGCTCGTCCGCGTTGTGGCTTAGGGCAGAGAAATTTTTCTACGCCCTCAGCTCCATGCCCTCCGCCCTCATTCCCGCATCTTCCTTCCCGTGAGATTCAAGAACACGTCTTCGAGCGTCGCTTGCTCGGTGCGCAGATCGCGCAGGCGGCAGCCTTGCGCATGCAACAAGCTCGTCACTTGGAACACGAGATCGTCATCGCTGCTTTGTACGGTGTAATCGGAGTTCTCTTGCGCAACGCGCGAAACGCCGGGCAATTGACGCAGATGTTCTAGCGCAATCCGGCCGTCGCAACGAAAGACGAGTCGACGATCTCCGCCATGTTTGCGAATCAAATTTTCCGGCGAGTCGAGCGCAACGAGGCGGCCGTGATCGACAATCGCCACGCGATCACACAAACGCTCGGCTTCTTCCATGAAGTGCGTGGTGAGAAAAACCGTTTTGCCTTTTTCACGAATGCCGCGCACCAAATCCCAAATCGCGTGGCGCGCGTGCGGGTCGAGGCCCGTGGTCAGCTCGTCGAGAAAAACCAATTCGGGATCATTGATGAGCGCGAGCGCAATGAAGAGCCTCTGCTTTTGCCCGCCGGATAATTTTGCAAACGCGGCATTGCGCTTCTCCGTCAAGCCGAGCTGCTCCAGCAAACGCTTTGGCTCCAGCGCGCGCGCATAGAACGATGCAAAGAGGTCGAGCGCTTCCCAAACTTTGAGGCGATCGTGCAGCGCGGACTCTTGCAATTGCACGCCGAGGCGCGGCCGCAGCGCATAAGCCTCGCGCTGCGGATCGAGGCCGAGCACTTTGATGGTTCCGCGATCCGCTGCGCGCAAGCCTTCGAGACATTCCGTCGCGGTGGTTTTGCCCGCGCCGTTCGGCCCGACCATGCCGAAGATTTCTCCTTCATAAACTTCGAAAGAAATGTCCTCGACGGCAACGGTCGCGCCGTATGCTTTGCGGAGGTGTTCGATGTGTATGACGACTTTGCCAGCCATGAGCATCTCACGATATGTTTTGTACGTGACTGATCTATATTCCCTTGATGAATTCCCCCCTTGAGGGGGCCAGGGGGTGTTGCGCGTGGCACTGATCGCAAAGTGAACTATAGTTTGTAAAGATTAAAGCATGCGCGATGAATTTGAATAACATCGTCGCTCACAAAAACACCCCCCTCAAGGGGGGGATTAAGCAAGGGCTTCACGCCACCGCGATCAACCATCTCGCGCTGAAGCCGGCGAATACCAAACCGCCGATGACAGCCCAAGCCAGTCCTTCACCATCTTTGTTTTTGTAGTGCCACATAATGCCGTTATAGATCGACCACACGCAAGCGAAAGTGCCAATGAAGTGCGCGAGTTTGCCAAGTAACGGCTCAAAGCCCGTAGCTAAGAACCACCAGTAGCAAAACAGTTCTACGGATAACATCGTGCGATTCAGTTTCAGCATGATAACCATCCTTCTCATTTGGATTATTGGATTGATGGATTTCTGAGTCGTTGGATTGATGGAAAAGCATTACTCCATTGCTCCATCAATCCAATTGCAAGAGATGCTCGCGAGCGACGACTTTGCCGCGATGAATCACCATTGCAATGTTTTGCGTGTTGGCGAGGTTCTCAATCGGCGAGGCATTGAGCACGACGAGATTCGCGATGCTGCCGGGGCGCACGCCGAATGGTTGTCCAAAAAATTCGCCGGGCGTTGTGGTTGCGGCCGCGAGCGCTTGCCATGCGGAGAGACCCGCATCATTCAGCAATTGCACTTCACGATGCAGCGAGTAGCCTTGAAACGTGCCGAGATTGCCGCCGTCGGTGCCCGTCATGATTTTCACGCCAGCGTCGGCAAGTTTTTTTACGGAGAGGTAAAAGATTGCTCGTCGATCTTTTTGACGAGCGAGCCACGCCTTGGTGCGCGGATCGAACGACGCGGTATCACGAAACGCTTGCACGAGTGCGGGCGTTGTGACGGACTCCAGCAATGGACTCTCGAGCAGAGTGGGAGTCTGCGTGAAATTCGAAAGCTCGGAGGTGACGCACAAAGTCGGAATCGCATAAACGTTTTTCTCTTTCATCACCGCGACGAGTTCATCGGGAATCTCCTCGCGATAAAGATGCGTGATCGCCGTCGCACCCGCGAGCACGGCCTCTTTTGCATCTTGCCATGTGCCGATGTGAATCACGGTTTTGATGCCGTGTTTGCTCGCCGCTTTGATAGCAGCTTCCATCGTGGCGTGATCGATGGTCGGGAAGTATTGCGCGGCGGCATGGTCGTAAACGATTTTGATCACGTCCGGCCGCTTCAATGCCAGCTCGCCAATCTCTTTCTCCGCTTCCGCCGGGGAATTGATGACGCGCGTGGGAACGCCGTATTCGGTGCCGTGGCCTTTGGTGCAAGTTAAGATTGGTCCGGCGCAATAAATATCCGCGCCCGCCATTGCGCCTTTGCGTTGTTGCTCGCGATCGGAAAAGATTTGGCTCTCCATCGAGAACAGGTCGAGAAAGCCGGTGACGCCAGAATAGAGCATCAGCTTTGCCGTGCCAGGCGTCATCAGCAATTGCACGTTGTTGCCGGGCGCAACGTTGCCGAAAGAGTGCGTGTGCATGTCATTGAACCCGGGCACGACAAATTTACCCGCGAGATCGATTTTCTCTCCGGCAAAATCTTTCGGAACCGCGTCGAGCGCTTGTTCGATCTTCCCGTTGCGAATGAGCAGAGCGCCGCGTGAAATTTTCTGCGTGGCGGGATCGATGATGTGCGCGTTGTGCAAGAGCAAATCTTGGCCGAAGCATTCGAGGGCCAAGAGAAGTAGCAACAAAATCGTTCGCATCATTCCTTCCTTTTTTGAATAAGTTCTTAGCCACAAAGTAGTG
>Ga0247727_10011349_pt1 | contig 15570 bp, 12 predicted proteins | sample WisWelCaveWW1625_FD_202498 | JGI IMG/M metagenome (GOLD analysis project Ga0247727, IMG submission 202498) | Biofilm microbial communities from Wishing Well Cave, Virginia, United States - WW16-25 | ecosystem: Environmental > Aquatic > Deep subsurface > Groundwater > Cave microbial mat | place...
CCGTTGCTCGTGGTCAATGCCAGCGAAATCGACTTCGTTCACAACGCGCAGGATTTTGAAAATCTGCTCGCGCAGTTGCACCGCCCCATCTCCGGCGTGCAATATTATTCGCCGGTGAAGTAGGTGTCCGAAGTCTGTTTTGGTCCGAAGTCCGAGGTCATTTCTTTTCAGGCAGGTATTTTTATGTTACGCATTCTATTCTGGGTCTGCATTGTTTATCTCGCTTATCGCGTGATCAATGCGCTCGTTTTTAGCGGACCGCCGAAAGCCGGCGAAAATCGGGTGAAAGGAAAACCCCGCAATCCCGCGCTCGATCTTTCCAAGATGAATGTGGAAGACGCCAAATTTGAAGAAATCGACGGGAAGAAAAAAAACGGCAAATGAAAACCTACCGCCGTATTTTGCGTTATGTGAAACCTTACCGGGCGCCGTTGGCCGGCTCTCTTTTCTGTATTCTGGTTTTTACGCTCCTCAGCAGCGCCTCGCTGATTTCGATCGTGCCGTTTTTGAATACGCTCTTCAAAGCTGAAGATGAAATCGTCTCGAATCGGCGGAATTCGACCGCAGTTTTGCAACTTCCCGACACCTTTAGAGAGAAATTAACCGCGCTGCAGGCGGACGTCGAAAAATGTTTGCTGGCCGGTGATCGCCGTTTGGCGTTGCTGCGGCTTTGCGGCGTCATTCTCAGTTTGATTTTTTTAAAGAACCTGTTCGAATATCTGCAAGCGTACTGGATGGCGCACGTCGAGCAGGGCGTCATCAAAGATCTGCGCAACGATCTGTACCGGCATCTTAACGAGCTGTCGCTGAGTTATTTCCATCGCACGCGCACCGGACAATTGATTTCGCGCATCACCAACGACGTCACGCTCGTCAACGGCGGCGTCTCCGCAAGTTTTGTGACGCTGGTTAAAAATCCGTTGTTGATCTTAGCATACCTGTGTATGGCGTTGTATTTGAGCTGGCAGTTGACGCTGATCGCGCTGGTCATTTTGCCGGCGAGTATGGCGATCATCGGTTTCATCGGCTCGCGCCTGCGCCGCGCCTCGACGCTGTCCCAGGAAAAAATGGCGGAAGTCACCTCGGTGTTGCAGGAGACCATCAGCGGCGTGCGCGTCGTGAAAGCGTTTGCGATGGAAGAATTCGAGTTGCGCAAATTCCGGCGCGTGGCGCGTGATTATTTCAAATCGCTTCTGCACATCACCCGCGTCAGCAAGCTCGCCGGTCCGATGACGGAATTTCTCAGCGCTATCGTCGGCGTCGGCATTCTGTGGTTTGGCGGCCAACAGGTGTTGAGCGGCGACGGACTGTCGCCCGGTTATTTCATTCTCTTTCTGCTCGTCATTTTTTCGATGATGCAGCCGATCAAAGAGCTGTCCTCGGTCAACAATCGTTTGCAGGAAGCCGCGGCCGCGGGCGAGCGCATTTTTGCAATCATCGATCTCGCGCCGGAGGTCGTCTCGCTGCCCGGCGCCACGAAGATTGAAAGTTTTAACGCCGGTATTCGCTTTGAACGCGTTTCCTTTGCTTATGAAAATGAAGAACCGGCCGCGCCGATAGAAGTTTTAAAAAATATTTCCGTGGAAGTAAAAAAAGGGGAGATTCTCGCGCTCGTCGGCCCGAGCGGCGCCGGCAAATCGACGCTGGTGGATTTGCTGCCGCGTTTCTACGACCCGCAGCAGGGCCGCATTTTGATAGACGAGATCGACCTGCGCGAAATCGACGTTAAAAATTTGCGCCGCTTAATGGGCATCGTCACCCAGGAAACGATTCTCTTTCACGACACCGTGCGCAACAACATCGCGTATGGGTTGCAGGGAATTGCGGAGGAGAAATTGATGCAAGCGGCCGAGGCCGCCAATGCGCATCGTTTTATCGCCGAGCTGCCGCAGGGCTATGAAACCGTGATCGGCGAGCGCGGCGTCAAACTTTCCGGCGGCCAACGCCAGCGTCTCGCCATTGCGCGCGCCCTGTTAAAAAATCCGCCGATTCTGATTCTCGACGAAGCCACGTCGGCGCTTGACAGCGAAAGCGAAATGCTCGTGCAACAGGCCATCGAGCGCTTGATGGTCAACCGCACCTCGCTCGTCATCGCGCATCGGCTCTCCACCATTTTGCACGCGCATCAAATCATCGTCATCGATAAAGGGCGCATCGTGCAGCACGGCAAGCACGATGAATTGCTGAAGCAAAAAGGGATTTACCAGAAATTGTATAAAATGCAATTTCGCGCGTGAAGGCGTTCTTATTGCAATTTCAATATTTCCTCTTGACATTCAAAAATTTTTCTGCTTTCATAATGTGTAATTCACCGTTCCACTCGTCTCACTTTTGTGACTCAGGGAAAGGAGAAGGTATGAACAACTACATTTTCCTCGCGGGGCGCTTGATTTACGCGCTACCGCTGCTGATGATGGGGACGACGCATTTTCTCAAAATGGACGCCATGATCAGTTATGCCACCATCCGCGGCCTGCCGATGCCGCAGGCGAGTGTCGTGCTTTCAGGCGTCGTGATCGTGCTCGGCGCGCTTTCCGTTCTGCTCGGCTTTCGCGGCAAGATCGGCGCGTGGCTCGTCGCGGTTTTTCTCGCCGGCTCGGCCTTCACCATGCACCAGTACTGGAACATGACGGACGTCATTCTCGCGCAACAAGAAATGGCCAATTTCTTCAAGAACATCATCATGGCCGGCGCAGCGCTGATGATCACCCAAACCGGCACCGGCGCGTACAGTTTGGATGCGTATCTGGCCAGACCGAAAGCGGCGATGGCGCACTGAAATTCTGGCGACTGTCATTGCGAGGCGTTTTTTGTCCCGCTTTTCGGGACTCCGTAAAGCGGGGCCGAAGCAATCTGCCGGATTTCAAGAGCTTGCTTCGCTGAAAAGCTCTCTCTAAGAAACGGAGTGCAATGCTTTAGCATGGCGGCAATGCTGAAGCATTGCACTCCGATTTATTTTTTGGAAAGGCCGGCGATCGCCAATTGGGTGCCAATCAGCCAGGCCAAAACGGAAATAATCAGCACGATTTTTTTCTGCGCCCAAAGCCACTCTAAAATAGAGGGCATTTCATTCTGCAAAAAATCTTTGTTCGTTCCCACCTCGATTTTATTGCTCTCGCCGGAGAGCAGAATTCTGAAACCTAGAGGCTCCGTCTGTAGTTTCAAATGCTTCAAGCTGAAACCCCGCAAATCAATTGCTTTGACATAAACCAGCATATCTTTCCGGCTCCAGTAAGGCTCAGTGGGATTCATATCGCGAAGATATAAACTAAAATCGGTTGTGCTCGAAAGCGGCTCGGCGCGGTTATAATTGTCTTTGATAAAGGAAAGGCTGTCGGTCGCAATTTCCGGTTCCAGCAGCAAGAGTTCAGCGTTGTCAAAGTACGGCGACGGTACGGCGAGGGAAAGCTGCAGATATGCTTGCAACGGCGGCAAAGTCAGCATCAGAGAGGAGCGGTCTCGCGTTAGCCAATAGAGATTCTGCTGTTTGACTGGATATGCTTGCGTCTTCGTCGCGCTGGATATTTGCAGCTTGCATTTTTCCAGCCTGATCGTGAAAGTGTCGCTGAGTTGGAGAGAAAGAGGTTGGTTTTGGTTCGATAAATCAAGTTTAATGTTGGCGTCTTCGGCTATACTTAAACGCGCCAGCAGGCCGGGCTGAAGGGCAATCTCATGCAATCTTAATCCTACGCCCTCGAATTGCACGTTGGAAAAAATCGGATTCGGATGCTGCGGCGTAATTGTGACTCTTGCCGAGACTTCATCAGGACGATGCAGGATTTGTCCATCCGGCAGACTGCGAATTTCATGCGCATTTAAATAGATTTGATCGAAATGAGTAAAATAGAGGCTTTCAACCGGCAGTGATTTGATTAAGAGTTTGTTGATCGAGTCCGAGCTGCGGAAAGCAAAATCCTTCGTGATGACTTCAATTTCAGCGAGTTGTTCTTTGGAAATCGACGCCAGAATAATTAAAACGAGCGCCAACAAGAGCGATGGCATAGCCTTGACAACGAGTTTTTTAGCTGCAGTACTAATCGTAACGTGTTGATCACCCTCTGTGCTTTCCCGCTTTTCTTCTTCGTGTTGCAGATTCCACAGACGCCCGTCGCCGCTGCGCATGAACAGAACCGGAATGGCAAAAGCATGCGCCTGTTTGCTTTCCTGCCAGAGCGCATTGCGGGCGCGAGAAATCGCAAAGTCCACCATGCCCGAATTGGTGGAAGCACACAGTTCGCCGTAAAATTCGCGGGCAAAGAAAATCGCATCGTCGTCGGTGATGGGATATTGCATGGCTACGACTGCTGGTAAGCCGCGCTTGACAAGCTGCGGCGCCATACCAGCGAGCGCTCGCGTTGAGGATTGTTTGCCGCCGAGGCAGGTGTTGAGCACGATCAATTTGACCGAGCGATTGTCGGTAAAAAACGCGCCGAACTGCTCGTCGGTGAGAGGTAGAAAAGAGCCGTTTTCATCATTCAGATAAACGCGCGCGCTTTGCGCCGCAAAATCGCCGTGGCCGATGTAATGCACCAAATGATATTCGCGCTGCCGCAAAGCTTCTCGCATCCGCGCCGGCGTCACCTGCCCTTCCAAATAATCGACGGTAAGCCGTTTGTGCAGCCTGGCGAAGCTTTTTTGTAAAACCTCCTTTTCGGAGGCGACGTCCAAATTCCATAAGTCCGGAATCACTACCAACACAGAGATTGGCTCCGTAATGCTCATCGGCGTCATCGGCTCAGGCAGATTGAGATAACGTATGAGCGGCGTTTCGTGCGAAGTCGCCAGAAAAATGTCACGCGTTGGCGAGTAAAGAAACTCCCACGGCAGCGCCGCCAGTTCCGGCGCCTCAATGCGCAGCCGTAAGCGCAGCCCCCAATCCGGTTGCGGCAACACTTCGCCGAGGCTGCGTTCCCATAATTGTTGCACTTCGCCGCTGAACAGACTCGCATATAACTGGCTGCCGAAGGCTTTGATTTGGGCTCGATCTATTTTCTGATTTTCATTTCCCTCCAACAATATGGCAAATTCTTTGAAGTGGGAATCTAGATTCATGCGGGCGGTGGCTTCGCCTTGGGTTTCGGAAGAAGCATGAATAAGATAGTGGCCCGGCGTTTGGCCGGGCAGAATAGAAACCTCGAAGTTTTTGTATTGCATGTGAATTAATGGGGAACAATCGAAAAACTATTATCTGTACATGCACTAGGCTTCAGCCATCGCGGCGCCATAGGCGAAAGGTTGGCGAGAACATAGGTATTCGCAGATGAATAGCAATTATAAAAGTCGGGAGTTGCCGCTGTCGCTTCCGTTGTTAAAAAGTGGTTAAAAAATTTCCACTCGAAGGAGCCTTCTTTGGCTGTATCAGGCTTATATATGAGATCCTGAGTGTCATTAGGTGTTGCAATTTTAAAATTGCAAGCAACACATGCAGGTAGGCGAGCATCCAATAGAATTTCTCCCGCTATCTCTCCCGCATGATCACAAGACAAAAGCAAAAATACTCTATCTATGCCTGTTTTGTTTGTAACAGGACAAGGATTGGGACAAAACATGTCAACAATTTGCGAGGCATCCAGATAATTATTAGAAGAGATTGGACAGTCTTCTTGATTGCCCATAAGTCTAAAAACTCTCTTGGGAAAAGCCGTCAAACAATCCTTTCTTGCTCCGTCTCCCAACATCACAATATATAAAGGCACTTTCGTTTGCAAGTTAGCGCACTTTGCAGTTATTTGGTTTGTTACTTGGTTGCCAGGAGAAACAAGCCACCCACTTGTGTAGTTATTAACATACAAAGCAGGTGTCTGAACTATATCAGTATAAGGATCATTATCCTCATCTATATTCTGAAACGGCATGGCATTAAAGTAAATAATATCATCCTTAACAAATTTGTAAGGATTAGTTGATGGCGGATTAATTAATTCTCGACATAAGCTTTTGACAATTGAATTCTGCGTCTCCCAGTGTGGATTTCCATTGTCGATGCCGGCGGTGCTGCCATAGTTATAGTCTCTTCCGCCAACAATAAAGACAACAATTCCTGGTCGAGCGAATGGTCCTTTGAGAGCAAAGGTAGAGCCTTCTACCTTCTTATCATGATCCGCCAAATAATAAGCTTTTATGAAGTAGAGGCCATCATTAACCGGATATAATAGATACTGAAACTCTCCGGCCGCATTTGTAATAACCTGCACTTTAACTGTGTCAGGATTGCCCAAATGTGAAGGCCCCAAAATTTCTAAATTCACGGATACAATACCCGGCGAAGGCTGCAGCTTTCCAAAAACGATTAAACTATCGCTTCTCCTGGCATTATTTGTCCACAGCGTTATCCGGGGGATAGTATCTTGCGGGCTGGCCAGGATATGGAAACCATTTGATGAATTCTTAGCTTTGACACCTACGGTATATAATCCGTAAGGCATGCCCTTGAAAGGCGTTTTAAAAACTCCATTGTCATCGGTTGTAGAAGTCATGGTCTTTTTTTCACCTTGCAAAGGCGAAAAAGATAATTCGACGTTGGTTTTTTCCCCCGGCAAAACTCTACCGACGATGACATCAATTGTATCGCGAGCGTTATATTTTCGAGGCAGAAAATCCACGGCAATTTTGACGCTGTCTTGCTTCCTAAAAACATTCAGAGTAAATGGGAAAACAATTCGCTGGCGGGCGCTGTGAGCTTCGACTTGAAATTTATATTTCGTCTCGTTTATATTTTGAGGTGTTTTGACAGTCAAATTCACTCGTTTTGAGCCGATGACAGTTGTTTTGCCAAGCTTAATCGTCAAGCCTTTTGGAGGGTTCAAGACCTGCAATTGCACCAGCTCTTTATACGCGGAGAGAAACCTGATTTCTAATTTGAATTCAGCGGTCTCGCTGGAATAAATGGTTTGAATGCTATTATCTGAAAGCATCTCGAAAAGCTTTGGCGTCTCGGATGGCGGCTGTTGCAGCGGCGGCTGGTTAGAGCAAGCCCAGATAATGAGCGAAAGCCACAAAAAGAGATTCAAATTTTTCATATTTCCCTCACTCATTTAAAAAAGATTGTTTGCCATCGCCATTAACCCGGCTAAGGCACAAAATAACGAACCAGGTCTCTAGAAAATAAGTACAGATTTCTAGCCGGCCGGTTCAGGTCAATTTCATGAATATAAGTGATACTTGCGATTTCGTTCAGATTCCATTGTTTTGGTTCTAAGAACAAAGATCGAACGAAGCTGGCGTCGTTCATACCGTTAAAGGTTCGATAGATGTCAACCCGATAATTAAATGAACGCTCATAAACCAAATAATAAAATAAGATGTCCGATTCTTCTCCTCTCGCGCAATCTACCCAGGTGAATATCTCATTTTCACCTTTGCGGAGCTGATAGGCTTGCAAAGCATTTGCCTCAACCTTTAGAGAAAAAATTTGCGCATTTTCCTGACAACAGACAAACAGCGCAGTTGGATCCGAACAAGCGGCAAGATTCGTCGGGGCTTTCCCGACATTTACCGAATCTAACGCGGTGAGATTTTCATCTAACATATAAACTTTTTCCGAGCTTCCAGACAATAAAAAGAGCCGCTTTATTTTCTCATTGAAGACCATAAATGAAACTGGAGTTTGAAGGCGCTTCGCCGTTCGGATGATTTTTTTGTTTTCTCTTAGATAGTTTATCTTCAAGACTTCGACCTCGTTGGCGCTCACAACCACTGCAACGAAGACTAAACTATCATTGGCAGCCGCAGAGGCGATGGCAGTGGGTATTTTGTGAAAAAAGACGATTCTTTCGGCAGGTTGAGGAACGAAATTGTTCTCAACTTTGCACCTATAAAGAGAAGAATCCTTCAAACTGATCGAGAGAAAATATTCTACCCCATTAATGACGGCGACCGAATAGTTTAGTATATCCCCTTGATCTCTTTGAACAAAACACAAACTGTTTGCCTCAAACTGATTTGACACAAGGTCAAAAGCTTTAACTGTTTGAAATTGATTGTCCAGCACATACATCCGAGAGGGATTTAGTTTGGATTGAATGCCTCTTACGAAACCGCCACTCCTTCCTACGGCACCAACTCTTATTTTGGGCAATCTGTAGGGACGTGCCATGGCTGTTTGCGAACGCCGGCTTTCACTATTTTGATTTTGAGAAAAAAGAGCGATCTGATACGCAAAGTTTTTGTCATACTTAAAAACGGCGTCGTCAGTGTAATGATTGCCTGAAGTTGTATCTAAAAAAGTGAACCGCGCCGAATCCGGATGCTGGCGATAAATATTAAACATCGGATTCGCGATATTTGCAGGACGTTCCCAATTCAGGCGAACTTGTCCATAAGCTGGCGATGCCTGTAAATGAAATGGATCATCCACTACGGCAGGATCCAGCGGATTGCTTCGCTCCGGTGAACTCTTAAAACATCCCAACGAGGATATCCATAACAGCGCAAATAAAAGCCAGAAAGCTTGGCTGTAGGCGTATTGTCTCATGTTAAATTCACTGCGTCCAAGATTAAAAAGCGAGCGTAATTGCAATACCATATGAAATAGCTTCTCTTGCTGCATATCGGTTTGAAGTGACGGTCGGATAAAATTCGACTTGGCAAAGCGATGTTTTTTTAATTGGAAGATAATGATTCCGCCAAAGCTGATAACCTGTGAAGACGGCTGCACTATAAGAAAGGATGGCGGTAATATTTCCTCGTTTCCGATTGGCTTCGGTAGCATCCCAATATCGCCGCAAATCGTCCACGGTGACGGCGGATTGGTAACGCTTCAAATCCTCTTTGGAATTGCGATGAAAAATCCAACTCGATGCGCTCAGCCCAACTGCCGTCACAACGCCACCCATCGTTGGCCACGGATTTCTTGGTTCTGTGTACTGAATGCCCCACTGATCAAGAATATTTCCGATTAAATCGCCGCGGATGGCCAAATTGACCGCGCCGCTCACATAGCCATGATTGAGGCCGATGAGATGAAAGTCTTTGTCAAGCAGCGGACTTCCCGACTCGCCCTTTGCCAATTTATCATCCTCAAGATAGTAGCGCACAAAGGAACCTTCGATATTTTGCAGATTGCCTTTGTGATAAGACAAATTATCAAACTCTTTCGGAAACCCGGCCACAATGATTAAGTCGGTTGGCTTGTATCGGCTTTTTTTCTTGAGCGCCAAATAGCACAAATTTCCGGAGATGGCCTGATTCGGCAAACTTTCTAAAACGGCAAAATCCAGCCCAGCATTATAGCGGAATATTTGCGCGGTGGCAATCTTGCCCCGCTCGGTTCCGATATCGATGTGTGTCATCGCAACGCTATCCACCACGTGATAAACGGTTAGAACGAGAACGCGATTGGCCTTGATCTCTATAATGGTACCCGAGCCTTGCTCCAACAATCCATCGTTGCCGTCAAGGGCTTTGACCCAGACCACGGCATTTTCCAATTTTTTGAAATCATCTTGTCTACCCAACGCGTTCACTGCAAGCAAAGGCAAGATGATGATCACGATAAGACAACGACTCATGCTGATCTTCTTGGTTCACTTTTTCTCGAATATGTTTTTATAATGGAAATCATATTCCTCATTGACCGGTTCGATGCGCGTGGGTTTGATTACTTTTCCACGCAGTTGCAGGCGAAATTCGCCTTCGGCATCGGCGTAAACTCCACGCCCAAACTCTCTATCCACAACGAACGGCCTGTCGGACGGCTCATTCAAAGTATAACTTTCCAGCTCGACGAAATTTTTTTCCATTTTTTTCAACCACGTCACGATAATATTTGCGCGGCCACTTGCAGAAAAAACATAGGCATAATTTTGTCTTTGTGGCCGGGCGCCGTCACAGGCCAGCAGAGCGGGCACAGGGACTTTGGTGGTACTCCCGGTTATAACAATTGGCATCAGCTCTTGAATTTGTATCGGTATTTTTCGCAGAACCTCGTCGGTCGGCCAGGTAAAAACATTCCACCCGCGTGACCATTGCGTTTGCTTTGGGATCATGCAATAGTTTTTGTTCTTCAAATCTCTGACAATAATTACGGCTGGAGCGCCGTCGGGCAAATAGAATTTTAGTTGTACGGTTTTGATCGAATCGATGGGAGGGTAGTCGGCCCAATCAATATACGCGCCTAGCAGGTCAATGTAAGCGCCGCCAACTCTCGTGGTATCATTGACACCCTCCATGCGGTCGCCGCGGTCAAGATATTCCAATTCTGATTTGGGCTGAGTATACCCAAATTGAATTGATAGCCAAAAACAACTGATCGCTATGATAACATGGCGGACTTTCGCCTGTGTCATCTGAATCTCCTTGTCGATACCCTTTATTCTAATAGACACTAAAAATTGCCAATCTTCCCTAACATTTTTCAGGCTTGCCGGATTTTTACGGCAAAGCAAAGGCATAGAAATCGTCTGAACGACGTGCTGCAGATCCCCGAGGTTAACCTTGTCGTTTTAAGATTGTCACAAAACTGTTACACAAATATATGCAAGTCTGTAAAAGAAATCAAGACAAATTTCATAATAGACCGCTTGACTTTTATGATGCCAAATACTAAGTTTATGATTAGACCGCATGGCTGTAGTTGAAAATCTATCGCATTCTTTGTATAAAACCGGAGCCCATTTATGCCCACCCAAACTCTCCCTTCTGTTTGCCCGATGGATTGCCCCGACACTTGCAGCCTCGATGTCGAAGTCGTCGATGGTCGCGTCACGAAATTGCGCGCCTCGGATTTGAGTCCAGTGACGCAGGGTTTTATTTGCGCGAAGGTCGGCGATTACGCGAAGCACGTCTACAGCGACGAACGCCTGCTGTATCCCATGCGGCGCGTTGGCAAAAAGGGCAGCGGCAAATTTGCGCGCCTCAGTTGGGATGAAGCGATTCGCGAAATTTGTGAACGGTTCACCGAGATCAAATCGCATTGGGGCGGCGAGGCGATTTTGCCGTTCAATTACGGCGGCTCCAACGGCATGCTCGGGCAGGGCACTTCGGACGCCGCATTTTTTAACAAACTGGGCGCATCGCAATTGGCGCACACGGTTTGCGCCGCGCCCACCACCGCGGTGGCAAAAGCGATGTACGGAAAAATGCCCGGCGTTGCGTTTCAAGATTATGTGCATGCGCGTTTCATTCTCATCTGGGGCGCGAATCCGAAGGCCTCCAATATTCATCTCGTGCCCTATTTGAAACAGGCGAAAGCCGCCGGCGCAAAAATCGCCGTCGTCGATCCGCGCTTGAATTTCTCGAAAGACGAAATAGATTTGCACCTGCCGGTTTATCCCGGCGCCGATGTTGTGGTCGCGCTGGCGATGATCAATTACTGGCGCGAGCATAATTTATTGAATCGCGGCTTCATCGCGCAACACACGGCCGGCGCGGAAATTCTTCTGCAAAAAGCCGCCGAATATTCTCTTGAAAAGGCAGCTCGCATTGCGCGCGTTGAAGCGTCGGCCATTGCGAAGCTGGCGCAGATGTATGCGGAAAATGATCCGGCGGTGCTGCGCTGCGGCTGGGGAGTGGAGCGCAATCGCAATGGCGGGCAGGCGGTCGCGGCGATTTTGGCGATGCCGGCGCTGTTGGGCAAATTCGGCAAGCGCGGCGGCGGTTACACGATGAGCAACAGCGGCTCGTATCGCGTCGATGACAACAAAAGAGTCGAGGCCGCGCCGGCGCAAACGCGCGAGCTGAACATGAGCCAGCTCGGCAAAATTTTGCTCGAAGAAAACAATCCGCCGGTCAAAGGCATCTTCGTTTATAATTGCAATCCCGTCGCGACGATGCCGAATCAAAATGCCGTGATTCAAGGCTTGCAACGCGAAGATTTGTTTGCGGTGGTGTTCGAGCAGGTGATGACGGACACCGCGGTTTTCGCGGATGTCATTTTGCCCGCCGTCACTTTTTTGGAGCAAAAAGAAATTAAGAAAGCTTATGGCAGTTATGCGCTGCAATACATGGAGCCGGTGATTGCCCCGCTCGGCGAAGCCAAGCCGAACGAAGAAGTTTTTGCGCTGCTGGGTCGCGCGATGGGCTGGGATGATCGCGCGTTTCACGAAGACACCGAAGCCTATCTCCGCCGCGCGGTGGAGTCGGTGGGCGGCATCAAAAATTTAAATTTTGAAAAACTTAAAAAAGAAAAAATCGTCTTCTTCGATTTCCCCGAGCCAACGCCGATTCAGTTTGTCACTTCCTTCCCGTGGACGAGCGACGGCAAAGTTCATCTCGCCCCCGGCGTGCTCGGCGAAAACCCGTTTGTGTATTTGGAAAATGATGCTCGTGATTTTCCGCTGACGCTGATCAGCCCCGCCACCGGCAAGCTGATCAGCAGCTCGTTCGGCGAATTTAATTTGCCGGAGCTTTTCCTCACGATGCATCCCGCCGATGCCCGGCAACGCGCGATCAAAAGCGGCGACACCGTGCGCGTCTTCAATCAGTACGGTGCAGTCCGCTGTCGTGTGAAAGTGAGCGAATCGATTTGCCCCGGCGTGGTGAGCATGCCCAAAGGCGCGTGGCGCAAAGCCTCACAGAACGGCCAAACGGCGACCGCGTTAGCGCCGGATACGGTGAGCTTCGTGGGCGGCGGTGCGTGTTTTAATGACGCCAGGGTGGAGGTGGCACGCGTTTAAAATAATCGGAAAGGAGGTGCGAGATGAATCTTGTTCTCGCACACGGTTATCTGGGCTTTACGAGATTTTTGCATATTGAATATTTTCGCGGCGTCAAACAAGATTTGGAGAAAAATTTCTCCGCGAAAATTTTAATCACCAAAGTCGACCCGGATGAGAGCGTTGAAAAACGCGGGGCTCAATTGCGGCGCCAAATTCTCGTCGCGCTCGGCAAGACGCCGGCCGGTAACGCCGAGGAGAATCGTCTTGCTAAAACGCTCGATCCCAGCCGCAAGACGCATATCATCGCGCACAGCATGGGCGGCTTCGATAGCCGCTTCATGCTCTCGCCGGCCAATCCGGATCATCTCGCCGCGCCTATTGCCTCATTGACAACCATTTCCACACCGCATCGCGGTTCGCCGATTGCCGATTGGTTTTCCGGCCAGTTGGATGAAAAACGCTGGTGGCTGTTGAATTGGTGGGTCGAGCGACAACTGCGCAAAGTTTTGACGGCACTGGGCATTTCGCTGGCAGGCTTGCAGAATCTCACCACCGCCGGCGCCGCGAGCTTCAATCAAAAATACGACGATCACCCGCAGGTGCGCTATTTTTCGGTGGCGGGCGCCGGTCGCGCCAGCGGCCGCCCAACCGCGAATTTGCTCTATCCGGCTTACAAATATATCAACCAGAAAACCTCGGAAGCGAATGATGGCTTAGTGGCGCTCTCTTCGGCAAAATGGGGCGAGTTCGATTCACAGCTCTGGCCGGCCGATCACATGGAAGAAGTCGGGCATGATCTCGATCGATTGGGGAAATCTGGCAACTTTGATCATCTGGCAAAATATCGTGAATTAGCGGCGCGGCTACAGAACATTTGAAAGGCTAGTCTAAAATTTTAGGCTATTGACTTTGATGTCGCCTTCGAGAATCCATGGTGCGGAGTGGGATTTTGCCAGCGCATTGAACACATTTCAACTAAATTTAAGACCAATTCCGTTGTTTTTTTATCTCAACAACCTCTCCCGCACTTCCATCCCGCGCAAAGCCGCAAACAGCATAAACCCGCCCGCGCACAACACGCCGATCCGATTTTGCCACATCCATAAATTCCATGTTTCCGGATCGAGCTGGCGTGGAACGTCGTAGGGATTGAAAAAGAGAAAATAGCGCGTTTCGTTCAGCAATTCCCCAAACATCAAAATAAGCGTCAACAAACCGGCGGAAACCATGCCCGCGGCGAGGCCGCTGCGAAAGCGCACGGCGAAATAAAGCGTCATGCTGCCGGCAAAGAACGTCGGAACGAAAGCATGTAGCGCCATGCTGATGAGGGGAATGTCGGTGAAAGTAAAAAACGCCAACGTGCTCAAGGCAAACGCCAGAATCAACAGAATCGCATTGAGCGTGCCGAGGCGCAGCAGCCATACTTTGTAGCGCGAGCCTGCGGTGGTGAACATCACTTCCAGCGTGCGATTGTCTTTTTCCGAGGTGATGACTTGCATGCTCAAAAATACCGCCAACGCCGCCAGAGGAAATTCCAGCAGCGACGGCAGAACATCGTCCAGCGCCATGCGCTCGATGACTGATTGGTTGTAATTGATGACATAGGCCGCGATGAAGTACGCCAAAATTCCGAGCATGAACCAGATGAATTTGTGCGAGAAAATGATTTGCGCTTGCAGGCGAAAAATTTCCCACGCTACGGACAATCTCGCCCGCGCGGGAAGTTCGGCGAAGCGGGAGGAAGAATTAATGGAGTGCTGGATTGATGGAGTGCTGGATTGTTGGATCGTGGGATCGCTGGATTGCTGGAGTATTGGGGTATTTAACATGGACGGTACTCCTTTGAAACGGTTTGTGGTTTCGGTATCTCAAAATTTGGTTTCAATTTTTAGCGGCAAACACTTCTTCGCCGGCGAAGGAAGATACAAACAAAAATTTCTTCAGGCGCGTTTCGGCGGAATGATTTCACCGCATTTTTGACAGCGCACGGCTTCGTTCTTGTGGCCTTTCGCAACGATCTGTTGCCGTTTGCACTTCGGGCATTGGCGCGCCAACGTTTGACCGGTCGTGTGCGCGATGATCCAGGTAAAAATCGGATTCATGATTTCCTCCGTTTTTATTTTTGCACTGAAGCTTTGCTCTCTCGTTGTTCCAGGAGGTTGTGAGACAAAGCCGCAGACTCAGCAGATAAATCACCGGTAAATAAATCTTCACGAATGCGGTCGCGCTCACGGTCGATTTGCTCCGGCGTGGCGCCAAGCTGGCGGAGAATGAATTCCATCATGGTGAGCGCCACTTCGCCTTCGCCGGAAAAAACAACGTCCGCGCCGGCTTGCCGCAGGGCCGGAAGCTCGCGCAAATAAGAGGCGCGCGCCAAAACGCGAATTTTCGGATTCAACTCTTTGGCCAGCCGAATCACTTCCGCGCTGCCGCGCATGCCGGCGGTGCTGATGATAAAGCTGACCGCATTTTTCACCTCGGCAGCCTTCAAGGTTTCGTAATGGCTCGCGTCGCCATAAATGGCTGTTGTTCCCTGCTCACGCAAGCGCCGCACCGTCTCCAGATTCATCTCGATGATGGTCGGCTCGACGTCGTTTTCACGGAGCAAGCGCGTCACCGTTCGTCCTACAGGACCGTATCCGACGATGATCGCGCGGTGATGAAAAGTTAAAACCGGCGAGGCTTCGCTGCCATCGCTCTTATCTGTTTCAACTGCTGTTTGTGCGAGAGCATTCGACCGTCGCCGCCGCAACCACGCTTCGAGTGGATCGATCAGCCGGTAGAGCAGAGGATTGATGGTGATCGAAACAATTGCCGCGGCCACGAGCGTGTTCGTGGCGCGATCATCAAGAATGCCCAGATTTTTGCCGAGAGTTCCAAGGATGAATGAAAACTCGCCGATTTGCGCCAGGACGACGGCGATGGTCAGCGCGACACGAAGAGGATACTTGAGAAGCAAAACAATGAGAAGCGC
>Ga0247727_10011350_pt1 | contig 15570 bp, 14 predicted proteins | sample WisWelCaveWW1625_FD_202498 | JGI IMG/M metagenome (GOLD analysis project Ga0247727, IMG submission 202498) | Biofilm microbial communities from Wishing Well Cave, Virginia, United States - WW16-25 | ecosystem: Environmental > Aquatic > Deep subsurface > Groundwater > Cave microbial mat | place...
CCCGCTGTCATCCAAAGCCGCTTTTTTATCATAAATTTTATAGGCGTATTCGTATTTCCCGCCGGAACTCCATAACTGATTCAGATAATAATTGAACTTCATGAAGGTTTTGTTTTGCTCATAACTGGACGAAGAATCGTACGGGTAAATATTCCATTCCTGGCGAAACCCGGGCTCAAGGGTCAACTTGCCGCTATCGAGTGGAAGATATTTGAATGAGGCGTTGAGCGCATGGTTTTCCGTCCCTAATCCTTCCTGTTCAAAATAATATTTGAAGGCCAGGCTGTAGCCGACATCGGCGCTTAAATCAGATTTGAGTTTAGGCAGCCAACTAAAAGAGAAGGTGTCTTCCCACCAGGAATCCCCTTTCTCTAATATGTCTTGGGTATTGGAAGGGTTGGTTTCGTAACCGCTGGTCACCCCGGCGCTGATTTTGGTTTTCAGTAATTCTTTCTTGCGCCGTTCTTTTATTTTTTCTTTGGCGCGCTCTTTTAACATCTCGAGTACTTCTTCGGCTGTCTTGGGAGCTGTTTGAATTTCTTTTAACCTCTCTAAATCTTCGAGACGCTGTTCCTGTTTGGCTTCTTGCTGTTCACGGGTTTCGTCAGAAAGACTTTGGGCTAAAAGAAAATTTGGGCAGGTAAAAATAAGACTGAAGATAAAGCTTATAAAAAATAATTTATCCATTAATTTTCCTCCTGTAAGGTTGACCTTAATTTCGCATTTTGAATAGGTTATGTCAAATGAAAAGATTGTTTTTTAAGGGGATATTGTCGCTGGGGGAGACAGATGTTATACTTGGCCACACATAGTGGCAAACTTGCTGAAAAGCAAGGACCCCTGCCTGTGCAGGGCCCGGTGAAGACGGGGCAAAGTTTCCGGCCTAAAGGACGCCATTCAATGGTAACCCAGGGTTGCTGAACCGCGTAAGTCAACCGGGGTTAGCCATGACCAGTCAAAGATTAAGAATTCTTTTCATTGTTATTGTTTTCATTTCGTTTAATTTTCTAAGATCATCGTGGGCGCACGTATCTCAGTCTTCCTGGTATGCGTATTATCAGCCCATTGAAGACAACCGGGCCGCGTATCATTTGCAGAACGCCTTGGCGTATATGTCCGTGAATGTCGGCGATCCCGTCCAAACCGTTAAAAAAGTCCGCCTTTGTTTAAGCCGGCCGGTTAATCCTAAGCTTTATTTAAAACAAAATTTTCAATTAACGGAAATCAATGATCTCTATGAAGGCGAGTACACCATCTATTTGCGACACAGACCGGCGGACTACGCTTTTTGGGGGCAGATGATCCATGAGGTGAGCCATTTGCTGGATCCGAGGATTCATGACGCCTATTTTGAAGGATTCAGTACGCTGATGGCTGAAAAATATTTAGAGAAGGAGGGCTTGGATTGGCAGCGGTGGTCAAAATATTTTAAGGCCGGCCAGGAACCATTTTACGGGCAAACCTATTTTATGATGCGCGACATTTTAGAGGCGGCCGGGGATGGGGCCATGCGGAATTTTCACACTTTTGTCAGGCCGTTGGCCGACGATAAGAGTAAGTATCGGATTGATATTAACCGGTGGCTTAAAAATCTGCCTCTGGGCACACAAAGAGAGGTTAAAAAGATAATTCTTAAGTATGCCCCTGAGATCAGACGGTCCATGGAACGCGAACATCTTGACGTGGCCTTTGTTTTGCCCGATGGGGGCGTTTCTAATTAAAAATTACCATATTATTATAAAGTTAGAGAGTTATTTATTTGTCGCCTGAAAAGTTTGATGTTATGATACACCCAAATTCATCAAAAAAAGAGTGGGTGTATGAAAAAAGACCGCTGCATTATCAACGAACTGGCGCAGTTTATTTCCCAGAATAAAAATATTAAAGCTGTCTGGCTAGACGCGGCCCGCAAAAAAGTCTCCTTTGCCTTTGAGGATGGCTTGGAATCCCAAGAGAGCAAAAAGCAACTTCTAGAGATTGTCTCCCAGCATAAACCCGATGAGAATTCGCAGTGTGTCCAGGAGGCCTGGCACGTGGACTGCCAACTCTGCGAACGCGGGACCAACCAGCCGCTGCCGGAGAATGTCCAGTTAGTCAAAATCCCCGACGCTGGAATTTTGCTTGAGAAAAAAAGTTCATTCCCGCCGGACCGTCCAGTGCGCTGGCATCAGTCCCACTGGGTCCATTTAAGACCACGCCAATTTACTCTTCCCTCGGAATTGACGACGTTGACCGGCTGGAAAAAGCAGTTGTCCCTAGCGATTGTCTGTGGACTGGCGGCTTTGGTCGGTCTTATTTTGGAGAAGAATTTGTCTTTAGAAGTGGCATTGTATCCGACGGTATTGTATGTCATCGCCTATTTGGCTGGGGCCTTTTATCCGATGAAAAGGACAGGGGAATTGTTGCGCAAGGGCATTCTCGATATTGATTTTTTGATGCTATGCGTGGCTGTTGGCGCAGCCTTCATTGGACACTGGTGGGAAGGGGCGACGCTGCTGTTCCTTTTTTCATTGAGCGGCGCCTTAGAAGAGATGGCCATGGCCAATACCGAACGGGAAATCAAAAGTCTATTTAAAGAGGCCCCCAAGCTGGCGGTGGTCATCGATTCGGACGGTCAGGAGAAACAGATCAACGTCGAAGCGTTAACGGTCGGGATGCTTTTGCGGGTGCGTCCCGGGGAACAATTCCCGGTCGACTGTGAAGTGATCCACGGAGCGAGCGCGGCCAACGAAGCGAATTTAACTGGCGAATCTTTGCCGGTGGATAAAAAACCCGGCGACACGGTTTTCAGCGGGACTTTGAATTTGTGGGGGAGTGTCGAATGCCGCGTGTCGCGTCTGGCCAGTGAAAGTATTTTGTCTAGAATTATTGGACTTATTAAACAGGCGCAGGAAAGCAAAGCCCCTTCCCAACGGTTTACCGACAAATTCAGCACCGGATATACCTATGCCATCTTGGGGCTAAGCTTTATGATGTTTTTTGTCTGGTGGCTGGGGCTTGGCATTGAACCGTTCAACGCAGCCGCAGGACACTCTTCAGCGTTTTATCGGGCGATGACCTTGCTTGTCGTGGCCTCACCGTGCGCGTTGGTTTTGTCTATCCCTTCGGCCATCCTCGCCGGTATCGCCGCCGGGGCGAGGAGGGGCGTCCTTTTTAGAGGGGGTGTCGCCATCGAGAAATTAGCCGAGATCCGGCGGATCGCGTTGGATAAAACCGGAACGTTGACCACCGGAGATTTGAAGGTGATCAAAGTCCAGTCGTTTCCTCCGGGAAAAGAAGATGATATTTTGAAAATAGCCGCCTCCTTAGGTCACCATTCCGCCCATCCGGTGTCCAAGGCTATCGTAAAAAGCTTCCGTGAAAAGAATAATGATTTGTGGAAGGTGGACGATTTTAAGTCACTGGTCGGGCTTGGGTTGGAAGGTGTTATCCATCGTCCCGACAATACCCGCCAGAAGGTGATCTTGGGCCGACGATCGGCCTTTGATGGGCACGAGTGGCTAAGGCAAATCCCGTTGCCGGACGTTGGGGTGACCGAAACCGTTATCGAAGTCGACGGGCTTAAGGGACAAATTTTTCTCACCGACCAGGTGCGGGAGGCGAGCGCGCCGCTTTTAAGAAAATTGGGACGTAAAGGTATTAAGGTGGCGATGCTGACCGGCGATCGGGCCGAAGCAGCGCATCTGATTGCGGACCATTTGGGGATAAAGGAAGTTTATTCCGGCATGAAACCCGAAGAGAAGGTCGAGAAGATCAAGCAATGGATGAAAGCCGGTGAAAAAGTGGCGATGGTCGGTGACGGCGTTAATGACGCCCCGAGCCTGGCGGCGGCCCACGTGGCCGTCGGGATGGGGGTGCGCGGTTCGGACGCAGTGCTGGAACAATCGGACATCGTTTTGATGCAGGACCGGTTGGATAATTTTTATTTCGCCTTCACCTTAAGCCAGCGGGCCCGGCGGGTCATCAACCAGAATTTGTTTATTTCCCTGGGAGTGATTGTGCTCTTAGTCGCCAGTGCCCTGGGAAGTGTTATCCCGTTAACCATCGGCGTTATCGGCCATGAAGGGAGCACCGTCGTCGTTGTCTTAAACAGCCTGCGCCTTTTGATAGACCGTTCCCTGCGCTCAAATCCTGCCGGTTAATTTTATTTTAGAAACAGGGTATAGGGGACAGCGTTTAGGGTTTAGAAAAAATCTGAACGCTAAACCCTGACCTCTAAACGCTTTTAAGGAATTTTCAAAAATGATCCAATTCGGCCCGGAAGTTTGTAGTAATTTACCCTTGGCCATGACCGCCGAGTGGATGGAGACCAATGGGTTGGGAGGGTTCGCTTCCTCAACGGTCGTTGGCCTTAATACCCGGCGTTACCATGGCCTTTTGACGGCGGCTCTAAAGCCGCCGGGGGGACGCACGCTTTTACTCTCGAAGCTGGAAGAAGTCCTCCTGATTGGCTCTAAGCGTTATGAACTCTCGGCGAATCAGTACCCGGGCATCATCCACCCGCAAGGGCAGCAGTTTTTAAAAAATTTCCGTCTGGATCCGTTTCCTATTTTTACTTATGTCGTTGAAGGCATTGAAATCGAAAAGTCGGTTTTTATGGTCCATGGACAGAACACGACGGCGGTGCAGTACAAATTGCGCCTCTTGGACACAACGGCTAACAACTGGCCGCCACCTCATCATAAAAAAATTTATCTCGAGCTTTTTCCGCTGATTGCCTTCCGTGATTATCACCGTACGACCCACGAAAACAACGACCTTAACCCGTACGTTGAAACCTATGAACATCTGGCGACAATGCACCCTTACGCCGGCTTGGAAGAGTTGAACTTGTCGCACGATGCTGACCATGTCGAATCCACGGGGTACTGGTACCGTAATTTCGAGTATGTGGTGGAGCGGGAGCGGGGTTTGGATTACCGGGAAGATTTGTTTAACCCGCTGGTCATGAAGTTCGACTTAGGCCAGAGGGCCACGGCGGCGGTGATAGCCTCGCTTCAGCCCTACGATATTGGTGGGGTCGATAAATTACGTCAAGATGAGATCAAACGCCGCCAGGCCACCGTGACACGGATTCCGTTTAAAGACGATTTTATGCGTAAACTCGTTTTGGCGGGGGACCAATTCATTGTGGAACGCGGTATCGGCAAGACCATTATTGCCGGCTACCCGTGGTTCGGGGACTGGGGGCGCGACGCGTTGGTGGCGTTGCCGGGGTTGACTTTAGCAACGGGGCGCGTTGAAGACGCCAAGAGTATCCTGGGGACATTCGCCCAATACATTAGCCAGGGGCTGGTCCCAAATTATTTTTCCGACCAGGATGACCAGCCTCAATACAATTCCGTCGATGCGACGCTGTGGTTTTTTGAAGCCGTGCGTTCCTTAAGCAGGTACACGGGGGATTATGAGTTTATCCGGAAAAATTTTTATGAAGCCATGCGGGAAATGGTTGACTGGTACGTGCAGGGGACGCGTTTCGGAATTGGCGCGGACAGCGACGGCCTTTTGAGTTGCGGCCAGGGCAGCGTACAGCTGACGTGGATGGACGCCAAGGTCGGGGACTGGGTGGTCACCCCCCGCCACGGGAAACCCGTTGAGGTTCAAGCGTTATGGTTCAATGCCTTGTGCATCATGCAGTATCTGGCGAAAATTTTTGAAGACCACGAGAATCAAGCGTATTACGCCAGCCTGGCGGCCAGGGTCAAAGAAAGCTTTAACCGTCTATTTTGGAACGATTCCAAGGGGTGCCTTTATGATGTGGTCAACGGGCAGACCGTTGACACGTCTTTGCGCCCCAACCAGATTTTCGCGGTGAGTTTAAATTACAGCATGCTTTCTCTGGAAAGGGCCAAGAGCGTGGTGCGGGTCGTCGCCCAGGAATTATTGACGCCGTATGGGCTGAGAACCTTAAGCCCAAACGATGCCCGTTACCGCGGCCGGTATCAGGGAGATGTCGTCAGCCGGGATTGGGCTTACCACCAGGGGACGGCTTGGCCGTGGCTGATAGGCCCTTTTATCAGCGCTTATATCAAGGTCAACGGCCGCAGCGAGCAGGCCCGTATCCAAGCGGCGGACTGGTTGACAGGATTGTATCGGCATCTGCAGGAAGTGGGCTTGGGGACTATTTCGGAGATTTTTGATGGCGACGCGCCGCATCTGCCGCGCGGATGTATCGCCCAAGCGTGGAGTGTGGCGGAACTCATCCGCATTGGGGTGGAAGATATCTATGACATCCGTTCGGCCGAGGATTGGGGGGTTAACTTCCATCCGCACAGTCGGATTTAACGAGGCGTCTTTGTGCAAATATTGGGTATTGGCAAAGACAAGAAAATGAAAGAGAAAATATGAGTCCAACGTCTTATTCTCGGACGATGGCGTTGCTAAAGATCCTTTTCGGGCTGATCAGTGTTTATATGATTTATTTGGTCATCGACACATCGTTAAAAAGTAATATGTTTCAACTGCCCGAAATGGTTTTGAAAGAACCGTGGTTTACGACGACGCTGGTGGATTTTTATTTTAATATTTTTATCCTGTCGTGCTGGGTGATTTATAAAGAGAAAACTTTGTTGGCGGCGGGTGTCTGGATCGTTGCCTTTGTTTGTTTGGGCAGTATCGCGACGGCGTTTTATGTGTTTTTACAATTTTCACGGTTGAAAAAGGGCGATCCTTTAGAAAAAGTTTTATTGAGGAACACTTAATTCCATGCTGGACTCGGTTTGGTTGATGGTGGGTGTCGGCTGGCCGATTGTCTTCGTTTTGATGACCGTACTTTGGTTTATTGCGGTGGCTCATAAAAATGCTGGGTACGTTGATCTGGGCTGGGTGTTGGGTTTAATCATTATGGCCAGTGTCTGCGCGATTTATGGCCCCGGATATCCCATTCGGAAATTATTTATGCTCGCGATGGTGGCGCTGTGGGGCGCGCGGCTTTCGTCGTTGCTGATTCAACGTTTTTTAAAAGATCAAAGAGAGGATAGTCGTTATCAAAAAATTCGTCAGCAATGGGCGGCCAAGGCGGACTTTAACTTTTTTTTCTTTTTCCAATTTCAAGGGCTGCTGGATGTGGTTTTGGCCACACCGTTTGTGCTGGCCTCTCTGAATTCCCACTATCGGTTATCAGGGTTCGAATTATTAGGCACACTTATTTGGGGTGTTGGCGTTTTGGGGGAATCGTTGGCCGACGAGCAGTTAAGGGAATTTAAGGCGAATCCGCAGAATAAAGGAAAAACATGTCAGGCCGGTCTCTGGTACTATTCGCGCCACCCCAATTATTTTTTTGAATGGCTGGTGTGGCTGGGGTATTTTGTTTTCGCGCTGGGTAGTAAGTTCGGTTGGGTCTCAGCGATCAGCCCTTTGCTCATGCTGTATTTTCTTTTAAACGTTAGCGGTGTGCCGTTAGCCGAAGAGCAGTCTTTAAAAAGCCGCGGCGAAGCCTACCGGGAGTATCAACGCACGACGAGTAAATTTGTTCCGTGGATGAAACGGAAATAATCGGACGGGTTTCCCAGATTCCTGGGAAACCGGGAACAAGGAGATGATGGACAATGAAAAGTTTCGACGAACAATTGCTTGAACGCGGTCTTGTGCCCGACCCTTTGATCCGGTTAGCCATCCGCCAGCGCTTACAGAAAAAGATTTCTGATGAAAAGAAGAGTGGTCTGGAATTCGGTCAAGCGCGGTTCATGGATTTTATCCATAAACTCAACAGCTCTCCCATCGCTGTTGATATGCCAAAAGCGAACGAACAGCATTACGAACTTCCGGCGGAGTTTTTTAAATTCGTTTTAGGAAAGCACATGAAATATAGTTCCGGTTACTGGCGGGAGGGGGTGACGGATTTTGACCGATCGGAACACGATATGCTCGAAATTACCGCCGAGCGAGCGGATTTGCGTGACGGACAATTAATTTTGGAGTTGGGCTGCGGCTGGGGATCGTTGTCTTTGTATCTGGCGCAAAAATTTCCCAAGGCGCAGATCATCGGTGTTTCCAATTCCCGGACGCAGAAAGAATATATCGACGCTCAGGCTAAAGAGTCCAATATTAAGAATGTGGAAATCATCACCGCGGACATGAACACGTTTCAGATCGGGACCGGCTTTGACCGGGTGGTCTCCGTGGAGATGTTTGAACACATGCGTAATTATCAGGAGCTGTTGAGGCGGGTGGCGGATTTCTTGAATTCCGACGGAAAACTTTTTATCCATATCTTCACTCACCGGGATTTCGCTTATTTTTATGAGGACAATGACCCAGCGGATTGGATAGCGAAATATTTTTTTACCGGTGGGATCATGCCGTCGGACCAACTGCTGCTATATTTTCAAGACCATTTTAAGATCGAGAACCACTGGCGGGTATGCGGCACGCATTATCAGAAAACCGCTGAAGGCTGGCTAAAAAATATGGATGCCCACCGCAATGAAGTATTTTCCATTTTACAGAAGACCTACGGGCAAGAGTATAAAAAGTGGTGGGTCTATTGGCGGATCTTTTTCTTGGCCTGCGCCGAGCTGTGGGGTTACGAGAATGGGACCCAGTGGTCCGTGAGTCATTATCTATTTAAAAAAAGGTAATCGAGAGTGCAGGCGATCGCGATTGTCGGCACCGGCATTGCCGGGATGGCGGCCGGATATTTTTTGCGGGATCAATATGACATTACGTTCTATGAAAAGAACGATTATCCTGGCGGACACACCAACACTCTGACGGTCGATGAGGACGGGCAGCCGATTTATATCGACTCGGCGTTCATGGTTTACAATGAAGTGACTTATCCCAATCTGACCCACCTTTTCAATGAATTGAACGTCGCCACCAAACCCACCTCGATGTCGTTTAGCGTCCAGCATCGGCCTTCGGGTCTGGAATATTGCGGCACGGGTTTAAGCGGCCTATTCGCCCAGCGAAAAAATTTATTGAATCTCTATTCCTGGAAGATGATTTTGGATATGCGCCGGTTCAATCATGAGGCTGTCGACATTCTGGACGATGAAAAATTTTTATCGTACACCATCGCCGATTATGTCCGTGAGAAAGGCTTTGGCGAAGATTTTTTATATAAATTTTTGATCCCGATGAGCTCGGCGGTCTGGTCGTGTCCGCCGGATTTGATGCTCAAGTTCCCGATGGTGACTTTGGTTAGGTTTTTTAAAAACCACGGATTCCTGGGGTTGCATACCCATTATCCATGGCGGACGGTGGTGGGGGGAAGTCGAAATTACCGCGAAAAGATTCTGGGATTTTTAAAGGGAAAGGTACATCTCAATAACCCCGCGCAAAAAGTCTTTCGGCAAAATGGGAAGGCGGTTATCCACGATTCTCGGGGGCAGAAAACAGTTTATGATAAGGTGATTCTCGCCTGTCACGCCGATGAGGCGTTGGCTGTCCTGGGTGACCCGACGGACTTAGAGCGGCGGTTGCTTCAGGGGTTTTCCTATTATAAAAACAAAACGACTTTGCATACGGACGATGTGGTGATGCCTAAAACCCGACGGGCGTGGTCTTCCTGGAATTACCGGATTGAAACCGATCAGGAAGGCCGGCTGGTTCCCAGCACCATCTATTACATGAACAGCCTGCAGCACGTTTCTCAGAAGAAAGATTATTTTGTTTCGATCAATGACCCTGACTTGGTTAACCCCCAAAAAATCCTCTGGCAAACAGAGTACGCGCATCCGGTTTATGACGTGGCGGCCATCCGCGCCCAGCAGGAATTGCCCAGGCTCAATGAAAATGGCGTCCGCTATTTCTGTGGGGCGTATTTTAAATATGGTTTTCACGAAGATGGCTTGACGGCCGGGATTCATGTCGCCGAGTCGATCCGGGGAGGGAAGGTCTGGTCATGAATTCCTGTCTTTATGAGTGTCGCGTGACGCATGCGCGCCTTAAGCCCAAGAAGCACCTGGTGAATCATAAAAATTTTATGTTTTATCTCGACCTGGATGAGGTCGATGGTTTGGCGAGACGTTTAAAACTTTTTGCCCGTAACCGGTTCAACCTTTTTGGCTTTACCGACGCGGATCATTTGCCTTTAGGGGAGAAAACGCTGAAAGAAAACCTGATCAAATTCGTCCGTGCGAAAGGATTTAATGGAAGGATCGAGCGGATTATGCTCTTGACGAACCTACGCACGCTGGGGTATATTTTTAACCCGGTCTCGTTTTATTTTTGTTTTGATGAGCGGCAACAGCCGGTCTGCGCGGTCGCCGAGGTTTGTAATACGTTTCGCGAGATAAAACCATATTTTTTGGGCCCGGAACATTTTGACGGTAAAGAATTCCGCGATCAGCAGATAAAATATTTTTATGTTTCGCCTTTTGTTGATTTGGACGTAAGGATGGATTTTCGACTACCTGTTCCCGGGGAGCGGTTGGCGGTTCATGTCGATGATATTCAGGGTGGTGAAAAATTTTTGTACGCCTCTTTGACCGGAGAGCGCCGGGGGCTAACCGACCGACAATTATTGTGGTACAGCCTGCGTTATCCGTGGGTCACGTTTCAGGTTATATTTCTGATTCACACTCACGCTGGGATTTTGCATTTTATAAAGAAGGTTCTGTATCACCCAAAGGAAGAAAATCCGCATTTACAAAAGGAGGTCTTGCGTGCTTGGCGCAAAAACTAATACAGCTCAACGACCGTGGCGTTTTCAAATCGGCGCTAAATTCTATCGGAAAGTTTTTCATCGATATTTTGTGCTGATGAAACTGGGACGCCTTAATGTCTTTTTGCCGGACGGAGGATTCTGGTCGTACGGGAGCGGTAAGGGTGCCGTTGAGGCCAATATCCGGGTCCGTAACGAGCAGTTTTTTAGAAAGTGTTTCTTTTCCGGCGACGTGGGTTTTGGCGAGGCTTATGTGGATAAGGATTGGGACACGGAGGATGTCGTCAAGGTCATCGAGTGGATGATCGTTAACGCCCATAACCACCCGACCCTGATGGCGGATGAGCCCAAGCGAACACCTGTTAATTATTTTAAGATTTTTAACAATGTTTATCAGTGGCTGCGCGCGAATACTGTCGCGGGTAGCCAAAGGAATATCCGCGCGCATTACGATTTAAGCAACGAATTTTTCCAACTTTTCCTCGACCAGACCATGGCGTATTCGAGCGCTTACTTCCGTCATCAGCAACAGACGCTTGAGGAGGCCCAGAATGAAAAATTCGAACGGCTCGGCCGCAAGTTACAGTTAAAACCCACAGACCACCTTCTGGAGATTGGCAGCGGCTGGGGCGGCCTGGCTATGTACGCGGCTAGAAATTTCGGGTCCCGGGTGACCACGATTACGGTTTCCCAGCAACAATTCGAATATGTCAAACAGAAGATTCAACAAGAAGGTTTGGCGCACAAAATCGATATTCAGCTTGCTGATTACCGCCGGATAAAAGGGAAATACGATAAGATCGTTTCAGTCGAGATGATCGAGGCCGTTGGGCACAGGTTTTTAAAGACCTTTTTTGCACAATGCCACGCCCTTTTAAAGGAAAATGGTCTTTTGGGTTTACAGATGATCCTCGCCCCGGACCACCGTTATGAAAGTTTCCGTAAGAACGTCGACTGGATTCAGAAATATATTTTTCCCGGGAGTCTTTTGCCCTCGCTGGCCGTAATCCATCAGGCGCTCAACCAGACCGGGACGCTGAACCTCTTCCATTACGAAGACATCACGGCCCATTATGTCAAGACGTTGGCTTTCTGGCGGGAAAAATTTAATGCCCAGGGAGAGAAGGTGAGGGCTCTGGGATTTAATGAAGCCTTCCAGCGTAAGTGGAATTACTATCTTTCTTACTGTGAAGCGGCCTTTAAGACGCGCAACATCAGTGTCGCCCAGGCGGTTTTCACCCGGCCCAATAATTTTTCCATCGAATAATAAATTCTTAGAAAAATTACCGATAATAATCTTAAAATTTCAGGCAGGATTGATAAATGCGACGGATTGGTACTTTAAGGGTGTTGCTGGGCGTTCTCCTTTTGATCCCGCAGAGTCTTGAGGCCAATGGCCGAGCGTTGGCATTGACTTTAAAAGATGCGTTACGGCTGGCGAAGGAGCGCAATATTCATTTGGTCGTCGCCCAAGAGCGCGTGCAACAATCCCTATATCGCATCACGCAACGCTCAGCGGATTTCTGGCCGCAATTAAGCGTCGCGGCTTCGCAGAAACGCCAGACGCGGGATTTACGCTCTGCGGGAATTCAACTGGGGACGAGCGATCCCAAAGTCGGCCCGTTTAATTCGTATGACGCCCGCCTGCAGCTGACCCAGACGATTTTTGATGCCGGGGCGATGGCGCGCTTGCGGGTGGCGTGGGACAACCAGAAGTTGTCGCAGGCACAGTACCGTAAAGTAGAACAAGACGTCCTGGCCTTGGTGGCCAATTTTTATCTGGAGGCGAAACTCGCTGCGCAAAAAATCGAGTTGAGTAAAGCGTTGCTAAAAAAAGACGACCTTAATCTGCGTCTGGCGTACCGGCGATTTGATCTGGGGGTTGGCTCCGCGCTAGAAAAGAAACGGGCCCGGGCCGACTACGCGCAAAGCTTGTCCATGTACCGTTCGGCCATCGCCGAGGCGATGGAAAGCCGGCTTGACCTTTTGGCGGCTTTGGGGTTTGAGTCGGGAGAGAAGATTATTTTTGCAGACGATGACAAGGATGTCATGATTTCAGAATCGGATTTAAAAGAACAAATAAACGACATTTCACTTTTACCGGAAGTTAACGCCGCCTACGAAGATTTGCAGCAAAAAATATCCGAACAATCTCAGGAAAAAAGTGAATACCTTCCTAAAGTTTCCGCCGTGGCGGATTATGGGGCCAGTGGCGTTGATCCCGATGAAGCCAGCGAAACCTACACGCTGGGTCTGCAGGCTTCGCTACCGATTTTTGAGGGCGGTTCGCGGGGTGCCCAAGTGCGGGAAGCGGAAAGTAAGGTCAACGAGAGCGAGGCTTTCTGGAAAGATACTCAGCGCACAACACGGGCGAGGATTGTCAACGCGCGTCAGGCCATTGGTAAAATGAAGAGTATATTATTAGAGAAGGAAACAGCTTTATCCGCGGCGAAGGCTGAATTTTCATTAGCCGCACAGCGCATGAGCGCGGGGCTGGGGGATCAATTGCAAGTAAAAGAATTAAAGGCCAATTTGGCTGTGGCCCAGGATGCCTACAATGAGGCGCAGGCGGGGTATGTTTTGGCGCAGGTTGAATTGCTTCACGCGTTGGGAAAGATGGATCAACTCATTGCCGGGCATGATTGAAAAGATAAGATGTTGATCCATTTTGGGGAATAGCGTAGAGGTATTGTGAAAGGAGTTTCTGTGATTAAATTAAAATTTTTTTGGATGCTTATTTTTTTCGTGGTGTTTGTGGTTGGATGCGACACGCAAAACGGGAAATCCCTGAAATTCTCCGGAACGCTGGAAATCACCGAGCATCTTTTGGGCGCCAAAGTTCCCGGCAAAGTGGCCACGCTGGCTGTCGATGAAGGCGATCTCGTTCAGGCCGGACAGGTCTTGGCCACGCTCGACCGGTATGAACAGAACCAGCGTGACTACGAACGCGTTAAGCAGATTTATGACAGCGGGGGGACCAGTCAGCAGAATTTGGAGCACGCCGCGATCAATGCCGACGACCAAAAGATTATTTCCCCTATCAACGGCGTGGTCTTAGTCAAGGTCCATGAATTAGGGGAAGTCGTTGCCGCCGGATCCGCGGTGGTCGTTATCGGGGATCCCAGTGATATGTGGGTCAGGGTTTATATTCCCGAGGCACTGATCAACAGCGTGCAGATGGGACAACCGGCTGCCATTTACGTCGATGGGATCAAAGAACCTTTGCCTGGCCATGTGAGTTTTATCGCCACGAAAGCGGAATTTACTCCCCGCAATGTCCAGACCCCCGAGGAGCGTGCCACCCAGACCTTTGCCGTGAAAGTAAAAATAGATCAACCGTCCACGTCTCTTCATCCGGGAGTCGGGGCGGACGTGGTTATCCGGATTGAGGGACAGAGGCATGAATAATGAGCTGGCCATCGAAGCTCAAGGGTTGACGCGCCGTTTTGGAAAGATCGTCGCCGTTGACAAGGTCAGTTTTCGCATCCGTTACGGAGAAATTTTTGGATTTTTAGGCGCGAACGGCGCGGGGAAGAGCACCACCATTCGCATGTTGTGCGGAATTTTGGCGCCGACTTCCGGGACCGCCCTGGTCGCCGGCTTTGACGTCAACCGCCAGAGCGAGGAAATTAAAAAATCGATCGGGTATGTCTCGCAAAAGTTCAGTCTGTACGGCGATTTGACGGTGGAAGAAAATTTGCGCTTTTACGGACAAATTTACGGAATCCAAGATGAAAATTTTTCTCAACGGATGGAAGAGATTTTGAAAATCACGGGGCTCACACCCTGGCGTGGGCGCTTGGCCGATGAACTGTCCGGTGGCATGAAACAAAAACTGGCGCTGGCCAACGGGATCCTCCATCGCCCCAAGATTTTATTTCTCGATGAACCGACCGCCGGGCTCGATCCCTTGTCCCGCCGGTCTTTGTGGGAGGTCCTTTATCAGATCGCCGATAGTGGGGTCGCGCTTTTTGTGACGACCCATTATATGGAAGAGGCCGAGCGCTGTAATCAGATCGCTTTTATCAGCCAGGGGCGGTTGCTTAAGATCGGCTCACCGGAGGAACTTAAAAAACAGGTGAGCACCCAACTTTTGGAGATTGCATGCCGGCCGCTCATGAAGGCCTCGCGGATTTTTCAGAATATTCCCGGCGTTATCGGTCTGACCACCTACGGGACGATGATGCATTTAAACACGACGGATAAAAGTTCGGTCGAAAGGGCCGTGGCGACTTTGGCCCGTCAGGAAAATATCCAGATTATCTCGATACGGTCGATTTCAGCTTCGTTGGAAGATGTTTTTGCGACGCTCACTAACCCCACCCCCGAGATGTAGGTGGGGAAATATTGAGACACTACACCTCGGGCGTGAATTTTTAGCATGAAAAATATTAAAGCCATTATGATCAAGGAATTCTTGCACGTCATTCGCGACCGGCCGACGTTGGCGATGCTGATTTTTATGCCGTTTTTGCAGTTGTTGATTTACGGATACGCGATTAATACCGACGTCAAACATCTGGCCGCGGTGGTTTATGATCAGGACAAAACTTACCTGAGCCGGCGGCTGATTGAAAGTCTCGTGCAGTCGGCGTATTTTGATATCGGAAAATATGCGCAGACTCCCGAGGAACTTTACCGCGACCTGGACCGCGCCAAGGCCAAGGCCGGGTTTATCATCCCGACGGACTTCACGAAAGATGTGCTTTCCGGACGCGGGGCTAAATTGCAGCTGCTCATCGACGGGACGGATTCCAACCCGGCCAACGCGGCCCTTAATTCCAGCCAGGCGGTTGTCACCGCCTTTTTACAAAAGGAGGATTTGCTGCAGGCGCACCCGTTGACTCATTAAAGAATGTTACCGTGGGAAATTTTTAGCATAAGAATATTCAAGAAGCAAGTTGTAAAATTTTTTCAATTTTTCTATTGATGATTTTTTTAAGTTGAAAAGGGTTGAGATA
>Ga0247727_10011351_pt1 | contig 15562 bp, 9 predicted proteins | sample WisWelCaveWW1625_FD_202498 | JGI IMG/M metagenome (GOLD analysis project Ga0247727, IMG submission 202498) | Biofilm microbial communities from Wishing Well Cave, Virginia, United States - WW16-25 | ecosystem: Environmental > Aquatic > Deep subsurface > Groundwater > Cave microbial mat | place...
CAACGATGCCCATAATGAAAAACAGGTAGGCTAATGTTTCAACGGCGTTATTCATTTTCTTTTCTCCAATAAGACAATACAACAACAGCAGAAGATTGAAATAACAACCATCCAGAAAGCGTAAAGATCCACATGCGAGCAGGAATTTGTGAAGCGCCGCTGGTAGCGACTAGCCCTACGCCAATGCCGAGGAACAGAATATTCCCAAGATTTGCAAATGCTGCAGAAATCGCCTCGATCTGTTTGTTATTAAACTTTTTCATCTAGCGGCCGCAATTTTGAGATATTTAAATTCCGACGCGTAAACGTACAAAAGCAAGATGCAACAAATCCACTTCAAACGCAAGCATTTTTTCGCCCACAAAAATGAAATCTCACAGAAAAGGGCTTTTAATTTTTAGGTTCGTGGTGTTTTTGTCGTTCATGTTTTTGGCAGCATGCACCACCATCCTGCCGGCGCAACCCGTGCGTTTCAGCCTGCCAACGACGGCGAGCGGAATTGCCGGCGCGATCATCGACATTCCTCTGCTGTTAGATCCCGGCAATCACGCCGTCGGCTCTTTCGACGTCATGGTGGAATTTCAAAAAACGTTGCTCTCATTTGTTGGATATTCAAATGGGCCGATTCTCGCCGCCGATAACTGGTTCGTCGATGTCAATGGCAATAATGTTAACGGCACTGCGGCCATCGGGGCGTTCAGTTCGGCGCGCGTCACCGGTTCAGGCGCGGTCGTTTTGTTGAGATTTATGGTCAATACGAACGCCGTTGGCGGCGATAGCACGCGTTTGCTCCTGCAAAAATTGGCAGCGACCGATACGAACGCCGTGTCGCTGCCGGTGCAAGGCGTGGCAGGAACTTTCATTGTGAAAGCGGCAGATTCCGGAGGCGCTCGCAACGAAGAGTCCTTTGCCTTTCCCAACCCGTTTAATCCCGATATCGAATCGACACAAATTCTTTTTGCGTTAAAAAAACCGGCTGCCGCCGCGATCAAAATTCTTGACGGCCGCGGCGAAGTCGTCAGAGAATTTGAACGCGTCGTCGCGCCGCTGGCGAATGCCGCGCACCTCATTCAATGGGATGGCCGCAACTCTCGAGGCGATTGGGTGGTGCACGGCGTTTACTTTTATATCATTGAGGCGGCGGAGAATCCGCGCCTCATTGGCAAAATCGGGGTGGTGCGATGAAGATGACGTACTCAGAAAAAAATTTTGAAAGTTTTTTAGCATTTTTCAATTCAGTGGGATTTCTAATTCAGTGGGCGATATCGCTGTTTTTGTTTTTTGCATCTTTGTTTCATCCTGCCGAAGTAGCGGCGCAAGCTGGCCGCTATGCCGGCGCTTATTTGCAAACCGGAGCCGGCGTGCGGCCGCTCGGTCTGGGCGGCGCTTTCGTTGCCGCGGCCAACGACGTGACCGCCGGTTATTGGAATCCGGCCGGACTGAGCCAGATTGCCGAGCCGCAGTTCATTGGCATGTATTCTTTATTATCGCTTGATCGACGCTATAATTACGCCGCTGCAGCTTATCCCTTCGGCAGCGCGGGCACCGTGAGTTTGAGTTGGATTCATTACGGTGTGGGAAATATCACGGCGAGAGATCAAACCGGCGCGGTGACCGGAGAATTTTCGAATCGTGAAAATGCCATCTTGATTTCTTATGGAAAGTCGCTGCCAGAAAATTTTGCCATTGGCGGCAGCCTCAAATTGCTGCGCCACGATCTTGCCAACCGCAGCGCCGCCGGCGTTGGTTTTGATCTCGGTGTATTTTTCAAGCCTCGAGAAATTCTCGCGCTCGGCGCCAGCGTGCAAAATCTTCAAACGCAAATTCGCTGGGACGGGGCAAAGAAGACCAAAGAAATCTTTCCTCGCCTGGAACGTGTCGGCGCGCAGATCAAGCCATTATCATTCGCCAATCTTTGCGTGGATTATGAAATCGTCGAAGAGAAAAAGGGAAAATTGCATTTCGGCGGAGAATTTTATTTCGGAAACAATATCAGCCTGCGCACCGGCAGTGACGGCGGCGCCATGACCTGGGGCGCCTCTTTTCTGGTATCCGAGTCGCGTCGAATCATTGCCGTCGATTATGCGCTAACGCGAGATCCCATCAGCCAAAGTCTGGCGCATAAGTTTGCTCTCTTGTTAAAATTCAGCAAGCCCTCCTCACCGCCTGTTACCAATGGATCAATCATCTCCGACAAGTCGCCCCCGCCGTTGGATGAAAACGCGATAGCCTCCGCTTCTCCTGAATCAACGAGCATTCCCCAGAATCCAATCCGCTTCATCGTCCAGGTGATCGAAGTGCGACCGCCGTACATTATCATCAGCTCACCGGATCTCGCCGGCCTGCAAAGCAGCATGGCTTTGAAAGTTTACCAATCACAGCTCGGCAAAGAAACCGGCCGCTACTATGGCCTCGGCGAAGCGCTCGATGTCAGCCCGCGTTATGCCATCATTAAAATGAACACCGACAGATCGATCGCCGCGCTGGCCGTCGGCGATAAGCTGATGATGAAAGCCGTGCCGGAGTAAGTCCTCATTGAGTTTTTTTCTCTCGCCAAACCTTGCCCGCTCAGATTGTCCATAGACCCCTTCACTCAAGAAATTTCTCACTCAAGAAATTTTGCTTATTGCTTCCGGTCGCAAATATCATTATCTTACGGACATTGTTTTTCAACAGTCAATTAATCGTTGATCTGTAATGAACGCAATGATGATCCCATGAAAATCACCGACCTCGACACCCCCGCCGTTTTAATAGATCTTGACAGGCTCGAGCAAAACATTCAACGCATGGCAAATTTTGCGAAAGCACAGCGCATTAATTTGCGGCCGCACATCAAAACCCACAAGATTCCACAGATTGCGCATTTGCAATTGCGCGCCGGTGCGGTTGGGATCACCTGCCAGAAACTTGGCGAAGCGGAAGTCATGGCCGCAAACGGCATCGACGATATTCTCATTACGTATGAAATTGTCGGCGAACAAAAATTAAATCGCCTCGCGCAACTGAAACATCGGGCGAAAGTGTGCACGGTCGTCGATAGCGAAGAAGTGATGGCGCCGCTGGCGGCGCGCCTGAGGCAGGAGGGACTTCAACACGAGGTCATGATCGAAGTCAATACCGGCTTGAATCGCTGCGGCGTGTTGCCGGGTGAACCGGTGTTGGCGCTGGTGCAACGCTTGCAGAATTATCCGAGTCTCAAATTAAGAGGCATCTTGACGCATGAAGGCCACGCTTATAATTTTCCCCATCGCGAAGAACGCGAACGCGTGGCGAGGCAAGCCGCTGATGAGATGAAACGAACCGCTCAACTTTTGCGCGATCGTGGTTTTGCCTGCGAAACAATTAGCGCCGGCTCAACGCCGTCAGCGATGATGATCGGGAAAGCCGAGGGCGTAACGGAGCTCCGGCCCGGCAATTATGTTTTTTGCGACCGCATGCAGCTCAAACTCGGCTCGTGCACGGAAGATCAAATGGCGGCGAGCGTCATCGCAACGGTAATCAGCCGGCCGGCGCCGGATCGCGCCATCATCGACGCCGGCAATAAAACGATGTGCACCGACAATGCCGCTGATTTCAACAATACCATCGGCATCGTCGTTGGCCATCCCGAATTGACTTTTCATTATTCGAGCGAAGAGCATGGCCGCATAACGAGCCAAACCGGAAAAATCGATCTCAAAGTTGGCGACCGCGTGCGCCTTTTTCCGAATCATGTGTGCGGCATGATGAACATGCACGACGAAGTTTATGGCGTGCGCAGCGAGGTTGTCGAAGAAGTTTGGAAAGTGGCGGCGCGCGGGAAAGTTCGATAAATCAAAAAATTTTCAAACCCGATCATGAAAATCGCCTCTTTTATTGTAATCGTCTGGACCTTTACAGGTTTTGCCGGTGGAGCTGCGCCAACTGATTCCACCGCGTGGCGTTTGGTCGCGAAAGGCGAGGCGCTGCTTGCCGAAAACAAGCTCAAGGAAGCGGAAAAGAGTTTTCGGCAAGCGCTGTTGAAAGATCGGCAGTTGATCGCGGCCATGGCCGGTCTCGGCAAAGTTTTTCTCGCCAAAAAAGATTGGGGCGAGGCCAATGATTGGTACGAAAAAATTCTCAAGAACGATCCGGAAAATCTCGGCGCGCATTATCACCGCGCGATTTGCTATCGTGAATGCGGTGTTCCCAAGGCTCTCTTAATGCGCAAATTGGATTGGGACAAGGCGGAAAAACACTTCGAGCTGGTGCTGGCGGTCGACTCTTCTTTTTATGACACGCTTTATCAATACGCCAGGCTGTTGCGCTATCGCGATGATTATACGGACGCCATTTTGCTGGGCCATCGCCAGATTCGCCTGCGCCCGGATTTGGTTGAAGCGCAACGCGGATTGTTCCGGCTCTATCAACATTTTCTCGATAATAAAAGCGCTGCCGAGGCGCTGGCCTGGCTGCGCGAACATGATTCGGAACAGGCGCGTTATTTTATCGGTGAAGCGCAGCGCCGGTCCAAAAAAATTGCCGCTGCCGATTCGACGTTTCGCCAATTGCTCGCCGCCGCGCCCGGCGCGAGTTTGATTCCGCTGCATCTTTCTTTAGCGCGATTGCGGTATCAACAGAAGAAAAACGCTGAGGGTGAAAAAGCTTACTGGCAAGCCGTGGACGGCATAAGAAACCGTCTTGATGCCGAATTGGTTTTTGAAGAGGCGAAATACCTCGTGAGTGAATTGGAGCTGCAAGAATTTCGCCCGCTGGTTTCGCCGCCAGAGTTTAATAATTTTTTCCGCCGCTTCTGGACGAGCCGCGATCCGACGCCGGCCGCGGACTATAATGTCCGGCTGGCTGAACATTACCGGCGGTTGCTTCTTGCCGAAAAAGATTATCTCTTCGACGGCTTCCGCACCTGGTTCAACAATCCCGATAAATTGGGATATCAAAAATTTCCGCCGATGTTTTATCTGAATGATCGTTTTAATGACCGTGGCTTGATTTACCTTCGCCATGGCGAGCCGGATGAAAAAGTAACCAGTGTCGGAGAGACGGTCGTCGAGTCCTGGCGCTATCAACCACGCGTGGACGCGCCGGAAATGATTTTCCATTTTGTGGTTGACGCCAATGCCAGCGGCAACAATTGGCGCCTGACGCCGTTTGTCGAGAGCCGGCAATTTTTGGAAGATCGCGTCAACTGGGGCAGCGCCTACAGCCGCTTATTGTTTGGCGGCCAGCTCGAAAACCTGGCGCTCGTCGAAGATCTCGGCCAACAGAGCCGCGCCGCGGTCGATACCGGTTTTCGCTCCGATCGCCATACCTGGGATAAAAATATTCAACCGCTGAACACCGTCGCCTATTCGGCGTTTTTCAAAGCTCCGGAAGGCAAAAGTTATTTCGATTTGTATTATTCCGTGCCATTGCCTTCGGCCAAGGATTTGGCGGGCGTGGATTCTGAAAATTTACCGGCGTTGTGCGAACAAGGTTTGATCCTGCATGATTTGCAATGGCGTGAAATCGAGCGGCGGCGCGACCAAATCGCGCGAGAGCAGATTTCCGATCTTGCTCGCACGCCGTCTTTAGTCGGCCAATATCATATCGCCGTGCCGCCGGATTCCTATCACGTGGCTTTTTTCATCCGGCAGCCGGCAACGCAGCGTTTGGGCGGCTGGAAAGAAGATTTGCGCGTTCCCAATTTTGACGGCGGCAATCTGGCAATCAGCAGTATCGTGCTAGCCTCGTCGATTGCGCCTTCATCGGAGGAGGACGTCTTCGTTAAAAACGGCCTACGCATTTTGCCCAATCCCTCGAAACGTTTTGCGCGCGCCCAGCCGATTTATGTTTACTTTGAAGTATACCATCTTGCGCCGGAGACCGGGGGCGAATCTTCCTTTGTGATCGAGTACACGACGTCGCTGCGGAAAGAGAAAAAGAGCGGCGCGAAAAAAGTTTTTTCAATCTTTGGCGGCGGCAGCAAGCCGGCCACGACGTTGTCCGTAGAACGCGAAACGAATGGCACGACTTCGGCTGAATATCTGGCGCTCGATCTCAATAAAGCCGGTACCGGCGATTTTCGCTTGAGCGTTAAAGTGAAGGACAAAAAATCGGGAAAGCAGAGCGGGAGTTTTATTGATTTGACCGTTTTTTGAAAAACAAGTTTCAATATAATATGCCGTTGAATAAAATCGCCATCGTTATCGGATTTATCGCGCTCGCTATTTTCGTGATGATTTACGGCGTCGAATTGTTTTCGCATCACGGCCCGCCGGCGACGGTGCGGTGGATTGAAGCGCATTTCGGCCGCAGCGGTTTGATTGCGTTGAATCTTTTTATTGCGGCCGCCTTTCTCGTTTTTTTGCCGTATCGACAATCGACCGCAGGCACCTGGAAATCAAAAGGCGCGTTCATCGCGTTCGTTATCGCGCTGATGACGGAAATGTTCGGCTGGCCGCTGCTGATTTTTCTGCTCTCGCCTCTTGTTGAAATTCCTTCTCTGCGCGAATGGGCCCACAAATTTCTCGGACACAGCGGGCCGATCATTGGCACGTGGTTGAGCATGCTCGGTTTGGTTTTAATCGTGCTGGGTTGGAGAAAAATTCACCGGGCCACTGATCTCGTGACCACCGGCATTTATCGCTTTATACGCCATCCGCAATATACCGGCATTTTTTTTTCACGTTCGGCTGGTTGCTGCATTGGCCAACAGTCATTACGCTCCTGCTGTGGCCGATTTTGATGGGCGCTTATGTTTGGCTGGCATGGCGCGAAGAGCGCGAGATGGAAGAAAAGTTTGGCGAAGCTTATCGGATTTACGCCAGCCGTACGCCGCGATTTTTTCCACGATTGTTCCGCTGATTCCGCGCAAAGCTTGGCAAGATTAATTTAATTTCCCAGCGAATTAAAAAGAATTGCCGAAAATTTTCTGATATGGAGAACTGGATATGGAAAGCAAACTTTTCATCGGCGGCCGCTGGGTGGATGGCGGGCCGCCATTCGAAGTGAAAAATAAATATAACGACAAAGTCGTTGGCACGGTCGTAACCGCGCGAAAAGAAGATGTCGCCAGCGCCGTAGCGGCGGCGGGAAAAGCCGCGCCCGCGATGGCCGAAATGCCGGCCTATCGCCGCGCTGAAATTTTAATGCGCGCCGCCAATCTCATTCGCGAGCGCCGGGAAGAAATTGCTAAAACCATTGCAGCCGAGGCCGGCAAAGCTCTGAAGTTTGCGCGCATCGAGGCTGACCGCGCCGTGAGCACCTTTTCGATTTCGGCAGAAGAAGCCAAACGAATTCATGGCGAAACGTTCGCGCTTGATGCGGTGCCGGCGGGTGAGGGTTATTTCGGCTTTTGGGTGCGCCGCCCGGTTGGTGTGGTTGCCGCCATTACGCCATTTAATTTTCCGCTCAATCTCGTGGCGCACAAAGTTGCACCTGCCATTGCGGCCGGCAATTCACTGGTGTTGAAACCGGCGAACACGACGCCGCTTACTGCCGTGTTGCTTTGCCAAATTTTACAAGAGGCGGGAATTCCCGATGGCGGTATCAATCTCGTCAATGGCGGCGGCAGCACGGTGGGTGATTGGTTGGTGACGGATTCTCGCGTCGCGAAAATCACGTTCACGGGCAGTCCGGCGGTAGGGCGACAAATTCTCTCGCGCGCCGGCATCAAAAAAGTGACGCTCGAGCTTGGCAATACCTCGCCGGTTATTATCGCGCCGGATGCGGATCTTGATTTTGTGGCGAAGCGCTGTGCGGTTGGCGCGTATTATAATTCCGGGCAGGTTTGTATTTCCGTGCAGCGCATTTATGGCGACCGTAAAATTCACGAGGCGTTTACGGAACATTTCGTGAAAGCGAGCGAGGCGATGGTGGTGGGCGATCCGCTGGATGAAAAAGTCGATGTCGGGCCGATGATCGATTGGCGCGAAGCCGAGCGCATCGAAAGCTGGGTGAAGGAAGCCGAATCCGGCGGCGCGAAAATTTTGACCGGCGGTCGTCGCGAAGGCCCGGTGTACTGGCCGACGGTTTTGACGAACGTGCAACCCGAGATGAAAGTGATCGCCGATGAGGCGTTTGCGCCGGTTGCTGCGGTGATTCCTTATGATGATTTTGACGAAGCGCTGCGCATGGCCGATAAAACTGAGTTTGGTTTGCAAGCCTCGGTTTTTACGCGCGACCTCAATCGTGTTTTAAAAGCGGTTCAGCGGTTGAATTTCGGTGGTGTGATTATCAACGACACGCCGAATTTCCGCGCCGATCACATGCCATACGGGGGCAATCGCCAAAGTGGTTTGGGCCGGGAGGGGGTGCGTTTTGCAATCGAAGAGATGACGAATATTCAAATGGTGGCGATTCGGGTGGGGTGAAGCTGGAAGCTGGAAGCTGGAAGCTGGATGCTGGAAGCTGGAAGCTGGATGCTGGATGCTGGATGCTGGATGCTGGATGCTGGATGTGGTTGTCAATGATGAACAGCAACAAGAAACGAGCAACCAGCAACTTTTATGCTTTTTCTATCAACCCCTGCAATTCCTGCCGCAAGTCCGCCAGCTCTTTCGATTTGAAAGAGCGCTTGGTTCCCTCCAAAACTTGAATGGTTTTTCGAATGGCTTCGGTTAATTTATCCGGTCGCGGGCAATTGAGCAACTGGCAGGCGCCTGGCATGGCGGCCGGCATGTTCATGGCTTCGGTGACACGCTGCAAATCCGTCAAGCATCCGGCCAGGTTGCGCAACGTGAGCGCCATAAAAGCATCCACGGTTGCCGACGCCTTGTTTTCGGTTTTGCTGATCATGACCTGCTCGATGCGATCCAGGTCCTGCCGCCAATCTTGCAACCGTTGCCGGGTGCTGCGGACGAGGCGGACATTTTGCGAGTGATCAATGGCGGAGCGCACGTGCTTCAACAGCTCTTCGAAGGGAAGCGGTTTGGTGAGATAAGCCACGACCGGCAGCTCGATGGACTTGACGGCGGAATCGAATGAAGGGTAACCGGTCACCAGAATAACAGGAACGCCCGGAGCGATTTCGGCAAGCTCGTGAATGAGTTTCATCTCGGCGTTGCCGGGCATTTTGATGTCGGAAATCAAAAGATCATAGGGCTGCGCGCGCAATAATTCCAGCGCCGCCGGCGCGTCTGAAACGCAATCACACGTATAGCCGGCCTGGCGCAAGAGTTCTCCCACGGCGCTTAAAAAAGCGATTTCATCGTCTGCAAAAAGAATGCGACCCGAATCTGCCATGATGATTTTCCTTATTAAAGCGGAAGTTCAATTTCAAAAACTGTTCCGTGGCCAATTTTATTTTTAAAACCGATTGTTCCTCTCATCGCTTCGATAATGCTCTTCGAGACGGAAAGGCCGAGCCCCAGACCGCTGCTCTGGCGGCCGCTTTTGGTGGTAAAGAAGGGCTCAAAAATTTGGGAGCGCAATTCTTCAGGAATGCCACGGCCCTGATCGGCAACCGCAATGACAAGACGCTGTGGTTCGACAGTCGCGCTGATTTTGACCACGCCGTTTTGGGGCGAGGCTTCGATGGCATTTTGCAAAAGATTGTACAAAACCTGCCGCAACAATCCCTCGGACATGGTGATGACACCGGCATGGCTGGTATCGCATGCAATGGTGACGCCACGCTCGTGCGAGCCGGCTTTGAGCAGAGTTACAATATCGCGAATGGTTTGAGCGAGGCGGAATTGGCGCACGGATTCTTTTTCCGGCTGATACAAATCATACATCTGGCGAATGATGCCGGCAATGCGTTCGATTTCTCGTTCGATAATGCCGGTATATTCGTAGTAACGATGATTTATCGGAACGGCGCCTTTAATCAATTGAAATGAGCTTTGGATGCCGGCCAGCGGATTATTGATTTCATGCGCGATGCGAGCGGCCATCCGGCCGGCGGCAGCCAGTTTATCGCTTTCAGCGCGCTGGCGCTCCAATTCCTGGATGCGAGCCGTGCGCTGTTCGACCTGTTCTTCCAGTTCTTTTGAGTGCCGCTGAATCTGCTCTTCCAAAGCATTTTCAGCGCGCTTCAGCTCGGCGGTTTTGAAGGCAAGAGAAAACATTTCCGTAATGGAAGTGGCGAACTCCTGCTCTTTCGGCGTCCATTCTCTTGGCAAACCGGTATGCTCATGACACACGACGCCGATAATCTCGCCGTTCAACCAAATGGGAACATCCATCATGGAGGTAATGGCCAGCGGCTTCAAATAGCTCTCCGCAAATTCGCTGGTGCGAGCATCATGGCTAGCATCAGGGGCGGCGATGAGATGGCTTGTTTCCAATGCATGAAAATATCGTGGATAGTGTCCGGCTTCCAGTCGCGTGCCGCTTTCATAAATATTCCGGCTCAAACAGTATAGATTCTGGCAGATGATCGCCGAACGATCGGGGTTAAAAAGCCAAACGCTGGTGCGCTCCACCTCCAGCGTCCTGGCATCGATCTCGAGAATCCTTTTCTGCGCCGCATTCAAATCAGAAATGTCCAATTTTGACAATTCCAGCAAAGCCGTCTGATGGTGAATGATTTGCTCGGCTCTTTTTCTGAGCGCTTCTTCAGCTTGCTTGCGCTCGGTAATATCTTCGGCGACGCCGCCGCTGCGATACACCTCGCCGGCGCCATTGCGAATCGGAAAACTGCGGTCCCAGATCCAGCGCAGCTCTCCATCCGGCCGTTTGATGCGATATTCGATCTCGGAAAAATCGCCCTTCCGTTGATTTGCCAGATGCGCCCGGCAACGCTCGCGATCATCTTCGTGCACGGAATCCAGAAAAGCGGCCGGCTGTTCGCGCAGGCTTTCACACGAGCGTCCCCAAATTTTTTCGTAAATCGGACTGACGTAAAGCAGCTTGCCGTCATCGCGTGATTCCATCCACAAAACTTCGTTGATGTTTTCGGCGAGCTGGCGAAAGCGGCCTTCGCTTTCTTGCAGCGCCTCTGCCGCCTGCTTGCGTTCGGTAATGTCTTCGGCGACGCCGGCGCTGCGATAAACCTGGCCGTTGCCGTTGCGAATCGGAAAACTGCGATCCAGAATCCAGCGCGTCGTTCCATCGGGCCGCGTGATGCGATATTCCACCTCCGAAATTTCTCCCTGCCGTTGCCTGCCCAGATGCGCTTTGAAGCGATCGCCGTCGTCCGGATACACCGAATCGATGAAGGAGTTCGGCTGCTGATACAGGCTTTCGCAGCTCCGTCCCCAAATTTTTTCGTAAATCGGGCTGACGTAAAGCAGCTTGCCGTCATCGCGTGATTCCATCCATAAAACCTCGTTGATGTTTTCGGTCAACTGGCGAATGCGGCCTTCGCTTTCTTGCAGTTGTTCCTGCGCGCGCCGGCGCTCGGCAATTTCTCGCTCCAGCGTCGCATTCGTGGCGCGCAGCTCGGCGGTGCGTTCCAGCACGCGCCTTTCCAGGCCTTCTTTGAGCTGGTGAATTTCATATTCAGCCTGTTTCAGCGCGGTAATGTCTTCGGAAATGCCGGCAATACGATAGACGGTTCCATTTTCATCCCGCACCGGAAAGGCGCGATCGCGAATCCAGCGCAATGAGCCATCCGGCTGCTGAATCCGATAAATTTCGTTATAGCCCCCGGAGGCCTGGTTGGTCACCATCGCTTCGTAAACGCGTTGCAGATCTTCGGAATGAACGGCGCCCAACCAACTGCGCGGCGATTTGTAAAGACTCGCGCAACTACGGCCCCAAATTTCTTCATAAGCCGGGCTCACGTAGATCATTTCATTTTTGCCGGGATCGGTAAGCCAAAAAACGGATTTGATATTCTCCGCCATTTGGCGAAATCTCACTTCGCTTTCGCGCAAGGCTTCTTCGGCCTGCTTGCGCGCGGAGATGTCAACAATCTGGCCGATGAAGTGCAGCGGCTTGCCCTCGCTGTCGTGAACGAGGCTGGACTGCAGAATGACGTAAAGCGTTTCGCCGGTTTTGGCGATAAAACGTTTTTCCATTTGAAAGCTGGGACTTTCTCCGCGCAGCAATTGTTCGCGTAAGTCGAGGTTGGTCGAGAGGTCGTGAGGATGGCTGAGATCCTTCAAAGAAAGCGTGAGCAGCTCTGCGTCCGTGTAACCGAGCAATTGGCAAAAAGCTTGATTGGCGCGCAGAATCCCGCCCTCGAGCCCGGTAATCACCATGCCGATCGAAGCCAGATCGAAGAGCAGGCGAAATTGTTCTTCGTTTTTGCGCAAAGCCTTTTCCGTTGCTTTGCGTTCGGTAATGTCTTCTGAGACGCCGAGCAAATAGTTGGATTGTCCGTTGGCGCCGAAAATGGGCATTTTACGGGTGTACAACCAACGCGTTCCCCACGGCGTCTCGATCGGCTCCTCGGCGATGTCGATGGCGTCGCCGCCGCTTAACACCATGCGATCTTTGCCGGTGAAGAAATCGGCCTGTTCTTTGGGAAAGAAATCGTAATCGGTCTTTCCCAACATCTCGGTTTGCGTCAAGCCGATCATTTCTTCGCCGGCGCGATTGAAGCGCACGAAGCGCAAATCTTTCGCGTCTTTGATGAAGAGCATGAACGGCAAATGATCGATAATCGAATTGAGGAAAGCTTGCGCTTGCTCCAATTCCGCCGCGCGCTCTTTGACGCGGCTTTCCAGTTCTTCTTTCGCCCGGCGCAGCGCCGCTTCCACTTCGCGCGCGCGAATTCGCCGAACGTGCAAACGATAGGCGCCGGTGCCGGTGAAAATAAAAGCCAGCAGACAAAAGAAATAAAACAGCTTGCTCTCGTAGAAATGCGCCTGCAGAGAAAACCTCAATGCGGCGCCGGCCCGATTCCACACGCCGTCATTGTTGCAGGCCATCACCTGAAAGTTGTAATCGCCGGAGGGGATATTGGTGTAATACGCCGCGCGCCGCGTCCCGGCCTCGATCCAATCATCATCATACCCATCCAGCCTGTATTTGAATTGAACCTTTTGCGGCGCGAGAAAACTCAAGCCGGTGTAATGAAATTCAATGCTCTTGCTGCCCGGCGCCAATTGCGGATTTTTGAGGTCCTGAACGCTGCCATTCACAATCATTTGCTCGATAACCACCGGCGGCGGCAGCGTGTTGGTTTTGATGCTGGCCGGATCGATCATAACCACGCCCGCCACGGTCGGAAACCATAGTTTTCCATCTCGCGTTTTCCATCCGGCGGGCTGCGCGCTGCCATTGCACTCACTCGCCTTCATGCCGTCGTTTTTGTCGTAAGCGACGGAAGTAAGCGAAGTGATTTTTCCGGCAGCAAAATCATTTAGCTCCTGTTTGCTGACCCGGAAGATGCCCTTGTTGCAGCTCATCCACAAATTGCCGCGAGCATCTTCGAGAATTTGAAAAATCAAATCGTCAAACAAACCGTCTTTGGTGCTATAGCCGGCGAACTTGCCGTCTTTAAATCGGCTTAACCCGCCGCCGTTGGTGCCGATCCAAAGCGTGCCTTCTTGATCTTCATAAATTGGCCGGATCAAATCGCTCGACAAACCGTCTTTGGTGGTGTAGATCGTGAACTTGCCGTCTTTGAGCAGATTCAGCCCTCCGGATCTGGTGGCGATCCAAAGCCCGCCGGCCCGATCTTCGTGCAGGTATCTTATTCCGTCGTTCGACAAACCGTCTTCTGTGGTGTAGGTGCGAAATTTTCCATTCTGCAAAAGATTAAGTCCACGGTCGGTGCCGATCCAGAGATTGCCGCGGCGATCTTCAAACACGGATCGAACAAAATTGTTGGACAAACCGTTTTGGTCGGTGAAACGCCTCCACGCTCCGCCGCTCCAGCAAGACAGGCCCTGGCCGGCGGTGCCGATCCAAAAATTGCCGGCGCGATCTTCGTGCAGCGCTGTCACTCGGTTGAGCCCATTACTTTGAGACGGTGCGAATATGCTAAACTTGCCATCCTTGAAACGATTCAGGCCTTGATCAGTGCCAAACCAAATATTGCCGGACCTGTCTTCATAAACCGTCCAAACCATGTTGTGCGAAAGGCCGTTGCTCACAGAATAATTGGTGAACTTGCCGTCGCGCAAACGATTCAATCCGCCGCCGTAAATGCCAATCCAAAGACTGCCCTCGCGATCTTCACATAAGGCTTTGACGAAATCTTTCGAAAGACCATGCTTAGTCGAAAAAGTCGTGAAACTTCCCTCGTGCCAGCGGTTAAGCCCGCCAAGTGTGCCAATCCACAGACTGCCGGCCCTGTCCGTGAAAATAGCTCTCACAAAATCATTTGCCAAACCATCTTTCGTGGTGTAACGAGTAAATTTTCCATCATAAAGATAATGCAGCCCGGCGTTCGTGCCAATCCAAAGCTTGCCGGTTTTGTCTTCGTGAATGGCCCACACCACGTCGTTTGCCAAACCATCGTTGGCGGAATAAATTTTGAATTTTTCATCTTTATAACAATTCAATCCGCCGCCCTCGGTGCCAATCCAGAGATTGCCGGCGCGATCTTCGCAGAGCGATAACACCACATTCTTTGACAGGCCATGTTCCGTCGTGTATTTAGTGAATTTGCCATCCCGCCATTGGCTAAGCCCGAGCTGAGTGCCAATCCACAAAGCGCCCTGGCGATCTTCATAAATCGAAGTGACCACATCGCCGGCCAGCCCGTCTTTTGTGGTCAAGGCGGTGAATTTTCCATGCTTCAAGTAAAGCAGACCGCCGCCATCGGTGCCAATCCAAAGATTGCCCGCGCGGTCAACATGCAGCGCGATAACATCATTGTAAGTAAATTCCTCCGTATTGCCCTTGTGAAAAAGTGCGAAACGCACGCCATCGAAACGCGCCAGACCCTCTTCCAACCCGATCCAGAGATAACCGTCCGGCGTTTGAACGAGCGCCTGAATGGCGCTCTGCGGCAAGCCTTGATCACTGCCCCAGACCTCCAGGCTATATTGTGTGACGTCTTTTTGCGGATCAAGCGTAAAAGGGGCGGGAGTTTGTGCCGGTGCGTTTTGCCAATCCAGCCCGAGCCCAAAAAACGTCGCCTGTACGAGCATGGCGAAGCCCCTGGCATAAATAGAGGAATGCCAAATTTTGCAAAAACGATAATGAGTTTTCATGGTTGCCTCAACTTCAGGATTTCGGCAAACTAAAACACAACAGATTTCCAAATTGTCAGGATTCCACAAACCGAGTTGAAAATCGAGAGGTGACTGGAGATAAATTCCTCGGCACGACCAATCCTTAGCCGTAAGATCGTTTTATACTTCCTACACGCTACATTGCAGAGATACAGCGCTACCCCACCCATCACGTTTGCGGTCTATCAAAATACACAAGTCTAACGGAAAAGTCAAGCGACAAAGTGCTTGATTTTTTTCCAGACTTGTTTTATATTCTTCTTTAAGATTCATGGTCAAATCCTGAAAATTTTGCGAAATTTTCGGATTTGTGGCTGATTGGCTAATTGATTTCTTCGCCAGATAACCCAGAGTTTCTCAGCCTGCATTGAGTGCGGGTTTCGCCTTGTTGTACAAGAACGCCTTTAGGGCAAAACGACAACTGCCTGTAAAGAATCGGGTCTTGATAAGCGAAGGGCACGCTTGAATCATTTTACCAAAAGTGATTCCCGTGTGCCTTTTTGTTTTATGGAGCTGCGCGCAAC
>Ga0247727_10011352_pt1 | contig 15562 bp, 15 predicted proteins | sample WisWelCaveWW1625_FD_202498 | JGI IMG/M metagenome (GOLD analysis project Ga0247727, IMG submission 202498) | Biofilm microbial communities from Wishing Well Cave, Virginia, United States - WW16-25 | ecosystem: Environmental > Aquatic > Deep subsurface > Groundwater > Cave microbial mat | place...
ACATCCGTCCCCACCAGCCCGAGCAGCAGACCCAGGATCACCATCGCGATCGCCTTGATGAGCGAGCCGTGCGCGAGCACGACGGCGGCGACCAGGCCCAGCACCATCAACGAGAAGTACTCCGCGGGGCCGAACTTGAGCGCGACCTCCGCCAGCGGCGGCGCGAACATCGCCACGATCAGCGTCGACACGCAGCCGGCGAAGAACGAGGCGATGGCCGCGGTGGCGAGCGCCGGGCCGGCGCGGCCCTGGCGCGCCATCTGGTAGCCGTCCAGGCAGGTCACCACCGAGGAGGATTCGCCCGGCAGGTTGACCAGGATCGCCGTGGTCGAGCCGCCGTATTGCGCGCCGTAGTAGATGCCGGCGAGCATGATCAGCGCGGCGATCGGCGACAGGTTGAAGGTGACCGGCAGCAGCATGGCGATCGTCGCCACCGGCCCGATGCCGGGCAGCACGCCGATCAGCGTGCCGAGCAGGCAACCGATCAGGCACATGATGATGTTGAACGGCAGCGTCATCGACATGCCGGCGACCGTGACCGCCTGCAGCTTGAAAACCTCGATGAAGCCGATCGCGAGGTTGCCGAATATGCCTTCCATGCTGGCCCCCGTTTTTTCCGGCTAGCGGATCGGACAGACGTCGATGAAACTGGGGCAGATCGGGAAGGGCAGCGAGAGCGCTTTCACGAACACCAGCACCGAGAAGATGACGAGCACCACCGCCATGATCGCGACCTCTTTCCACTTGAACTCATGCCCGCCGAAGGCGCTGATGAAAACCAGCGCCACCGAAGCGAGCACCAGGCCGAGCGGCTTGAGCAGGTAGGCGAAGGCGAGGCTCGACACGGCGATGAAAAACAGCGGCCGGAAGTGGAACGCCGCCACCTTCGGCCCCTCCTCGACGACGGCATCGAGCAGCACCAGCAGGCCGAGGAACACCATCAGGCCGCCCAGCACGACGGGGAAGTACGCCGGCCCCATGCGCACCGAACTGCCCATCTGGTAGCCGCCGATCAGCTTCGCGCCGACGATCCGGTCGATGAAGTCGGGCGTGCCGATTGCAACGACGATGAAAAACAGGCCAAAAGCGATGAACATCAGCCCGGCCCACCAGTCCTGCTGGCTCTTGACCTTGATTTTCATGCGCCTCCTCCCACTCCTGAGCGAGTGTAGCATGGGGTCCGTGAGCTTGCGTCCTGGAATTATCGCGTTTTTTCTGCTGCTCGCAGCTTGCGGTCAGCAATCGAAACTTCCGCAGCTCGCGCCGGACGCAGTGCTGCTCGCCTTCGGTGACAGTCTGACCTACGGCACCGGCGCGAACGAGGAGGAAAGCTATCCGGCGCAGCTGGCGCGCCTTACCGGCCGGCGCGTGGTGCGCGACGGCGTGCCGGGCGAAGTGAGCGCGGCGGGCCTCGCGCGCCTGCCCGCGGCGCTGGAGGAGCACCGGCCGCGGCTGCTGCTCTTGTGCCACGGCGGCAACGACTTCCTGCGCCGGCTGCCCAAGACGCAGGCCGCCGAGAACCTGCGCGCGATGATCCGCCTCGCGAAAGCGCGCGGCGTCGAGGTGCTGCTGATCGGCACGCCGGAGCCCGGCATCACCGTGACTGCGGCGGACTTCTACGCTGAGATCGCGAAGGAATTCCGCATTCCCTATGAAGGCGACGTACTGGGCAAGATCCTCAAGGACGGCAGCCTGAAGGCCGACCAGATCCACCCGAACGCGAAGGGCTACCTGCTGATGGCCCAACGCGTCGCCGAACTGCTCAGGAAGTCGGGCGCGCTCTGAACTCTGAGCGCTCTCAACGGGTGCGGAACTCTATGTCGCCGAAATAGCTTTCGGCGCTTTCCCCGGTGTTGTCGGTGTCGGCCGATACCACCACGCCGCTCGCCACCGGCGGCTCCATGCCGAAGCCGCGCCGGAAATCCTCGGCCACATTGCGCTCGCGCGCGAGCCAGCGCCCCAGCAGCGCGGCGCCGCTGTCGGCCACCACCATCTGCACGCGGTCGGACCAGGCGTTGGGCGCAATCGTGCCCACCGGCAGGCGGCTGTCCCAGACGTAGCACAGTGCCCGGCGCCCGAAGGCGACATACAGTCGCGCCGGGAAGTCGTCTCCCGGCTTCGTCATCATGTCGCTGCGCGCGATCAGGTTCATCACCTTCCAGCGCCAGGCGAGCAGGGGATGCGTGCGCAGATCCACGCTCAACTCGCGCGCGAGACCCGAGGCCGAGGCGAGCGCACGCGCGCGCAGCACAGTGCGGCCCTCATCCGCAACCAGAGCGAATTCGGTGTGCCGCGGCCTGCCCGCGAACGTCTGCGGCTTGAGCCACGCCGGCAGCGGCGCGCCCGCTTGCAGCCCCGAGAAGCGCATCGCTTCGACGGTGCTCTGCGCGATGGCGGCGCGGGGCAGCAATGCCGCGGCGGCAACAGCCAGAATGTCGCGCCGGTTCATAGTCCGGCAAGCAGCCTGGATTTCCTCAGCCGAACCACGTCCTCCGGCCGGTCCACATCCCACAGGGTGCGCAACTCCCGCCAGCGCCAGCGCAGCCCCTCGAGCCGGCGGCGGGTCTGCGCCAGCACCCGGGGGCTGCCCCAGGCGATGCCGTCGAACAACCGCCGGGAAACCCGGCGCAGGCCGATCAGCGCGTAACCGCCGTCTTCGGCAGGCGCGAGCACCGCATCGGCGCCCGCGCGCAGGGCCCGCCCCGCGGCGCGCAGGTCGGCGGTCCGGAGCGCCGGGCAATCGCTGCCGATCAGCACCGCGTAAGGATGTCGGCGCAGCACGCGCTTGAACGCTCGGTACATGCGCTCCCCCAGATTGCCATGAGCTTGGCAGCAAAGGCGAACGCCGAAGCGCTTTTGAATTTCTTTGCAAAAGATGCTTTTGATTCCAGGCGAGCAATACAGATAAACAGGGTCGAACCCCGAAGTAACTGCAGTCCTCAACGCCCTCTCGACAAGACGCGCGTGCAGCCGGGCAGCGCCACGCCGGCCCAGCAGCGGCGCAAGGCGCGTCTTCACGCGCCCGGGCTCGGGCGCCCGCGCGAAGACGATGAGCGCCGGCTCAGGCCTTGTTGGCGTAGCGCCGCGCAAGTTCGTCCGGGGCCGCACCGAGAAAATACGCGAGGCGCAGGCGCCACATGAGGAGCATCGTGCGCAGCACGCCGCGCCGCTCCCAGCGCCGGCCCGAGGTCAAGACCCGCTCGCGCAGGCAGGCAGGCGGCGAGATCCGCTTCATTGCCTTGCTGAAGGCGATGTCCTCCATCAGTTCGATCTCCGGAAAGCCGCAGAACGCGTCCCGCCGCACGAAAATCGCCTGGTCGCCGGTGGCGATGCCGCTGAGCCGCGAGCGCAGGTTCATGAAGAAACCGATCATCGCCAGCAGCGGCGAGCGCCCTTCGATCCTGACATCGAAGCGGCCCCAGGCATGGCGTCGCAGAGCGGCGCGCAGCAGCGCGTCGGCGTCCGGCGGCAGGCGCGTGTCGGCGTGCAGGAACAGCAGCGCAACCCCGCTTGCCACGGCTGCACCCGCGTTCATCTGTGCGGCGCGGCCGCGCGGCGCGGGGACAACACGGTCGGCAAGCGGCACGGCCAGTTCGCGGCTGCCGTCTTCGCTGCCCCCGTCCGCCACGATCACCTCGTGGCCGCGCTGGCGCAGCGGCGCGAGCGCTGCGAGGCCGCCCGCGATAGCGTCGGCCTCGTTCAGCACCGGAACGACGATGGACAGCTTCACTTGCGGGCGTCGTTCAGCGTCCAGTCGTAGTCGGGGAAGGACAGCGGCGCCTTGAAAAAGCCAGCACCAGGAACAGTCTGGTCATCCCCGCCTCCATGCATGAAACTTCTCGACTTGCCGCAACAGCCCCTGCGGCGCGTGGGCCTTCTTCCATACGCCTGCGGCGTACTTGTTGGCCTCCACGAGCGTCGGGTAGATATGGATGGTGCCCAGGATCTTGTTCATGCCGAAGCCGTGGCGCATCGCGGCGACGAACTCTGCGATCAGGTCCCCGGCATGCTCGCCGGCGATGGTCACGCCGAGGATCCTGTCCTTGCCCGGTACCGTAAGCACCTTGACCATGCCGTGCGCGTCTTCGTCAGCGATCGCGCGATCAAGATCGTCCATGCCATAGACCGAGACCTCGTAGGGAATGTTCCGCTCCTTCGCCTCTAGTTCGTTCAGCCCCACGCGCGCCACCTCCGGGTCGGTGAACGTCGCCCAGGGGATCACCGAGTAGTCGGCGCGGAACTTCTTCACGGACCCGAACAGCGCGTTGACCGAGGCATACCAGGCCTGGTGCGACGCGGTGTGGGTGAACTGGTAGGGGCCCGCGACATCCCCGCAGGCGTAGATGTTCGGGTAGACGGTCTGCAGGTATTCGTTGGTCTCGACGGTGCGCGTCCGGGTCACCGGGATGCCCAGTTCCTCGAGCCCGTAGCCCCTGGTGCGCGCGACGCGGCCGACCGCGCAGAGCAACGCGTCAAAGTCAAAGCGCACTTCCCTGCTTGCCGCCTCGCAAATCAGCGTCTTCTGCCCGTTCTCGATCAGGAACTGCTTTGCCGTGTGGCCGGTGCGCACGTCCACGCCATCGGCGCGGAAACGCTTCGCGACCATCTCGGAAAACTCGGGGTCCTCGCGCGGCAGGATGCGCGGCAGCATCTCGACCTGCGTCACCTTCGAACCAAAGCGCGCGAATGCCTGCGTCAGTTCGGAACCGATTGGTCCGCCACCGAGGACCATCAGCCGGCGCGGAAGCTCGCGGATCTCCCACAGGTTCTCGGAGGTGTAGCAGTCCATTTTCTCGATGCCGGGGATCGGCGGCACGAACGGGCCCGCGCCCGTCGCGATCACGATCGAGCGCGTGCTGAGCCTGCGCGTCCCGCCGCTGCCATTCATTTTCACTTCGACTTCCCACGGCGAAACGATCTTCGCCTCTCCCGCCAGGCACTCGACCCCGAGCCCGGTGAACCGCTCGATGGAATCGTGCGGTTCGATGGTTTTGATCACGCGCTGCACGCGTTCCATGACCTCGGCGAAATCGAATTCGAACGAGGCTTGTTTAAGGCCGTATTTCTGGGAATTCTTTATCTGTGAAATAATTTTTGCAGTCTTCAAGAGCGCCTTTGACGGCACGCAGCCGGTGTTCAGGCAATCTCCGCCCATCTGGTGCTTCTCGATCAGCGTCACCTTCGCCTTCACTGCTGCGCCGATGAGCGAGCTGACGAGCCCCGCCGCGCCCGCGCCGATCACCACCAGGTTGCGGTCGAACTTTGCCGGCCTGGTCCAGCGCGCGTAGACGCGGCGCGCTTTGATGGCGTCCATGACGCGTTTGGCGATTAGAGGGAATAGGCCCAGAAGCGCGAAAGCAACGAGCAAGCCGACCGAGATTCTGAACTCGCCGAGCTTGGTACCCGCGTAGACGTAGACAATCGTGCCCGCAAGCATGCCGATCTGGCTTACCCAGAAGTAGGTCCAGGTCCGTATTGGCGTCAGGCCCATCAGCAGATTGATGGCAACGAAGGGAAACGCCGGCACCAGCCGCAGCGCGAACAGGTAGAACGCGCCCTCGCGCGCCACACCCTCGTTGATCGGCCTGAGCTTGTCGCCGAACCTCGCCTGCACCCAGTCGCGCAGCAGGAAGCGCGAGGCAAGAAACGCGAGGGTGGCGCCGATGGTCGAGGCGAAGGACACGATGACCGTGCCCCAGAGCAGGCCGAAGATCGCCCCGCCGACGAGTGTCAATGGTACTGCTCCAGGCAGGGACAAGCCCGCGATCAGGACATACAGAATGAAATATCCTGCGACGGTCTCGACCGGATGCGACTGAAAATAAGACTGGGCGACAGCGAGCTGCGATTTCAGGTTTCCGAGCGCGAAATATTCGTGCCCGCCGAGCGCAAAAAACGTCGCCGCCGCCGCTGAGATCGCGAGGAGTAGAGCAATCCGTGCTGTGGTCACGGCTCCTCCGTCGCGCGGAGGGAGGGGATCATTACAGGAAGTTGGTCGCGCGGTGCGACTGCTCGTCCATCAACTGCAGCAGCCGCCCGCTGGTCGAGCGCAAGCGCTGCGACAGCATCAGCACCAGCTCCATCAGGATCTTGGCGCCCAGCATGGGCTGCTCGACGATGATGCGGGCGAGGTTCTCGCGGTCCAGCACTGCGAGCACGGTCGGCTCCGCGGCGACGCAGGTGGCGAAGCGCGCCTCGCCGTCGATCATCGACATTTCGCCCAGCGTCTTGCCGGCTTCCACCACCGCGATCAGCTGCGGCGTGTTCCAGCGGTCGCGCTTGAGCACCTCGACCCTGCCCTCGATGAGCATCAGCATGAAGTCGCCGCCCTCGCCCTCGCGGATGATCTCGCTGCCGGCGGGCGCCTGGTAGACGTCCATGAAATGCGCCAGCAGCCGCACCTCGGCGGGCGAGAAATTCTCCAGCAGGTCGCACTTCGGAATCAGCGCGTGGATCTGCGGCGAGAACTTGGTCGCATCCCCGAGGTGCTCGAGGTGGGCGAGGTGCGTGGGGCGGTCGGCCATGGTCGTTGGGAGGCAGCGTTCGCCGGAGATTCTAGCCGATGAGCCAGAGCACGGTCGCAAGCCAGCCTGCAACCGCAGCCGCCAGCAACGGATCGCGCAACAGTTCCTCGGCCGGATCGCCGCCACCGCCGCGCCGGCGCAGGCGGACCAGGTAGCGCCCGGTGCCGAGCAGCACCCAGGGCAGCGTCAGCGCAAGGCTGCCGGTGCCGTGCAATTGCGCCGTTTCCGCAGCCATCGTGTACCAAGCGTAGGCCGCAACCATGCCCCCTGCGCAGAGCGCGACCGCCTTATCCAGGAATCCGACGCTGTAGTCCTCCAGCACCGCGCGGTGCCTGGCCGCGTGCTCCGCCAGGCGCGCGATCTCGGCCCGCCGCTTCGCGAATCCGAGAAACAGCGTGAGCAGGAATCCGCAGGCGAGCAGCCACCTCGAGGGTTCGATGCCGATGCCGAGCGTCCCCGCCAGCAGGCGCAACATGAAGCCCGCCGCGATCGCGGCCACCTCGAGCACCGGCACTCGCTTCAGGCCGAGGCTATAGGCGGCGCTCAGCGCGAGATAGGCAGCGACGATCGCCATCGCCGGCCAGCCAACCCAGGCGGCCAGTGCCAGCGCCAGCGCTGCTACCAGCGCCGCGAAGCAAATCGCTGCGCCCCGTGAAATCGCGCCGCGCGCTACCGGCCGGCCGCGTTTGTCCGGGTGTTCGCGGTCCCGCTCGGCATCGCGCGCGTCGTTGAAGGAATACACCGCGCCCGAGGCAAGGCAGAAGGCGAGCGTCGCGGCGAGCGCCGCGTTTACCGTCGCGGGTTCGCGCCAGGCGTGGCCGAACACCAGGCCCACCAGCACGAACGCGTTCTTGACCCACTGCTGCGGGCGCAGCAACTCCACGAACGCCAGCGCGCGCCTCATCGAGGGAAATAGCGCTCGAAGAAATAGCAGCGGCCGACCGGCAGCCGCGGCGGGATGCGGTAGTAGAGATCGCGCACCCCGGCAAGCACCCCGTCCCGGTAGGCGTCGTAGTTGAAGGCGCGGCCGAGCACCGCGTGGTAGCTGCCGCTGCCGAGCGCAATCCGCTTCACTTCGATACTGCCGAAATACGGCTGGTAATCCTGCGGCAGCGGCGGTTCCCGGCGCAGGATGAGCAGATCCTTGCCGGCGTAGGCGCGCCAGTCGGTGTCGATGTCGTCCTGCCGTGCGTGCGAGGTTCCGCGGCCGAAAACCGGCACCGGCCGGTGTGCATGATACGCGAGCAGGGACGCCGCGGCATAGCTGTCGGCCGCGAGCGAGCGGTTCGGCAGGTCCGCTGCGATCGCCTGCAGCAGCTCCGCAATCCTTCCCGGAAACACCAGCCGCGCATGGAACCGGGTCGATTGCCAGCTGTCCAGCGGTAGCGCGCCGAGAACGGCGATCGGAATCATGTGCAGCGCCGCAAGCAGCGCGAACACGCGCACACTCGCGACCAGCTGCCGCCGCTCGAGCGCGAGCGCCAGGGTAACGACCAGCGCGGGCAGGAACGACAGCAGCCAGTGCAAGCCGATGCGCTTGACCGGGCTGAGTGCCGCAAACACCGCGAGCGGAACCAGCCAAGCGAGCAGCAGCGCGCGCTCGCCCGGCCTGCCCCAGGCCTCGCGCAGGCTTGCCCTGTCCCGCCACGCGAACCACAGCAGGGGCGCGGCGAGGTAGGCGAGCGACGCGGCGTACAACGCCGGGGTCGCCAGCGACCAGCCGCCGTCTTCGTCGTGCCGGTTGATGGCATTGAACATCACGTTGCACCAGCAGGCCTTGTAGTTCCAGTAGAGGTTCAGCAGCCCGAACGGCAGCCCGCCCAGGAACACGAGCAGGAACGCCCTGGGCTGCTTCGACAGGATTGCCCAGGCGAGGAACGCCAGCCCGAGCAGCACGGCCAGGTACTTGGACAGGAACGCGAGTCCAAGCAAAACCCCGGCAGCGACAAACCAGCCATTCGAGCCCTGCTGTGCGGCACGCGCGAAGGCGAGCAGCGACGCCACAGAGAAAAACACCAGCGGCGTGTCGGTGGTGACCAGCACGTTCCACACGTTCATCGGCACGAGCAGCACCGCGAGCGCGGCCAGGCTGGCGGTATCGTCGTCGCGCGCGAACCAGCCGAGCAATGCGGCGCGCGTCATCAAGGCCGCGAGCGGCGGCACCAGCACCGCGGGCAGGCGCATCAGCCAGGCGGCATCGGTGACCGCGGCCAGCGGCGCCAGCAGCCAGCCCGCCATGGGCGGATGGTCGTAGTAGCCGAGCGAAGGCGAGCGGCCCCAGAGGATGAAGTAGGCCTCGTCGGCAGTGACCGGCGCCACGGCGGAGAGCCAGAAGCGGAACAGCAAGGTCGCCGCGAGTGCGGCGGCCAGCCACTGCCGGGGGGTGATCGCGCTCAGCGCTTGCCCTTCTTGCGGCGGCTTTTCACCGCGCTGGCAAGCGTGCCGAGCAACTCGACTGAATCGTTCCAGCCGATGCAGGGGTCGGTGACGCTTTGGCCGAAGGTCAGCTCGCTGAGCGGCCTGCCCGCAACCAGCTCCTGCTTGCCCTCCACCAGGTGCGATTCCACCATTGCGCCGATGATGCAGCGCGAGCCGCCCGCGACCTGGGCGCCGACGTCGCGCGCCACCTCGAGTTGCCTCCGGTACTGTTTCGCCGCGTTGGCATGCGAGAAGTCGATCATCAGACGGCAGTCGAGCCTGGATTTCGCCAGCTCCCCGCAGGCCGCCTTGACGCTCGCGGCGTCGTAGTTGGGATGCTTGCCGCCGCGCAGGATGATGTGGCAGTCGTCGTTGCCGCGCGTCTCGACGATCGACACCTGGCCGCTCTTGTGCACCGAGAGGAAATGGTGCTTCTGCCGGGCGGCCAGGATCGCGTCCACCGCGATGCGCACGTTGCCGTCAGTGCCGTTTTTGAAGCCGACCGGCGCCGACAGGCCCGAGGCCAGTTCGCGGTGCACCTGCGACTCGGTGGTGCGCGCGCCGATCGCGCCCCAGGACACCACGTCGCCGATGTACTGCGGCGAGATTACGTCGAGGAACTCGCAGCCCGCCGGCACGCCCGCCCTGTTGATGCGCACCAGCAGGTCGCGGGCGATGCGCAGGCCCTCGTTGATGCGGAAGCTGCCGTTGAGGTAGGGGTCGTTGATCAGGCCTTTCCAGCCCACCGTGGTGCGCGGCTTCTCGAAATACACCCGCATCACCACCTCGAGTTCGCCGGCATGTTTTTTGCGTTCCACCGCCAGCTTCTGCGCATAGGCGAGCGCCGCGGCCGGGTCGTGGACCGAGCAGGGCCCGATGATCACCAGCAGCCGGTCGGACTTGCCGCGCACGATCTCGCGCACCCGCTTGCGCGTATCCGAGACCAGCGTCTCGACCGGGGTGCCCTGGATCGGGAAGAAACGGATCAGGTGCTCCGGCGGCGGCAGCGGGACGATGTTCTCGATGCGCTCGTCATCAGTAAGCGAAGTCTTGTCGTCGATTGGCTCGGTCATGTTTGGCCTCGGTCAAAAAAAAACCGCCAGGCATCTCTGCTCTGGCGGTTTGTCGGTGTCGCTGGTTGCGCGGCTAGCCGTTCCCCTCCGCCAGAGGGCGCGGGAAGCAGGAAAAATAGCCGAAGAACCAGCGATTCATGGAGTCATTCAAGCACGAACCCCCCGGCCCTGTCTACCTGGGCCACAGGACCTTCAGAATTTACGCGATTGGCACTCCCGAGGGTGCACTGCCAGCGCGGGCAATTTGCTAGATGGATAGCGTCATGCTATTTTTTTCGCGGCTGACTGGCCGATAACAAGAACGTCAGGAGGCAAAAATGTCCTCAAACGTCGCTCGCCCCATCCCCGCTCCGACGATCCCGGTCGCCGGCTTCAAGGACGTTTACGACACCGCGGCGGTAGAAAAGGCGTTGCAGAACCTGCCGCAATCATCCAGCGAGGCGCTGCGTGCGCTGTACGAGAAAATGCTGCGCCTGGGCGGCCAGCGCTTTGCCGTCAAGCCCGCGGGCCTGCCGCAGATGCAGGCGCTGTTCGAGGAACTGCCCAACTTCGCCGAGGTGCTGGGGCACATCCGCCGGCAGCTGGCCCTGTGCGCGGATTCCGAGGATGAGGTCGAGCTGCCGCCGATCCTGCTGCTCGGCGGGCCCGGCATCGGCAAGACCCATTTCGCGCGACGCGTGTCGCAGCTGCTCGGCACCGGCTACGGCTTCGTGCCGATGAGTTCGCTCACCGCGGGTTGGGTGCTCTCGGGCGCCTCCTCGCAGTGGAAGAACGCCAAGCCGGGCAAGGTATTCGAGACCTTCCTCAACGGCGAATACGCCAACCCGGTGCTGGTGGTGGACGAGCTCGACAAGGCGAGCACCGATGGCCAGTACGACCCGCTCGGCGCGCTCTACGAGCTGCTCGAGACCCAGACCGCGATGCGCTTCATCGACGAATTTGCGGAAGTCCCGATCGACGCCTCGGGCGCGGTCTGGTTCGCCACCGCCAACGACGCGGCGCGCATCCCCGACCCGCTGCTCAACCGGATGAACGTGTACGAAATCGAGCCGCCCGATGCCGAAGGCTCGGCGCGCATCGCGCACTCGCTGTACCGCGAAATCCGCGAGGCGCACGACTGGGGCACGCGCTTCCCGGAAACGCCGTCGCCCGGCGTGGTCGAGAAACTCGCGCTGCTCACGCCGCGCGAGATGCGGCGCGCGGTGCAGGCGGCCTTCGGCAACGCCAAGGTGTCGGGCCGGGACGAACTCAAGCCAGAAGACGTCGACGCGCTGCGGGGCGCCAGGCGCCAGCGAATCGGCTTCTAGGATTCCATCAGAGCCGCTGCTCGACCCAGGGCTGCACGCTCGCCAGCGCGGCGCCGAGATTCGAAGGATCGGTGCCCCCCGCCTGTGCCATGTCGGGACGCCCGCCGCCCTTGCCGCCGACCTGCTGGGCGACGAAATTGACCAGCTCTCCGGCCTTGACCTTGCCGGTCAGGTCGGCGGTCACGCCGGCGATCAGCGCGACCTTGCCGTCGCTCACCGCGCCCAGCACGATGGCCGCGCTCTTGAGCTTTTCCTTGAGCTTGTCCATGGTTTCGCGCAGGGTCTTCGCGTCTGCCCCTTCGAGCGTCGCCGCGAGCACCTTGGCGCCCTTCACGTCGACGGCCTGGGCGGCGAGGTCCTGGCCCTGCCCCATCGCGAGCTTCATTTTCAGCCGGGCGAGCTCCTTTTCCAGCTGCTTTCTGTCCTCGCGCTCGGCCAGCAGCTTGTTCTTCAGCGCCTCGCCGCTCACCTGGAAAAACCCCTCGACGAACTTTTTCTCGACTTCCATCTCCTGCACGCGCCGCAGGGCGCCCTCGCCGGTCGTGGCCTCGATCCGGCGTACGCCGGCGGCGACGCCGGATTGCTCGATGATCTTGAAGAAACCGATGTCTCCCGTGCGGGCGACGTGGGTGCCGCCGCAGAACTCGCGCGAGGAACCGATGTCCAGCACGCGCACCTCGTCGCCGTACTTCTCGCCGAACAGCATCACGGCACCGGACTTTTTCGCTTCCTCGATCGGCATGATCTGGGCGCGCGTGGGCGTGTTGTGCAGGATTTCGCCGTTAACCAGCGATTCTACCCGGCGGATTTCCTGGTCGCTCACGGGCTTGTCGTGCGCGAAATCGAAGCGCGTCTTGTCTGCGTCGACCAGCGATCCCTTTTGCTGCACGTGCGGCCCCAGCACCTCGCGCAAGGCCTTGTGCATGAGGTGCGTCACTGAGTGATTGCGCATGGTGTGCCTGCGCCGTTGCGCGTCCACACGCGCCTCGACTTTGTCGCCCGGCTTGAGCGTGCCGGTCCTGAGCGTGCCGTTGTGGCCGAATACCTCGGCCTGGATCTTCTGCGTGTCGGCAACCGAGAACGTACCGCCGGCTGCCACCAGTTCGCCCTGGTCGCCGACCTGGCCGCCTGACTCGGCGTAGAACGGCGTCTGCTCGAGCACGACGACGCCGGCGTCGCCCGCCTTCAGCGATTCGACCGCGGCGCCCGCGCGGTAGAGCGCGACGACCCTGGCCGACAGGGTCAGCGTATCGTAGCCGCGGAACTCGGTCTTGCGGCCCGAGTAGTCGAGCCCGGCCGCGGAACTGAACCTGCTCGCGGCGCGCGCGCGCTCGCGCTGCTGCCCCATCGCGGCCTCGAAACCGGCGTGATCGATCATGACACCACGTTCGCGCGCGATATCAGCGGTCAGGTCGACCGGGAAACCGAACGTGTCGTAGAGCTGGAACACGGTTTCGCCGTCGAGCATCTTGTCTTCCCGATGCAACGCGCTCTCGAGCACCTTCATGCCGTTCTCGAGCGTTTCGGCAAAACGCTCTTCCTCCTGTCTGAGCACATCGGTGACGCGCGTCTCCGCTGCCCGCAACTCCGGGTACGCATCGCCCATGACGCGCACCAGTTCCGCCACCAGCTTATGGAAGAACGGCCGGTTCTGCCCCAGTTTGTACCCGTGCCGAATCGCGCGGCGGATGATCCGGCGCAGCACGTAGCCGCGCCCCTCGTTGCCGGGAATCACGCCGTCGACGATCAGGAACGAGCAGGCGCGGATGTGGTCCGCGATCACGTTCAGCGACGGGTTCTCGAGCGCCTTCTGCTTTGTTTCGCGCGCCGCCGACCGGATCAGGTCCTGGAAGAGGTCGATCTCGTAGTTGGAATGCACGCGCTGCAGCACCGCGGCGATGCGCTCCAGCCCCATGCCCGTGTCCACGCAGGGTCTGGGCAGCGGCGTCATGATGTAGTCGTCCCCGCTTTTCTCCCTCTGATACTGCATGAAAACTAGGTTCCAGATTTCGATATAGCGGTCGGCGCCCGCATCCGACGATCCCGGCGGGCCGCCCACGATGCCCGGGCCGTGGTCGTAGAAGATCTCGCTGCAGGGACCGCAGGGGCCGGTATCGGCCATCTGCCAGAAATTGTCCGATTGGTATTTCGCGCCTCCCGGCTTGTCGCCGACGCGGATGCAGCGCTCTTTCGGCACGCCGATGGTCCTGGTCCACAGGTCGTAGGCCTCGTCGTCCGTCTCGTAGACCGTGGTCCACAGCTTCTCCGGCGGCAGCTGGTAGACCTTGGTGAGCAGTTCCCAGGCGTACTGGATCGCGTCTTTCTTGAAGTAGTCGCCGAAACTGAAGTTGCCCAGCATCTCGAAGAAGGTGTGGTGGCGCGCGGTGTAGCCGACGTTCTCCAGATCGTTGTGCTTGCCGCCGGCGCGCACGCACCTCTGCGAGGTGGTCGCGCGCGTGGTGGCGCGCTTTTCCTTGCCGAGAAACACGTCCTTGAACTGCACCATGCCGGAGTTGACGAACAGCAGCGTCGGGTCGTTCGCCGGCACCAGCGAGCTGGAGGCGACAATGGCGTGGCCCTTGGATTTGAAGTACTCGAGGAAGCTCGCGCGGATCTCGGCGGATGTCATGGAACCGCCATTTTACGGGATGAAAGCAGGATGGCCGCGCGGCGCCAGGGTGCCCTGCACCCTTCTCCCTGCACGCCGCGCGCCTCCTTTCGTACTCAGGCGGCGAGCCGCCCGTACTTCACCAGCCGGGCGCGCACGCCGGTCTGAGTGCGCTGGTGGGCAGCGGCGAGATCCGGCAGCCCGCGCCCGGCGTCGAAGCCGGCAAGCAGCTTACGGTCTTCGTCCTCCGTCCACGGCTCGCCGACTTTCGCCGGCAGCTGCTGCTTGCGCCGCTCGAAGCGCTCGGCTTTCTCGAGCGCCTCGGCCGCGGCGTACAGCGCGCGCACGGTCTGCGCGCGCTGGTAGACGCTATCGCCGGGAAACACTTCGCCGGACTCCGGATCGACCCCGTTGGCCAGCGAGCGCAGCACGCTCAATGCTTCAGTCTGATTCATGCGATTCACCTCCTCTCCACTGCATGGGCAGCAGAGAGATCAACGATCAATCCGCGTCGCGCGATGACAGCAGCGAGCGGATGACGTCGAAAGAAAATCCGCGCGATTGCAGGAAACGCATGCGCTTCGCGCGTTGCTCGCGCGTTGTCGCTGCAGCGCGGAACTTTCGCTCGAGAATGGCGCGCGCGCGTTCCAGGTCGCCTGCCGTGGAAACGCGGCCGATGAGTTCCGGATCGACGCCCCTGGATTTCAGGTCCTGGCGGATGCGCGCCGCGCCGTACTTGCGCGACAGCCGGCGCGCGCGCTCGGCAGCAAAGCGTTCGTCCGACAGCTGTTTTCTTTTTTCCAGGTCAAGCAAAAGAACATCGAGGGCTTCGGGAGACTGTGCGTACCGCGAGAGCTTACGCGCGAGTTCCGACCGGGAGTGCTCCCGGCGCGCGAGCAGCCGTAACGCCCGCGCCCGGAGCTCTACCTCGGTGTCAGGCTGGTCCCTCACCCACGCTTGCGCGTCGGCAGCTGCTCGACCTTGCTGTCCTCGGCGACGGCTTCGACTGCCGGCGCCGGCTTCAGCACGCCCGCCTTCTCGCGGATCTTCTGCTCGATCTCGCGCGCCATCGCCTGGTTTTCCTTCAGGAACTCGCGGCAGTTGTCCTTGCCCTGGCCGAGCCGGTCGCCGTTGTAGATGTACCAGGCGCCGGATTTCTCGACCACGCCGTGGATCACGCCCAGCTCGAGCAGCTCGCCCTCGCGCGAGATGCCCTCGCCGTAGAGGATGTCGAATTCAGCGGTGCGGAAGGGCGGCGCGACCTTGTTCTTGACGATCTTGACGCGCGTCTCCGAGCCGATCACCTCGTCGCCCTTCTTGATCGCGCCGATGCGGCGGATGTCGAGGCGGGCCGAGGCGTAGAACTTGAGCGCGTTGCCGCCGGTGGTGGTTTCCGGGTTGCCGAACATGACGCCGATCTTCATGCGGATCTGGTTGATGAAGATGACGAGCGTGTTGGTGCGCTTGATGTTGGAGGTGAGCTTGCGCAGCGCCTGGCTCATCAGCCGCGCCTGCAAACCCATCTGCGGCTCGCCCATCTCGCCCTCGATCTCAGCCTTGGGCGTGAGCGCGGCCACCGAATCCACCACGATCACGTCCACCGCGCCCGAGCGCACCAGCATGTCGGCGATC
>Ga0247727_10011353_pt1 | contig 15561 bp, 9 predicted proteins | sample WisWelCaveWW1625_FD_202498 | JGI IMG/M metagenome (GOLD analysis project Ga0247727, IMG submission 202498) | Biofilm microbial communities from Wishing Well Cave, Virginia, United States - WW16-25 | ecosystem: Environmental > Aquatic > Deep subsurface > Groundwater > Cave microbial mat | place...
TGGTCGTCGAGCGCGTCGCGCGCCTGGCCTTCGAGCGGCGCCGCACCGGCACCGCGGCCGACCTCTACCAGCGCGTGCTCGAGCTGTCCGAACGGGACACGCAGGCCAGCACGCTGTACGCGGTCTCGGCGCTGACGGGCCTGTCGGCGGTGCGGCAGCTCACCGGCGAGCTCGCCGAGGCCGAGCGCCTGGCGCGCGCGGCCATCGCGCTGGACCCGGAGGTCTTCGAGGGCCACCACAACCTCGCGCAGGCCCGTCTGCGCATCGCCCTCGGCCTGGCCGCAATGGACACCGCGCGCCTGCCGACCGAGGCCTGGAGCGAGTACGTCGGCCACCTGCGCGACGCGCTGCGCTGCAACGCGATGCAGCCGCTGGCGCTGAACAACCTGGCCTACGCGCTGGGCCAGTTGCACCGGCGCGAGGCGGACGCGGGCCACCTGGCCGAGGCGCTCGCCTGCGCCACGCGCGCGGCCGGCCTGGCAACCCCGCCGGAGGGCAGCGGCTGCGCCCCGACCGCGGCCGGGCGCCAGCTCCTGTCCACGGTGCACGACACCCTGGCCGGCCTGCACGAAACCTCCGGGGACCCCGACGCGGCCATCGCCGCCGCCCGCGCCGCGCACGACGTACTGCAGCCCGGCGACGACAAGCTGCCGGCGCGCGCGGCGAACCTGCAGCGCTTGCTGGACGCGCGCTGACGTCGTCGGCGCGCGGAGGCGTCGTCGTGGGCCGCCGGGGTGACTTGCTCCCTTGCGGCCCGGAGAGACGGGCCGCAAGGGAGCAAAGCTCCCCGGCTGCCCACGACGACTTCCTACGTGCTGACGAATGTGAACAGCAGCCCGTTGCTGGCCGAGAGGCTGAAGGGCTTGAACGTGGTGGCGCCTGCGTCCTTGAACCAGACCTGGAAGACCAGCGTGTGCAGCAGGTTGAGGGGGTCGAGCAGCGCGGGGTCGTCGGGCATGTAGACCGAGATCTCCCAGGTGCCGTTCCCCGCACCGCTCCCGCCGAGCACGACCGGGAGCGTCAGCCAGATGCCGGTGAAGTCGATCCAGCCCGCGGGATCGGGTGGTGAGCCCACGATGAGCGCGCCGTAGGCTCCGCCCAGGCCTCCGGTGAGGCGCAGGGTGAACAGGCCGCCGGGCGTCGTGCAGCCCTCGCCGCCCAGCTTGGGCGTGAAGCCGCCGCTGCCGGGCTTGCCGCCGTTGCCCGACGCGAGGCTCTGGAGCTGGCTGAGCAGCAGCGTGACCTTGCCGTTGGGGTGCGCGACGCCCAAGTCCAGCGCGCCGTCCGCGTTCGCGTCCAGCAGCAGCGGGCGCGTGCCGCCGTCGTCGTCCGCGGGCCCCCAGCCACCGATCTCGGTCACCTCGAAGTCGTTGGTGCCGCTGCTCATGTGCACCTGCACGACGGCCTGGCCGGCGACCTCGCCCTTGCAGGACACGATGTCGAGGCGCCCGTCGCAGTCGACGTCGCCCAGCGCCAGCGAGCCACCGCCGGTGTCGGCCGACTCGGTGTCGATGACCTGGATCGAGAACGTGCCGCTGCCGTCGCCGGTGGCGTACCACAGCTCGCCTGTGCGCAGGCCGACGGCCACGTCCAGCTCGCCGTCGCCGCTGATGTCGCCCAGCGCGAGGCTCTCGACGTCCGGGGTCGGGGCCACGCCCGAGAACCACGGCTGCAGCTCGATCGCGCCGCCGCCGGCCCCGTCGCCGCGCAGCAGAGCCAGGCCGACCTTGTTGATCGGCTGGGGCGGCAGCGGGGGCGTGCCGCCGCGCGGCGGCGCCGGGGATCCGACTTCCGCGCCCTGCAGGTAGGTCGTGACCACGTCCAGGTCCAGGTCGCCGTCAACGTCGGCGATGTCGATGCCGCCCAGCAGGAAGACGTCCGGGTCGGGCGTGAAGACCAGCGTCGTGCCCGAGAAGTGCACGGTGCCGTCGCCGGTGTGCACCTCGATGGTCTGCGGCGCCGCCGCGCCCAGGTGCTGGGTGACGACGATGTCGGTCTCGCCGTCGCCGTCGAAATCGCCCGGCGCCATCGCGCCGCCGTGCGCCAGCGACAGCTCGTCCGTGGACAGCAGCTCGCCGGAGCCGTCCCCCGCCAGCAGCGTCAGGCCCGAGTCGACGTCTCCGGGCCCGTCGAACTCGGAGTAGACGACCGAGTCGAGGTGGCCGTCCGCGTCGAAGGCGGCCAGCCGCGCGACCTGCGGGCCGCCCGCGTAGCCGAAGGGCGCGGGCGGCGCGATGCCGGGCAGGTCGAAGGTCGTCGGAAACGTGCCGTCGCCGGCGCCGAGCGCGATGGTGAGCGTGTCGGCGGAGTCGTTGGGCTCCACGATGTCCGCGGCCTCGCCGCCGATGGTCAGGTCGTCGAGCTGCCCGCTGTCGCCGTCGCCCGGCGCATCGTCGGCCGGGACCGGGTCGGGCGGCAACTCCTCGAACGCGCCGCCGACGTTGACCAGCGCCGCGATGTAGGTGGCCTTGCCGCCCTCGTCGGAGACCGGCGTTCCCGCGCCCTGGTTGACGCACCACACCAGCACCAGGTCCAGGTCGGTGTCGGCGTCGCTGTTGGTGCCGTCGCCCGGCGGCGGGAGCGGGCCGGGCGGCTGGTCGTCGAAGTCCACCAGGATCGGGTCCTGCGCCTTGCCGGAGAAGCGCGTCGCCTGCTTGGTGAAGGCCACGCCGCCGCCGGAGGGCGTGAGGCTGTTGGTCACGTGCACCAGCGAGATCGACGGCGTGAACGGATCGAAGGTTCCGGGCGGGTAGGCCACGCTGTCATTGGTGGTGAAGAGGGCGTCGAGGTCGAGGTCGCCGTCCACGTCGCCCAGCGCGCCGAAGGTGGGCACGGCGCCGATGCTCGACGGCACCATGTAGCTGAACCCGGGCGGCGGCCCGCCCGACGGGAAGCCGGCGCCCGAGTTGACGTACACGCGCACGTAGCCGCGCTGCACGGTGTTGCTGACGAACTCGTGCGTCGTGACCAGCGCATCGGCGAAGGCGTCGCCGTTGAGGTCGCCCAGGACGACCGCGGCCACGGCCTGACCGGGGATGCTGGCGAAGGCCTGCGACGGCGAGGGCTGGAAGCCGCCGCCCGTCCACGGATGGACGGCCACGGCGCCGGACGTGGTCGCGCCCGAGTCCTGGCCCGTCGCCAAGGCCAGGTCAAGGTCGGCGTCTCCGTCGATGTCGCCCAGCGCCAGGTCCTGCAGCTCCTGGCCGGGCAACAGCACGATCGCCGGCGTGGCGGGAGCGTCGAAGCCGCCGGTCGCGTTGGCCAGCAGGACCCACACGCTATCGTCGCTGGCGACCACGAGGTCCACGCCGTGCAGGCCGTCGAGTTGCCCGGTGACCACGCGGTGCAGGCCGTCGGCGCCCGGGATGGTGATGGTGCCGCCCGGCCCCGCGAGGTTGATGGCGCCGAGATCGTCGTCGCCCAGCATCAGCGTGAGCGTGCCGTCGCCGTTGGCGGTCACGAAGTCCTCGGACAGGTCGTTGTCGAAGTCCAGGCCCGATGAGGACTGCCCCGGGTCCAGCCCGCTCGTGAACAGGCTGATGGGCACGATGATCGGGTCGCCGCCCGGAACCTCGAGGATGGTGTAGGAGCTGCCGCCGCCCGGGCCGAGCTTGGGCACCACCACCACCGGCGAGAGGTCGAGGTCGTCGCCGGGCGGCGGCAAGGCCCCCGGGCCGTCCTCCTCGACCTGCCCGGCCGAGGGCCGCCCGGACGCCGCCTCGAACACCAGCACCGGCTCGGAGTACTGCGCCGCGAGGCGGGCGCACAGCGCGATGACGACGACGCCGGGTGTTGCGAGAAAGCGACGCGACATGGGGTGCGCTCCGATGGTGCCTTGCCTCTCGGCGGGCGTGACCGGGACCCGGGCCGAGGGGCGCGGAGTCTAACGCAAGACCGCAGAACGGGCGTGTCCGTCCCAAGCCGGCAAACCTCCCGCAGCGCATGGGAACGCCGCCGGGCGAACGGATCTGCGCCAGCGTGCGCAGGCCGCGTGACAACCGGGCGCCGGCCACGGTTCCACGGTGTGGCTGGACCCAGTTTCCGGCGGCTCAGCCGCGCGCGAGCTGCCTGGCCACGTCCGCCAGGGCGCGCGAAAGGACGTTGCGCACGGCGCCCTCGCTCTTGCCCAGGCGCTGCGCGATCTCGGCATGCGGCAGCCCGAAGACGCGCGACAGGACCACGACCTCGCACTGCTGCCCGGGCAGGCTCTCGAGCGCACGCTTGACGCGCTCGAAGTCCTCGCGGCCCACCGCGTAGCGGCTGGGCGTGAGGTCGCCCGAGGGATCGTGCGGCTCGGGATCCTCGCGGCCCGGGTCGCGCCGCTGGGCCTTGTAGAAGCGGTGCTTGTCGACGATCTTGCGGTCGGCCGTGCGGAAGACCCAGTTGCGGAAGTCGGCGTCGTCGCCGTGCTGGAAGCGCGAGAGGTGGTCGAGGATCTCGCAGCACACGCTCTGCACGAGGTCCTGCGACGATTCCCGCGCCGCCACCAGCCCTTCGGCGCGCCGCTGCACGTAACCCTTCAGCTCGGGCAGGTAGCTGGCCAGCAGGGCCTCCAGCGACGTCTCGCGGCCGGGTTCGCTGCGCTCGGGCGGGTCGGGCATGGCGTCAATGTAACCGGTCCCGGCGCCCTGGCCGTGCCCGGCCGTTCACTGGCGGCCAGGTTGAAGGCGCGTGCGGCGGCCATTGGAGCGGTTTCCGGTGAGGACGGGATGAGCTTGCGGAACATCGGCGCGGATCCTAGCCCGTCCTGTCGACGAGCTTCTACCGGCCGCTGCCAGCCTACGTACAGCGGCGTTCCACTGGGCACCGTTCGGCTGAGCCTACAGGTGGCTCCATGCCGCCAACGTTGGTGGACTTCGCGCCGGATACCGGCCAAGTCCTTGGCGGACGCACAGCAGGTCGCGATTTCTCCGTCGCCTGGATCCCCTCACGGCTCGATGAGCGTCGCGGTCACATTCGAAGCAAGTACGGCGTTCGCCGGCTTGGCCCGGCCGTCGAACACGACAGCCACGTGGTGGAGCACACCCTGCGCCCCTACCGCCACACCATTCGGAAGGATCAAGAAGCCCATCGCCTGGCCGGCCACGTCCAGCAAGCCACGGGTGTCTACAAGGACCGCACCGTTCGCGTCGCTCACGGTGTAGCGTGTGTACTCATCGAGCGTGAGCGGCAGCGTCAGCGGGCCGAAAGGCCAGCCATTCGAACCGGACGACGAACCAAAGATCCAGTACGGTTGGCCGGCAAGCTCGCGGCCTACGTCGACCCGGAACGCCACGACCTCTCCGGCCGCGACCGAAACGTGCTGCGGGGTCGCGATGAGCGACTCGCCACCTTGACAACCGCACAGGAGTTCGAGCGACCGGCGCAGGTTCACGCGGCCCCAGCCGTAGTACGGATCCCAGCCAGGCACGTCTTTGAACGGATTGCCGACCAAGTCCTCGGCACCCGCAAGGAGCGCGTCCGTGAGCTGTGATCGCGACAAGTATTTGTTGAGGCCCTTCATCACGCTCAGCATGCCGGCAACGCTTGGCGCTGCCGCAGAGCTGCCCGAGAATGACTCGGAGGCACCTGTACCGTCCGGCGAAACGGTGATGACTTGCTGTCCTGGAGCGACAACGTCGAGCGTCGATCCGGTCGCCGATTCGATGCTGGTCAAGTCGAACTTCGTGGACCAGCCGACGGACACCACGAGCGGGTAAGCGGCAGGCCAGTGGATGTCCGCGAAGCCGAAGACTTCGCTGTTGCCGGCGGACGCCACGAGCATCGCACCCGACGCAGCGACGGCCTCGACGGCACTCGCGACGACGGGCAGATCGGCCGGGTAGCCCAGTGACATGGTGACAACGTCGACTCCCTGTTGAGCTACGAAATCCAAGCCTTGCGCAAGGTCAAACGTGGTCCCGCCCGTCAATACCCTGACGGGCATGATCTTGCAGTAGTGATCGACACCTGTAACTTCAAAGTCGTTGTCCGTGTTGGCACCGAGCAAGCCGGTGACGAAGGTGCCGTGGTCCCCGACGGCAGATGGATCCGAATCTTCGTCAACGAAGTCCCAGCCAGGAACAAGCCGATCGGCGAACTCGGGCTGTGACAGATTGCAGCCCGTGTCGAGTACGGCAACGGTCACGCTCGGATCGCCAACCGCGATGCTCCAACCCTGCAAGGCGTCAATGTCAGCTCCGGGATACCCTCCGGACTGGCCCGTATTGCTCCACTGCCACTGCTTGGGGAAGTCAGGGTCCGTGGGCGGCGGGATCGAGTCGGGAAGCACGAGGGCATTCGGGTGAACGTAGTCCACGTTCGCTCCTACCGCGTATGCTTCCGCGCGATCAGCCCGTGATGCGCTGGACGAGATCCTGACGCGGACGACACCAAGACGCGGGATGGCGCCCAGCACGGTGTCCCCGAGTTGTGCGATATGGCCCATCACGCTGTAGCGGTTCGACCAATCGTCGATGCCGATCAGGAGCTCATCCGCGACGAAGCCATCGCTCGTGAGGTACGTGCCCTGCCGAGGCGTGTCCCATGAGTCCATGGACTCGACCTGCCCGACGGCGCGAATCGGCACAGCCACGCAGAATGCCGTGATAGCGAGCAGCCCGCCGAGGCGTCGGCAGCCAGTTCGAAATGTCGAGGGCAGCCGTCCGATCGACGGTCGCTGGCAAGCCGCGCGCTGGGCGGGCGGAAGACACCGCATGATGAGTTGTATCGCTGGACTCGCGGCGGTTGCCGGATGATGCAAGTCGGTGTCTGGCAAGCAGCGGTTCATTCGACCTCCACGATACTCCATGCGCCAAAGAGGCTCGGAGGCGGCCAATGGCCCAGGAGGCGTCTCTATCGCTCACTCCGCCTCGACGCGCACGCAGGCCCGGCCGCTGCCAGCCACGGCGAGGTGCAGGAGGTTGGGCCGGCAGCAGACCGGGCAGTCCTCGACGTACTCCTGGCTCAGCCCGGCCGACACGTCCACGGGGACGATGATGGTCTCGCCGCAGGCGGCGCAGACGTAGCTGACCTCCAGTTCGGACACGGTGGGGCGTCAGCCGCTCACGGAACCGTGGCCTTCAGCGCATTGCTGGCCGCGTACGACTGCACGGCGAGCGGGTCGCTGATCCACCACTGGAAGAAGAACTCGAAGCCCGAGGGCAGGCCCGCCGGCAGCGGGCCGGCCAACTCGACCTTGCCGGCCGGGCCCGTGGACAGCCCGGCGATGAGCAGGTCGAAGCTGGGCACCATGGTGCCGCCCTTGAACGGCGCGTTGAGCTGGCTGGCGCCGACGACCAGCCACGCCGCGGCGTTCGCGCGCGCGTCGTTGAGCACCAGCGTCAGCGTGGACAGCGGCGCCAGCGTGCCCGAGCCGGTGGCGATCGGCGGGCCGTGCGTGCCGGCCAGCGCCAGGCCCAGGTTGGCCCACACTCCGGGGATCGTGAACGGGTCGGCCGGGTTGCTGCCGGCGTCCAGCTCGTCGCGGTCGAGGTAGCCGTCGAGGTCGCGGTCGATGCCGAGGCGCGTCTGGCTCAGCCTGGGCACCACGGTGAAGGTGACCTCCGTTCCCGCGCCCGCGCCGGCCTGCAGCGCGGCGGTGGTCGTGGCCTCCGTCGCGCGGTCGCTCTGCCACGCGCCGGCGACGTCGTAGCGCCAGCCGCGCTGGAGGCCGCCGGCGACGCCCTTGGCGATGACGCCCACCTTGTTCGCGTCCGCGAAGGACAGGAGCTGGTTGATCAGCGCGAGCTGGCCGGGTGCGCCCCCCGGCGTGGCCAGCGTGCTCTGCTGCCCCACCGCCGCGTGCGCGTCCTGGCTGGCCGTGCCGGGCGGCTCGAGGATGTTGGTGGCCGAGCCGGCCGGCAGCTCGCTGCCGCCGAAGGCCAGCATGAAGGCGGTCATGTCGGCCACGTCCTGGTCGGACACGACGTTGAAGATCGGCTCGGAGATGAAGCGCTCGACGCTGTCCACCGCGCCGTCGTGCACGAAGCCGAAGCCCACGGTGTTGAGCGTCTGCGTGGTGTTGAAGCCGTTGCGCTCGTAGGCGTTGCGCAGGTGCGGCACCTTCATCGTGACGTTGGTCGTGCCGTCGACGTCCACCAGCATGTGGTGCTTCTCGCCGTTGGGGCCGGGCGCGACGGGCTGCAGCGAGAAGCCCTGCAGGCGGTAGTTGGTGCCGATGCCGATGGGCAGCGTGTGGCAGGTGACGCAGGCGAAGGCGCCGCCGTCCAGCAGGTTGTTGGGACGGTAGCGCGCGAGGCCGGTGACCGCGTTGCCGTTGGGCAGCGGCTGGCCCGCCGGCCCGAAGCGTCCCGTGGTGAAGTGCCCCGGCAACGGCAGGCTGACGGGCAGCGTGTTGTCCAGGTTGCGGTGCGGGTTGGGCGGGAAGTGGATGCTGGCCAGGAAGTCCTCGAACTCCTGCATCTCGGCCGCGGTCAGCGTGGTGTCGTCGCCCTGCAAGCCCATGAACGCGCCGCTGAACTCCTCGATGCCGTCGCGGTCGCCGCGCCAGTGGTGCGGCTCCTTGCCGATGATGTCCTGCAGCGTCTGCGTCAGCATCGGGCCCTTCATCGCGTGCCAGTCGGGGAAGCCGCCGGCCAGGCCCGGGATGCCGGCGAAGTCGTTCTGCTCCGCCTCGGCCTTCATCGCGCCGGCCGGGTCGCCGAGGTCCCACGCGAGGCGGTCCATGCGCGCGTCCACGTGGCAGCCGGCGCAGGCCAGTTGCCCGAGGCCGCTGTTCTTGTGCGTGTCGTACAGGTGCTTGCGCCCGGTGCCGACGGCGGCCGGCGTCGGGTCGTGCAGCGCGCAACGCGCGATCTCCAGCTCGGACGCCGTGTCCACGACGGAGATGCTGCCGTCGAACTTGTTGAGCACGTAGAGGCGGCCGGCCGACTCCTTGAGCGCCACGCCCGTGGGGCCCTCGCCCACCTCGATGGTCTGCGCCAGGCCGGCGCGGTCGCCGTCCGCGTCCACCACGATGACGTTGTTGCTGCCCATGCCGCTGACGTAGCCGCGCGTGCCGGCCGCGTTGAACACCAGGCCGCGCGGGTCGCCGAGGGACTTGTCGCGCTCGGACTGCGCCACCGCGGACGCGGCGTAGGTCAGGTGCGGGTTCAGGTCCTTGACCACCGGCGAGCCGCCGGCGGCCGTGACCGTGGCCATGTGCACGCGCACGAAGGTGCCCATGACCACCGGCTCGAAGCGCGTCTGGTTCAGGGCCTCGGTGCCCACCGTGCTGACCTGGCCCGTGGCCGGGTTGACGGCGATGGCCATGTCGACGTTCATCAGGCGCTTGGCGTAGCTGACCGCCAGCGTGCCGGCGTCCAGGATGGCGATGTCGTTGTCGGCCAGGTCCCAGCCCACCGGGCGGCCCGACAGGCCGGCCTGCGCGCCCGAGACCAGCGCGGTCCAGTTGCCGCCGTTGTCGTCCATCCACTGCCCGGCGCCGTCCTTGCGCACGATCAGCGACACCTCGGGCGGCGTCGGGTTGGCGCCGTTCTGCGGCGGGTCGAAGCTGCCGCCGTCGTTGGGCGGCGGGTTGACGCCGCCGTACGGCCCGGCCGGGTCGCTGACCACGTTGGGCGGAAAGGCCAGGTTGCCGACGCCGCCGTCGATGCCGCCGCCCAGCGCCGTGGTCGAGTTGCCGGACTCGAAGATGGCCACGTAGACCGTGTTGCCCGCGGGCGAGACGGCCAGCGCGCGCGGGTCCTCGCCGGTGATCGGCACCGACGCCTGCAGCGTCAGCGCCAGCGGGTCCCACACCTGCACCAGGTTGGCCTCGCTGCAGCTCACGAAGGCGCGCTGCGGGCTGCCGGCGAAGACCACGTCGCAGGGCTCGTCGGCGGTCTTCAGCGTGGCGCGCACGCGGCGGCTGGCCAGGTCCACGATGCTGACCGAGTCGCCGACGTGGTTCACGACCCAGGCCTCGCCGTTGCCGTGCGCGCGCACCGACACCGGGTCCACGCCCACCGCGACGGAGCCCAGCGGCACCAGGCCCGGGCCGCTGCTGTCCAGCAGCTCCAGCGTGCCGGCGCCGGTGTTGACCGCCAGCAGCAGGTTGCCGTCGGGCGTCAGGTCCAGCGGGTGGACGTGCGGGGTCTCGTAGTTGACGAAGGACGACTGCGCGGCGGCCGGGACGGCCAGCAGGATGCAGAGCAGGGCCACGGTGCGACGCATGGAGAGACCTCGGAGGGGAGCCCGGGTGCGCCGGCCTGCCCGGCCGGCGAGCGACGGGCGGCATGATACCCGCCGCGGGCGCGGCGTGGACTACCTGGTGTAGCCCAGTTGGCGCAGTTGCTCCTCCATCTCGGGCGACACCTCGATGGGCGCACGGTCACCCTCGCTGGCCTGCTCCAGCTTCACGACCGCCTCGTAGGCGGCGTAGAGCCTGTCGAATTCCTTCAGGGCCGCCGCGCCGCTGGCCGCGAGGTTGGCCTGCTCGTCCGGGTCCTTGCCGAGGTCGAAGAGCTGCCGCAGCGGCAGCGGCTTGCCGCCGGGGCCGCGCAACGCATGCCTCTCGGCGTCCGTCTCGACGCGCACCCGGTCGTGCACGTACTTCAGGCCGTTGGAGTGGATGGCCACGATGCGCTCGTAGTTGCCGCCCTCGCCGCGATCGTCGATCAGCTCCGAGATCACCGGCAGCGGCCGCGGCTCGCTGCCCGTGAGCAGCGACGACGCCAGCGAGCGGCCGCCGCTGCGCACGCGCCCGGGCAGCGCCAGCCGCGCGGGATCGATGCCCAGCAGCTCGAGCACCGTGGGCATGACGTCCATCAGGGCCACCGGCGTGCGCAGGCGCTGGCCCGCGCCGCGCCGGTCGGGCAGGCGCACGACCAACGGCACGCGCAGGCACTCCTCGTACAGCTGCTCGTGCTGCCACGCGCCGTGTTCGAAGAACTCCTCGCCGTGATCGGAGAGCAGCACGACGACGCTGTTGCCCGACGCGCCCGTCTCGCCCATGGCCCGGAAGAGGGCGCCCAGCTCGTCGTCGGTGTAGCGGATGCCGCCCATGTAGAGGCCGTGCAGGAAGGCCGCCTCGGGCCACGAGAAGCTCTCCCGGTCCCTCCAGAACAGAGTCTTCATCGCGCCGAAGCGCTCCTTGAAGCTCATGTCGCCCAGCAAATCGAGCCGCTCGCGCAGCGGGCCGGCATAACTCTTCGGCGCCCAGTTCTGGATGTACGACTGCGGCGGGCAGTAGGGCGCGTGGATCTGGTAGGTGTGCCAGAAGAGGAAGGAGCGCCCGCCGTCCTGCGCCGCCAGGGCCTGCAGTTCCTGGACACCGAGGGCCACCTTGTCCCTGGCGCCCTGCAGGTCGTACGTGTAGGTGTCGAAGCCGCGCGCGAAGCCGTGCGGCGGGTTCAGGTTGCCGCCGTCGGTGTGGCCGATGGTGCGGAAGCCGGCCGCCTTGAGCACCTCGGCCAGCGTAGGCACGTCCGGCCGCGCCGGCACGATGATGGCCTTCTCCCCGGCGTCGGCGTCCTTCCTGAAGCTGACGTTCTGCACCTCGTGCACCGCGGGCAGCGCGCTGGTGAACAGCGACATGTGGCTGGGCGCAGTGTGCGGCGCCTGGGCGCGCGCGTGCTCGAACACGGTGCCCTCGGCCGCGAAGGCCGCCAGCGCCGGGCTGATGTTGGGCGCGCCGCCGCCGAAGCTGGTGGCGTCGGCGCGCAGCGTGTCGAGCGAGATGATGATCAGGTTGGCCTCGGCGTAGGCGCCGAAGGCCGCGGGCGCCGTGTCCGGCTCCGACGACGGCTGGGCCGGCCGCGCCGCCGCCGTGGCGCCCGCCGTCTCCGCCGCCGGCTGCGCGTCGCTCGGCCCGCAGCCGGCCAGTGCGACCAGCGCGAGGCCCAGCCGGCGCCTCACTCCTGCCCCCCCTCGCCGTCGAACTGCCCGACGAAGGTCACCAGGCGCTCCTGCAGGAAGTCGTAGGTGGCGTCGAAGCCCTGCACCAGCCCGTCCACGCCGTCGGCCTTCACCGGCTGGGCAAAGGTGCCCACGGCCTCGAGGAACAGGCTGCGGTTGTCGTTGCTGAAGGACTCGACGCGCACGTTGAAGATGCCGCCGCCGGCCTGCGCCGGGGGGAAGGCCAGGCGCAGCCCGGCCAGCGTGGGCGCGCCGGCGAAGGCGCCCAGCAGGTTGTCGTCGAAGCCGAAGATCGTGCGCAGCATGAACTCGCGCGCGTCCGCCGTGGACTGCGGGTTGACCACCGAGCGCACCGCGTACTGCTGCGCCAGGAACAGCTTGACCGGCAGCACGTCGAGCACCGCGCGCGCCAGGTGGCCCACGCGCGCCTCGAAGTCCTCGCGCGACTGGCCCGTCTGCTCCTCGCGGATCTGCACCCGGTCGGGCAGCAGGTTGACGCACGAGACCGGCGCGCCGGGCAGCCCGCCCGCCGCGTTGGAGAGCTGCGCGCCGCCCGGCACCAGCCGGAAGTCGCGGTAGCTGGCCTCGCTGCTGGCGAACAGCTCGCCGTGCAGCCGCTGCAGCAGGCGCGGGTCGTGCTGCACCGGCGCGTGGATGAGCTCGGCGACGAAGGCGATGCTGCGCAAGCCGTAGGGCATGGAACCTCCGGACGCCGGGGAACGGGCGCCGGGATTATGGGCCGGGCCGGTCGCGCCCGCAATCAACACCCGGGACGCCCAGGAGTCGCGCGGCGGCGGCCGGCACCAGCACGCAGGCCGCCAGCAGCACCGCGAGGAAGGCGGTCTTGTCGTCGCTGCCGGTGTGCACGACGCCGTAGAGGTAGCGGATCAGCGTGGCGTTGCCGGCCGGCAGCATGTGGTTCACGTCCAGCTCGCGCAGGCTGAGCAGGTAGCCCAGCACCGCCGCCAGGCTGGCGGCCGGCAGGAGCCGCGGCAGGTCCACCGACCACCAGCAGCGCAGCGCGGAGCGTCCCGTCAGCCGCGCCGCCTCGGACGGGCCCTCGTCCTGGCGCGCCAGCAACGCGCGCGCCGCCAGCACGCCCAGCGGCAGGAAGCGACCGGTGCCCGCCAGCACCAGCAGCGCCGGCGAGGTGTACAGCGTCGCAGCCAGCGGGTTGAGCGGGTGGTTCCAGAAGGCGACCTCGCCCAGCGCGAACAGGACGCCCGGCGCGGCCAGCGGCAGCAGCACCAGCGCCAGCAGGCCCGCCTCGCGCGCCGGCGACAGGCGCAGCGAGAGCCGCGCCACGGCCGTGCCCAGCAGCGCCACGAGCAGGCCGGTGCACACGCCGCACAGCACCGAGCGCGTCACGTCGTCGCCCGCCTCGAGCAGCGTCTGCCGCCAGCCTGCGTGCCCGGCGCTCCAAGCCAGCAGTTCGGCCACCGGCGCCACGGCCAGCGCGGCCAGCAGCAGCAGCACGGCCGCGCCGCCCGCGCCGCGCGCCGAGGCGGCCGGGGGCGACGCCGCTCCGCGCATCCGCCCGCTCACGCGCCGCTCGAGCCACAGCAGGCCGGCCAGCGCCAGCGCCGAGAGCAGCAGCGCCGGCAGCGCCGCCGCGGCCGCCTCGGGCGCCGACTCGAGCCGGCCGGCCTTGAGGAAAACCTCGCTGCTCAGCACCGTGAACGGCTCGGCATCCTGGAAGGACAGGAAGTCCACGACGCCGAAGTCCGTGACCGCGAACACGAAGGCCAGAGCCATGCCGGCCAGGATCGAGGGCGCCGCCAGCGGCAGCTCGACCGCGCGCAGCGCCGCCGCGCGCCCGCGCGCCAGCGCCGCCGCGTCGCCCGCCGGCGCCGCCATCCGGAAGCCGCGCAGCGCGAACAGCGCCACGATCGGCCACAGCGACCCGGCCAGCAGCGCCACCGCGCCGGCGAAGCGCGACAGCTCGACGTGCCGCGACCAGGTCATGCCCGCCATCCACGGCGGCAGGATGAACGGCAGCGGCAGCAGCGTGGCCACCAGCGCCGCCAGCACGCCGCCGCGGCGCGCCAGCAGCCAGCCCGCCGGCACGCCCAGCAGCGCCGCGCCGGCCGCGACGCACACGCCCAGCAGCGCCGAGCGCCCCGCCAGACCGGCCACGCGCGCCGACGCGAGCTGCTCCCAGGCCTGCGCCGGCGCGTCGGCCAGCGGCAGCAGCGCCGCGACCACCGGCACCGCGCCCAGCAGCAGCAGCGCAGCGACGAGCAGGATGGCGGGGACGCGCATCGGCGGGCAACCTATCACGCGGGGGTCACGCGGCGGCTGCTACACTCGCGCCTGCGTCCCCGGAGGAACGCCCATGACGTGCCAGCCGTACGCCCTGCTGCTGTCCGCGCTGCTGGCCTTGCCCGCCGCTGGGCAAGCGGACGCCGCCCCCGCCCCGCCGCCCGAGCTGCCGGTCGCCAAGGCCCAGGCGCTCGAGCGCGAGGTCGCCAAGCTGCGCAACAACAGCGACGCCGGGCGCGCCAAGACAGAGGTCGAGATCATCGCCTACGGCCGCGGCGCGGTGCCGCTGCTGGTCAAGGCCGGGCACACGACCCACGAGGGCCAGCGCCGCAGCCTGGCGAACTGCCTGCTGGCGGTCACGACGTTGGACGACCACCCGCTCGTGGCCGAGCTGCTGACCTCGCCGCACATCGCCCTGCGCCGTTTCGCCGCGCGCAAGGCGGGCGAGCTGGCGCGCCCCGAGCTGCTGGAGCCGCTGCACCCGCTGCTGCAGGACGCCGACGAGGCCGTGCGCTTCGAGGCCGCCATCGCGCTGATGGCCAACGGAGACGAGGCTGGTCTGTCCGTCGCCGCGCCGGCCATGACCGGCCCGCTGCGCGACCGCGTGCGCGCGGCGCTCAAGGGCGTCGCCGGCAAGGGCCGCCACGAGAACGTGGGCGCCATGCTCACGATCGACCCGCAGCGCGAGCGCGAAGAGCCCGCCGTGACCAGCAAGGAGCGCCTCGCTGCCGTGGACCTGCTGCACGCCATCGGCGATCCGGCGGCCGTCGACTGGCTGCTGCGCGCCCTGGACGACAGCCACAACGTCGTGCAGCGCAACGCCATCGACGCCCTGCGCGACCTGCTCGAGCAGCAGGGACCGATGGAGGGCAACTCGGTCTTCCAGCAGATCAAGGAAGCCGAGCGCATCAAGGAAGTCGCCCAGCAGCAGCGCAAGGCCTGAGGCGCGCGGCCGCTAGTCGAACAGGAACAGTTGCCGGCTGCCGGAGACATCGGCGATCGACGGGTCGAAGGTGAGGCCGCCCGGCGCGCCCAGCGTCCCCTTCCGGCCGGAGCTGCCGTAGGTGATGTTGACGGCGGTCCCGAGGCAGGCCGCAGGCAGTGGCGTCAGCGGCACCTGCCAGCTCGCGCCGCCGATGATGATCGGAAAGATTCCGCTCGGCGGGTACCCGTCCACGAAGCCGGGCCTGGTCACGTGTCCGAAGAGCCCGAAGGCGGCCGAGGTCAGCGGCTGCAGCAGGCCGGCCGAGACCTCGGGCAAGCGCAGCGTGGCGCCGGCCTTCAGCGCGCCGGGGTCGAGCGCCGGGTGACCGCCGGCGAGTTGCAGCAGGTCCAGGGACAGCCACGTGAGCCGCACGGAGCCGTCGTAGTCGCCGTCGTTGTCCCAGGTCGCGAAGCCCAGCGTGGTCAGCGTGCCCGGCGCGAGGCTCGGGTCCTGGTTGCCTTTGCCGGTGAAGGGGT
>Ga0247727_10011354_pt1 | contig 15560 bp, 12 predicted proteins | sample WisWelCaveWW1625_FD_202498 | JGI IMG/M metagenome (GOLD analysis project Ga0247727, IMG submission 202498) | Biofilm microbial communities from Wishing Well Cave, Virginia, United States - WW16-25 | ecosystem: Environmental > Aquatic > Deep subsurface > Groundwater > Cave microbial mat | place...
GCTCACATCGCGAGCGGGCGGCGGCTCTGCCACACTGGCTCGACCACTACAACCGCGGCAGGCCGCACAGCTCGCTCGGAGGCCGTCCTCCGATCAGCCGCGTTCACAACGTCTGTGGGTAGGACACCTAGAGGCCCCGATGTGAGCGCAGCATCGCGGCCGCGAAGCGGCCGCGCTTCAGGGATTTTCGCGGAGCGGAATCTGCACTCGCAGATTCCGCTCTTTGCGCAACTAGCGGCTCAGCGTCCGTTGCAATGCGCGCCGCCACTCGTGACGCCGGCCCTCTGCCTCCTCGCGGCGCATCGTCGGCTCGTAGCGAGCGCCCGAGCGGATACACCGTCCAAGCGCGTCCAGATCCGGCCACGTGCCAACGGCCATCCCAGCGAGGGCCGCAGCGCCCAGCGCCGTCGTGTCCGCGTGGGCGGCCACCTCGACGGGGCAGCCCAAGAGGTCGGACTGGAACTGCATCAGAAACCGGTTCGCCGTCGCTCCGCCGTCGGCACGGAGCATCCCTAGCTCGCCGGGGAACGCGTCGAGCACGTCCGCCACCTGGAACGCGATGGCCTCGAGAGCGGCGCGCACGAGGTGCGATCGCGTCGTTCCGCGGGTGAGCCCGGAGATGAGACCGCGGGCGTCGGGATCCCAGTGCGGCGAGCCGAGGCCCGTGAGCGCGGGCACGAAGATCACGCCTTCCGTCGAGTCGACCGAGGTCGCAAGCGACTCGGTCTCACCTGCGTCCGCGATGAGTCCCAGTCCGTCCCGAAGCCACTGTACGGCCGCGCCGGCGACGAGCACCGCCCCTTCGAGAGCGAACTGCGGAGGCGCGCCCGGCGCGACGGCCGCGGCCGTCCGTAGCAAACCTTCGGGGGGCGCCTCGCGAGAATCGCCGACGTTCACGAGTACGAAGCTGCCGGTGCCGTACGTGGCCTTCGCCTGACCCGCAGAGAAGCACCCCTGGCCGAACAGGGCGGCCTGCTGATCTCCGGCGATCCCCGCGATGGGCACGGTCGCGCCAAACAGCCGGGCGTCGCCGGCGACGCCGCTCGAGGACACGACGCGCGGAAGAAGCGCCGGATCCACCCCGAAGAGCGCGAGCAGCTCGTCGTCCCAATCCAGCTTCTCCAGGTCGAGCAGCAGCGTGCGTGACGCGTTCGTCACGTCGATGGCGTGGACGGCGCCTTCGGTCAACCTCCACACGAGCCAAGAGTCGACCGTGCCGAAGGCGAGCTCCTCCTGCGGCAGCTCCGAGCGCTGCAGGATCCACTCGAGCTTCGTCGCCGAGAAGTACGGATCCGGTACGAGGCCTGTTCGTGCGCGGATCAGATCGCGCGGAAGCTCACGGCAGCGCTCTGCGGTTCTCCGGTCCTGCCAGACGATCGCCCGCTGTAACGGTCGTCCGGAGCGGCGATCCCAGACGAGCGTCGTCTCGCGTTGATTCGTGACCCCGATCGCCGAGAGCTCGGCGACCGAGAGATTCGCGTGAGCGAGCGCGTCGCCAGCGGCGGAGAGCACGCTCTCCCAGATCTCGTCCGGGTCGTGCTCAACCCAGCCGGGCTGCGGGAAGTGCTGACAGAGCTCGCGATAGCCGCGCCCCACCGGACGAAGCTCCTCGTCGATGACGAGGCACGTCGTTCCGGTCGTTCCCTGGTCGATCGCGAGAATCACGCGCGGAGCATGCCGGAGTCGAGGGTGAGCCAGGGTAGGCTGCCTTGTCGGATGAGCGTCACCCGGGCAGTCGCCTTCGACTTCAACGGGACGCTCTCCCACGACGAACCGATCCTGCTGGCGGTCTACCGCGAGATGTTCTCGGCGCGTGGACGCCCACTGTCCGCCGAGGACTACTACGGGACCCTTGCGGGTCTGTCCGAGGAGGCGATCATCGGAACGTGGCTCGATGTCGAGGGTGAGACGCTTGCAGCGCTCGTCGAGGAGCGAATCGACCGGTACCTGGAGCTCTCCGGCGACGGCGCCACCGTGCCGCAGGCCCTGAGAGAGGCGGTCGCGTACGCGGCGGACCGGGTCCCTGTAGCCGTCGTTTCGGGTGCGTTCCGAAGGGAGATCGAACCCGTTCTCGTCGGTGCGGGGCTCGATGGTTACGTTGCGGTGATCATCGCGGCGGAGGACGTCGAGCGCGGCAAGCCCGACCCGGCCGGGTACGCCCGAGCACTAGAGGTACTCGACAGAGGTTTGCTCCCAAGCGAGGTCGTCGCGTTCGAGGACACAGAGGCGGGTGTCGCTTCCGCGAAGGCCGCCGGGCTGCGCTGCGTCGCCGTCCTCGGCACGCATCCTCTCGAGCGGCTTCGGGCCGCCGACGAGGTGGTGGGGGCGATCGACGCCAACCTCGTGCGACGGTTGTTCGAGTGACGTTCGTGATCGCGCATCGGGGGGCGTCGTGGGACCTCCCCGAGAACACGCTGCCCGCGTTCGAGCGGGCTATCGAGGTCGGCGCGGACTACGTCGAGCTCGACGTGCACGCGGCGCAGGACGGCACGCTTGTCGTCTGCCACGACCCTCCTCGCGGCGGCGAGCCGAGTCTCCAGCAGGCAGTCGAGCTACTCGCGGGCAGGGTCGGGGTCATGTGCGAGCTAAAGAGCCCGTGGCGCTACCGGAGGCACGACGTCGTCGAACGAGCGGTGAGGCTGCTCCCCGACGATGCAATCGTGGTGTCGTTCGACCCGCGTGCGCTCCGGGCGGTGAAAGGCAGGCGCGTGCTCCAGCACGTCGGCTTCGGTGCCTCGATCCATGCCGCGGCGAGCTATGCGTGGGGCGTCGGCTTCCACGATTCCCGGGTCACGCGCCGCGGCCTCGCGAAGGCGCGCGCGCTCGGCTTCACCACGACCGTCTACACCGTGAACGATCCGGCGCGTATGCGGGAGCTGGCCGCTCTCGGCGTCGACGGGATCTTCAGCGACCGTCCGGATCTGCTGCGGGCGACGCTCCGCTCTCCGCCAGGCTGAGCAGCTGCGCACTCGCGGCCGGGAAGCGGACACTCACGCGCGATCCGATCGGAAGCACCGAGGCGCTCTCGACCGAGAGGTCGGCGCTCCACTCGGCCTCGCCGGCGAGCACCTTGACGCGCGTCACGGCGCCGAGGAACGTGTGCGAGAGCACCTCGCCGACCAGGGCATCGCCGTCCACTCCCGCCGCGCTCAGCTCGACCGTCTCCGGACGGACGAGGAGGAGCACGGGCTCGCCACGCCGCCTTCCGCGTGCGGCGTCGACGGCCACCCGCGTGCCGCCGTGCTCGACCTCACCGCGGTCACCGTCGGCGATCGTCGCCTCGAGCCGGTTCATCGTGCCCACGAACTCGGCGACGAACGGGGTGGCAGGGGCGCCGTAGATCTCGGCCGGTGGCGCGATCTGCTCGATATGACCGCGCGAGAGCACGGCGACGCGGTCGGAGATGGAGAGCGCCTCCTCCTGGTCGTGCGTCACGTAGATGGTGGTGATGCCGAGGCGAATCTGGATCCGGCGGATCTCGTCCCGAAGCTGCAGGCGCACCTTCGCGTCGAGGGCGGAGAGCGGCTCGTCCAAGAGGAGCACCTCGGGCTCGATCGCGAGCGCCCGCGCAAGCGCGACGCGCTGCTGCATGCCGCCCGAGAGCTGATGAGGGTAGCGCTTGGCGGCATCGCCGAGGCCGACGAGCTCGAGCAGCTCCGCCACTCGACGCCCCCGGTCGTCACGAGGGTCCTTGCGGACCTTGAGGCCGAAACCGACGTTCCCTTCGGCCGTCATGTTCGGGAACAGGCTGTAGGCCTGGAAGACCATGCCGATGCCGCGGCGGTTGGGCCGCATGTGCGTGACGTCCTTGCCGCCGAGGAAGACGCGCCCAGACGTCGGGCGGTCGAAGCCTGCGACGAGACGGAGCGCAGTGGTCTTCCCGCACCCGGACGGGCCGAGGAGCGAGAGGAACTCGCCACTCTCGATCGCGAGCTCGATACCGTCTAAGGCGACGACGTCGCCGAATACGCGTCGTAGCTCACGCAGCTCGACGGTCGCCATGACTACCTCGCGCCCCCAGCCCGGGCCTGAGCGCCACCACGGCCGGCCAGGACGATCGCGACCATCGCGGCCCACGTGATGCCGAAGCTGAGCAGCACAAGGGCTGAGGCCGGGAACCCCTTGTTCTCGTTCACGTACTGGATGTAGACGGGGAAGGTGTCGAACGTCGCCAGGCTCGCGATCGTGTACTCGCCCATTACGATCGCGAGCGTGAGCAGCGCGCCCGCAAGCGCCGCTCCGCGGATGTTCGGCAGGATCACTCGGCCGAGCGTCGTCCGCCAGCTCGCGCCCAGGCTCTGGGAGGCCTCGGTCAGGGTGTGCACGTCGATGGCGCGAAAACCCGCGTCGAGCGCGAAGTAGATGTACGGGAAGGCGAGGATGACGTAGGCGGCGACGAGGAAGCCGTACGGCTTCGCGTAGAACCAGTCCGGCGTGTCGCGGAAGACGTCGAGCAGGCCGACGACGTACACGATCGGCGGCACCACGAAGGGGATCAGCGCGAGGAACCCGATCACGGGCCGCAGCCGCGGCAGCTTGAGGTTGACCCAGTACACCGTCGGGACGAGCAGCACGAGCCCGATCACGATCGTCTCGAGCGCGAGCACGAACGAGATCCTGAACGACTTCCAGAACGCGGGGTCGTGGATGATCTCGCCGTAGTTCGCGAGCGTGCAGCACGTCCCCGTCTCGTTCGACCTGAGGCTGTAAATGGACGTAGCGACGAGCGGAATGAGGAAGTAGGCGGCGGCGACGAGCAGCCAGACGACCGCGCCTGGTGCGATCCGGCGCCTCATCGCGCCCACCGCGAAGCGCGGCGCTGGAGCGGGAGGTAGAGGAGCATCATCACCGCGAGCACGACGAACATGCCCACGGCGAGCGCCTGCCCGAGGTGCGGATTGTCGAGGACGTCGCCGGAGAGGTAGAAGCCGATCCGAATAGGCACCAGGTTCACGAACCCGGCCGTGAGGCCGTACGCGGTCGCGTAGGCGGCGAACGAGTTGCCGAAGAGGAGGATGACCGCGGAGAGGAGGGACGGCATGAGGATCGGCACGCCGACGTGCCGCCAGAACTGGAACGAGCTCGCGCCGAGGCTCGCCGCGGCTTCGCGCCACTCGCGGCGCAGCCCGTCGATCGCCGGCGAGATGACGATGATCATCAGCGGCATCTGGAAGTAGATGTACGCGAGCTCGACCCCGGTCAGCGAGAAGATCGTGAACCCGTGGTCGTACGGGTTGAAGCCGAGATCGGCCATGAACTGCGTGACCACGCCGATCGTTCCGAGCGTGGCGATGAAGGCGAACGCCAGCGGGATCCCGCCGAAGTTCGCCGCCACGGCGGAGAACGTGGTGAGGGCCGAGCGGAGGAAGCGCGGCGTTCCCTCCCGGATCGCCGAGTAGGCGATCAGGAACCCGAGGAGACCGCCGACGAGCGACGTCACGAGGCTGACCTCGATGCTCTGGCGGAAATCCGTCCGGTACGGCTCGTCGAAGAGCGTCCTCATATTGTCAAGGGTGAAGCCGCCCTCGACGTCTCTGAACGCGCCCACCATGACCTGGCCGGCGGGAAGGAAGAGGAAGACCAGCGCGTAGGCGAAGAACGGCACCGTCCCCAGCCACACGAGCGAGAGCCTCCTCCCCCGGCCGGCTTCCGCCGGCCGAGGGAGGTTGCCCGTCTCCACTGTCGTGCTCAGCCGACTTTCTTCGGCCAGTCGGTCGCGATCTTGGCCCTCGCGGCGGTGAGCTGAGCGCGGCTTGCGAACTTCGCCGCCTTGCTGTACTTCGGAAGCGCGTTGAGCAGGACCGCCGGGATGGCCTTCCGCTTCACCAGGTCGTCGAACAGCGCCGTATGCGAGTAGCCCTTGATCCAGAGCAGTTGCCCCTGGTCGGAGTAGAGGAACTCCTGCCAGAGTCGCGCCGCCCATGGGTGAGGCGCAGTGGCGTTGATCGCCTGGCAGTAGTACGCGGCGTAGAGTCCGTCCGAGGGGGCGATGACCCTGATCCTCGCGCTCGGGAACTCCTTGACGTACGCGAGGTTCAGGTAGTCCCAGTCGAACGTGATCGGGGTCTGTCCCGACGCGATCGTCTGCGGCGTCGCGCCGACGGGGATGAAGTTCCCGACGTCCTTCAGCTTCGCGAAGAAGTCGATGCCCGGCCCGATGTCGTTGAGCGAGCCGCCGTTGGCGAGTGCCGCCGCGAACACGCCCGCCACCGCCGAACCGGAGGACAGCGGACTGCCGTTGAGCGCGACCTTGTTCTTGTACTCGGGCTTGAGCAGATCCTGGAACGACCTCGGCACGTTGCTCACGACGGCCGAGTTGACGCCGAAGGAGACGGCGCCGTAGTAGTCGGCGAGCCAGAAGCCACGCCCGTCCTTCATGACCCGCGGCACCTTCTTGAAGTTCCTCGTGTAGTGCTTGGCGTAGAGGCCCTCGTTGGCGCCGTCGATCGCGAACGACGGGCCGACGTCCAGCACGTCCGGTGCCCGCGGGTCGCCCTTGAGCGAGCGGACGGCCTGATTCTCCTGCGCGGACGACCCGTTCGGGTTGTCGCTCGTGATCGGGATCTTGTACTTCTTCGTGAAGGTCTTGATGATCTCGCCGTAGTTCGCCCAGTCGGGTGGGAGGGCGATCACGTTCAGACGCCCTTCCTTCTTCGCCTCCGCGATCATCTCCGCGACCGACACGGACCGGCCGAGCAGCGGCGGGTCTGCCAGCACACGCTGCTGCGTGGCAAGCGCGAGGTCGGAGAGCGAGAAGATCGTGAGACCTGCCCCTGCAGCGAGACCGCGCTTCAGGAGCCTGCCCCGGTCGATCTTCTCCTCCTCGAGGCGACGCAGGAACTCGTACTCCTGCTCCTGATAGTCCTCCATCTCACCTCCCTGTGGTGGAAAGCGCGATCGTATGAGATCGGCGCGGTTCGTGCAATGAACTCACATCGCCCGATTCCGCCCGCTGAGCCGGCACGATCGCAACGCTCGGACCCAGTCAATTCCTCGTCGCGCGGCTGGTGGCTGAGACACAGCGCCGGATGGCGCGGTCTCAGCCATCCCCGCATCGACGGCACTCACCGATCAACCATCTAGGCTCTCGCGGCCATGACCGACCCCTGGACGACCGACGGCGCGTGGCTTCGCTGCGCCCTGCACGCGCACACCACGCGCTCGGACGGAGAGCTCGCGCCACGAGCGCTCGCGCGGCACTACGAGCGTGCGGGCTACGACGTCCTCGCGATCACCGACCACTGGAAGATCGTGGGCGTCTCCTCGACCGAACACCTGCTCGTCATCCCCGGCGTCGAGCTCAACTGCATCCTCCCCGGCGCCCGCGACGGGCATGTGCTCGGCTACGGCGTCAGCGCTTCCGAGCAGGAGGTGCGCGAGCTCGCGCGAGAGCACGCTGCTCTGGCGGAGACGGCCGACTGGATCGAATCGCACGGCGGGGTGGCCTATCTCGCACACCCGTACTGGACGGGAGCGACGCCGGGGGCGCTCGAGCTGCCCGAGCACGTGGCCGGAATCGAGGTCTACAACGCGGGCTGCGAGCTCGAGGCCGGCCGCGGGCTCTCCACCGTCCACTGGGACGAGCTCGCCGAGACGGGGCGCCTCTGCCCCGCACTCGCGACCGACGACTCCCACCACCCCGGGTTCGACTCGGACCTCGCATGGACGTGGGTTCGAGTGCCCGAGCGTTCGGCGGAGGCCGTGCTCGGAGCGCTCGCCGCCGGAACCTTCTACTCCTCGACAGGACCGCTCCTCCAGGACGTGCGACGTGACGGCGACGCCGTCGAGGTGCGGTGCAGCCCGTGCCGCTCGATCACGCTCGTCTCCGGGCGGGCGACGGGCGCGGCCGTGAACGTGGGTCGTCTCGGCTATCGCCATGCGGGCCGCGAGCTCGAATGCGATCAGGACGGGCTGGTCGTGCACGCCCGGCTGGACATACCGAAGTCCGCACGGCACGCTCGAATCGAGATCACCGACGCAACAGGCAGAAAGGCGTGGGCGAACCCGATCGCCGTGTAGACCGCGGCCGCGCGATCGATGAGCTGGGCGAGCGGCACTTCGACCTGCTCGTCGTCGGCGGCGGGATCATCGGCGCGGGGATCGCCGCCCACGCAGCCCGCGCCGGTCTCGCGGTGGCGCTCGTAGAGGCCGGCGACTTCGGCGGCGCAACCTCAAGCGCCTCTTCGAAGCTCATCCACGGCGGGCTCCGCTATCTCCGGCTCGGCGACGTCCGCCTCGTCCGGGAGTCGCATCACGAGCGGCGCACGCTGACCACGGTCGTGGCGCCGCACCTCGTGCATCGAGTCCCGTTCCTCTTTCCGTTGTACGAGGGCGGCCCGTACCGGCCGGCGCTGGTCCAGAGCGGAATCATCCTCTACTCAGCGCTCGCCCGATCGCGCCTCAACTGGCTGGTCAAGCCGGACCGAGCCCGCGAGCTGGTGCCCTCGTTAAGGCTCGACGGACTGCGCTCCTGCGCCTTGTACGCGGACGCCTGGACGAACGATGCTCGCCTCTGCCTCGCGAACGTCCGCGCGGCAGCCGCCGCACGCGCGTGCGTGCTCAACGGCGCCGAACTAGTCGCGCTGCGGTCTTCCGGCGGTCGTGTTATCGGCGCGGACGTGCGCGTCGAGGGAGCCGACGTCGCTGTGAACGCCCGAGTGGTCGTCAACGCGGCGGGTCCGTGGATCGACCACGTTCGCCGGCTCGAGGATCCGGGCGCAGGGACATCCGTCCGCTTGAGCAAGGGTGCACATGTCCTCGTTCCCGCCGAGAGCGAATGGACCGCGGCGCTCACCATCGCGCAGGACGACGTACGCGTGACCTTCGCCGTGCCCTGGTACGGCATGCTCCTGCTCGGGACGACGGACACACTGCACGAAGGCGATCCCGCAGAGGTCACGGCGGAGGCCACCGACATCGAGCAGATCCTCACCGAGGCCTCCGTCGCATTGGGCCCGGAGCTGGTCGCTCTCGACCGCGTACGGGCCTCTTTCGCGGGCCTGCGCGTGCTGCCTGCGGGAGAGGGAGAGAGCGTGAGCGCGCGCCGAGAGACGGTGTTCACACGGGGCCCCGGCGGCATGCTAAGCGTCGCCGGCGGCAAGCTCACGACGTATCGGCGTATCGCGCTTCAGACGCTCGACCGCGTGAGGCCGGAGCTGGGATTGCATCGGCTCGACACCCACCCGTGGCCGCTCCCCGGAGCGACCGGGCTCGACCGAGCCTCCCTCCCGGTCGAGGTGGAGCCCGATGTTCGGGCCCACCTGCTCCACCTCTACGGCAGCCTCGCTGCCGAAGTCGTCGCGCCGGCGATCGAGGATCCATCCCTCCTCGAGCGGCTGCACCCAGGCGGCCCCGACATCGCGGCGCAGGCGGTCTATGCCGCCTCTCACGAATGGGCGCGCAACGCCGACGACGTCCTCCGCCGCCGGACGACACTGTTCTATCGCGGGCTCGCGGACGAGGCGGCGACAGCCCGCGTGGAACGCGTCCTTGTGGCTAGGCTGCGCGCGTGAAGGTCGAGATCCACTACTGCCCGACCTGAAGCGGCTACGACACACGGGCCGCGAGTCTCGCGGCCGAGATCACCGAGAAGCTCGAGGTCCCCGCGTCAGCGATTCCTGGCTCGACGGGCCAGTTCGACGTTCTCGCCGACGGGCGCATGCTGTTCTCGAAACACGCGGAAGGCCGCTTCCCCGAGCACGACGAGATCCTGTCGCAGCTCGGCTAGGGCGCGGACGGAGCCGCGGTGGAAGCCGTTCCTCGTTCCGGATTCGTCACGACGGGCGTCGGTCTTCGTCGCGACGAGCCGGCGATGAGGTTGTACGAGAAGGCAAAGCGGCTCGGGGTCTGGAACCCGAGCGACATCGACTTCACGCAGGACGTCCTGGACTGGCAGGAGCTCGACGAGCGCGAGCGCGACCTCATGCTCCGCGTCACGTCGCTCTTCCTCGCGGGCGAGGAAGGCGTTACCGTCGATCTGCTCCCGCTCGTGATGGCGATCGCGCGCGAGGGGAGGCTCGAGGAGGAGCTGTATCTGACGACGTTCCTCTGGGAGGAGGGCAAGCACGTCGACTTCTTCTCGCGCTTCCTCGTCGAAGTCGCTCAGCCCGGCAGCGAGCTCCACGACTACCTCACCCCGAGCTACCGCTCGATCTTCTACGAGGCGCTGCCCGAGGCGATGAGCGCGCTCGTCGCGGACTCTTCTCCGCGGGCGCAGGTGCTCGCTTCCGTGACGTACAACATGATCGTCGAGGGCGTCCTCGCCGAGACGGGCTACCACGCGTACTTCGAGGCGCTCGAGCGAAACGATCTCCTGCCGGGCCTCCGCGAGGGCGTCCAACTCATCAAGCGCGACGAGGCCCGGCACATCGCCTACGGCATCTTCCTCCTCTCTCGCTTGATCGCCGAGCACACCGACCTGTGGCCGGTGGCCCAGAGCCGGATGCTCGAGCTGCTCGAGCCCGCGCTCGGAGTCGTCGAGGAGACATTCGCCCTCTACGATCCGATGCCGTTCGGGCTCGTGCTGGACGACTTCCTCGGTTTCGCGACGAGTCAGTTCTCCAAGCGGATGGAGCGCATCGAGCGCGGCGCGCAGGCACGGAGCCTCGAGCTCGTCTACGAGCTCGCGCATGCGGACGTCGAAGATCCCTGAAGGCCGCGGCTTCGCGGCCGTGGCGCGCCCCTCTTCACATCAGGGGCCTCCAGTAGGCCACGCCTGGGCGAGCGACATCGGCGCGGACCCAGCGCGAGACGAGCAGCTCTGAGCGCGGCTTTGACTCGGTCGGTCGTGGGTGCCACGGTACGCCGTACATGGACGCCATCCTGAAGTGGGTCGTCATTGCGTTCGCGGTGGTCGGGGCGATCGACATCGTCTGGACGATTGCGAGCGGCATTCGAGACCGGCTGCGCGGCGACGAGGACGAATGGGACTGGGACGGCGACGAGGACGCGAGCGGCATGGCACGAGCAGCGGCCGCAGAGCTCGAAGCCGAGCACGACTGGTGGGAGATGAGCCTCGAGACTCTCGAAGCGCAGCCGCAGTTTCAGCGTGCGGTGACAGCGCTCGCCGACGACGACACGGCCGTGAGCACAGTCGTGTCGCTCACTCGCGACGGCGACGGCTGGATCGCCTCGATGGCGCTCGCGGCCCTCGCGGAGCGTGACGAGGTGCCGAACGACTGGGTGGTGTGGGCGACGCGCAATCCCACACGGCCTTCGAACTGCGAGGACACCCTTCTCCTGCGGGCGCTCGCGACACACGCCACCACACCCGTGATCGGCTCGGTTCTGCCGGCGCTGGACTCGATCCGCCACGACGTGATCGCCGAGTTCGTGAGTAAGCGAGTGGAGAACGGCGAGCGAGTCGACGCGAGCACCTTCGACAAGGTCTCACTCGAGCAGATCGAGACTGTCGAGTCGTTCCTCGATCGCTTCGAGGATGAGCTGGGCGCCGAGTTTCGCGCGAGCTTCGAGGAGTGGCGGGCGATCCGACATCTGAGGGACGTCGGACGAGTCTGGGAGCGGCCGTTCGACCAGCCGCCGACTCTTCTCGCCGGCCGGCGACGCGAGCTCGTCGAGCTCGTGGTCGCGGCACTCGAGCAGACACCACCGCGATCGGTCTTGCTCGTTGGCGAGCACGGGGTCGGTAAGTCGGCGCTTGCCCGCGCCGCGCTCGACAGAATCGAAGACACAGCGATCGTGTTCGAGACGACCGCGGCTCAGATCAACGCCGGAGCCGTCTACATCGGCGAGCTCGAGGGCCGGGTCAAGACGCTGGTCGCCTCTGTTACCGGGCAGAGCGTGATCTGGATCGTGCCAGAGCTCCAGGAGGCGCTTTTCGCCGGGCAGCACTCCCGTAGTCCACAGGGTCTACTCGACGCGCTGCTGCCGCACATCGAGTCCGGGGCCATCACACTCGTCGCCGAGGTGACGCCGACCGCGGCGGAGTTGCTCGTCGCGGCACGGCCGAGGGTGAAGAGCGCCTTCGAGATCGTGCGCGTGCGCCCACTCGGCGAGGCCGACACGATCGCGGTCGCCCGGCATGCTCTCGAGCGGGACTCTCTCGACGTCGAGACCGACGATGGGACCCTCGCGGAGGCGTTCGAGCTCGCGCAGCAGTTCCTCCCGGGCATCGCACCGCCTGGGAACCTTCTTCGGCTCCTCCACGCCACGGTCGCCGAGGCCGCCGAGCAGGGCGCCGACAGCTTCGGCGAAGCAGACCTGCTCGCCATGCTCGCAGCGAGCTCCGGACTCCCTCTCGCCCTTCTCGATCCGGCGGCCCCGCTTCCCCTCGAGGACGTGCGGACGTTCTTCGAGCAGCGCGTGCTTGAACAGCAGGAGGCGGTCGACTGCGTCGTCGAGCGCATCGCGATGATCAAGGCCGGCGTCACCGATCCCACGCGCCCACTCGGAGTGTTCCTCTTCGTCGGGCCGACCGGTACGGGCAAGACCGAGATCGCGAAGGCGCTTGCAGAGTTCCTGTTCGGCTCGGCGGAGCGCCTGATCCGCCTCGACATGAGCGAGTACCAGACGCCGGAGGCATTCGATCGGCTTCTCTCGGACACCGCGATCGATGCGCACGGAGCCGCCCTGATCTCCTCGGTGCGCAAAGACCCCTTCGCGGTGATCCTGCTCGACGAGTTCGAGAAGGCGGCTCAGCCGGTCCTCGACCTCTTTCTCCAGGTCTTCGACGACGGGCGGCTCACCGATCTGCAGGGTCGGGTAGTCGACTTTCGCCACAGCGTGATCGTGCTCACCTCCAACACCGGCTCTCCACTCGCATGGGCACCGAGCGTCGGGTTCGAGCCGTCCGAGCACTCGTTCTCGAGCGCCGGTATCGAGCGCGCCGTTCGCGCCTCGTTCCGCCCCGAGTTCCTGAACCGGCTCGACCGGATCGTCGTCTTCCGCCCGTTCGCTCGCTCCGCGATGCGGGCGCTCCTCGACAAGGAGCTGACCGACGCCCTCGCGCGGCGCGGCCTGCGGAGCCGGCCGTGGGCGGTCGAGGTCGACGACTCTGCGTACGCATTCTTGATCGAGAAGGGTTTCAGCCCTGAGCTCGGCGCCCGCCCGCTGAAGCGCGCAGTCGAGCAGTACCTGCTAGCGCCGCTCGCGGCGGCGATCGTGGAGCAATCCGTGCCTGACGGCGATCAGTTCCTCTTCGTCACTGCGAGCGGCGGAGAGCGCATCGACGTCACGTTCGTCGACCCGGACGTCGAACCGAACCTCGAACAGGTCGAGGAGCCGGTCGCGCTCGACTTGCGCGCCCTCGTACGCTCGCCCAGGGGGGAGGAGCCGTCGGTGCACTTCGTCCTGGCAGAGCTCGACCGCGTAGCCGAGGCCGTGGAGGCGGTACAGGAACGAAAGGGTCACACGCTGTCGGTGATCTCCGAACCGGGGTTCTGGGAGCGCGACGACCGCTTTGCGCTTCTCTCGGAAACCGAGTACCTCGACCGACTGCAGGCTGCCACGAGAACCGCTGAGCGGCTCGGCGCCCGCCTGCAGCGCAGCGTCAAGTCCGACGGGCGGGCGAACGCCGAGCTCGTCGAGCTCTTCGCAGGACGCCTGTACGTGCTCGATCGTGCGCTCGCCGGCATCGCTGCAAGCGCACCGGCCGACGTCTTCGTGCACCTGCGCCCGTCCGAGCCCAACGGCGTCACCGGAGCCGAGGCCGAGCCGTTCGCCGCTCTCCTGGCCGAGATGTACGTTCGCTGGGCAGCTCGGCGCGGGATGCAGGCCGAGCACCTGGACGCTCCTGAAGGCGAGCACGTGCTGGCGATCTCAGGGCTCGGCTGCGGTGAGATCCTCGAAGCAGAGTCCGGCCTGCATGTGCTCGAGCACGTGGACGAGGACCGCGGCGGGGCCAAGGTCGTCGACCGAGACCAGGTGCTGGTGATGGTGTTGCCCCAGCGCCCCGGGCCGGAAGGCGGTGCCACCGCACGCGCGCACGAGGCACGCGAAGCGCTCGCCGCCGCCGAGACGTCCGCGGTGGTCGTGCGGCGGTACCGGCCGGGTCGAGCGCAGCTCGTTCGCGACAGCGTTCGCGGCTATCGGACCGGCCGCCTCGATCGCGTTCTCGCAGGAGACTTCGACCTCTACTAACTGGGCGCAAGACCGGAATCCGTCTCGCGCGGATTCCGATCGCGCGAAGATCCCTGAAGGCGTCCGCTTCGCGGCCGCGGCGCTCGTGTTTCACATCAAGGTTTTCCTAGCTGGCGGAAGACCGGAATCCGCTCGCGCGGAGTCCGATCGCGCGAAGATTCCTGAAGGCGTCCGCTTCGAGGCGGCGGAGCTCCTTTCTCGATCAGGCAGCTAGCGGAGCAGGAAGCCGTCGCCGATCGGGTCGTCGGGGTCCAGGGTGAATACGTGCTCCCCGGTCCGGTAGGCGCTTCCCTGGACCTCCGTCACGACCGCCGGAATCCCCGCGACTTCGGCGTCGCCGACGACCCGAGCCCTGAACTCCGACCCCACGATGCTGAGGTGGCGTAGCTCCTCGCCGCGCGGAAGGCCGCCCGAGCGGTCGAGGAGCGCGAGGCGAGCCGAGGTCCCGCTGCCGCAGGGTGAGCGGTCGACCTCGCCGTCGGCGAAGACCGTCACGTTCCGCTGCGTCAGGGGATCTTCCCCCTCCTCCTGCCAGAAGATCACGCCGTACACGTCGCGCAGCTCGGGCTCGAGGGGGTGCACAACGTCGTGCTCGGCCTCGATCGACCGCCTGAGCTCGCGGCCGAGCTCGATCAGCCGCGGCAACTCTCCGGGTTCGACCCGTTCCTCGACCGACGCGTAGAAGGCGCCCCCGAAGGCGACGTCGACGCGCCCGCCGCCGGCTTCGAGCCCTTCCCTCCAGACGAACGACGGGACGTTGCGGAAGCGAACCGAGCTCACGCGGCCGTTCCTCACCTGCGCGCACGTCTCGAGCCTCCCGGACGGAACGTCGACGACGACGCGGTTCTCGCCCTCGTGCCGCTCGACCACACCCTCGTCGAGCGCCCACGTCACGAGCGCGATCGTCCCGTGCCCGCAGGCGGTCGAGTAACCGGCGTTGTGGAAGAAGACGACCCCGAGGTCGGCCCCCGCGTCGTTCGGCTCGACGACGAAGCAGCCGTACATGTCGGCGTGCCCGCGTGGCTCGAAGACGAGCAGCCGGCGGAAGTGGTCCAGCCGCTCGAGCGCGTCGCTGCGCTTGTCGAGGATTGTGGCCCCGCGCAGCGCGTCGACGCCGCCGGTGACGATGCGAAACGGCTCACCCCCCGTGTGGTAGTCGACCGCGGTGATCCGGGTCACGAGCCGATCTTGTCACGAGATGACGGCGCCCGAGGATCCGTCGTCGAGCATGGACCCCCGGGCGCCGGGGGTCAGGAACCGGCCGGTGACCGAGATCGCCGACGCGGCGTGGTTACCGCTCCCTTCGCCGAGGAGCGGAAGGATCCTTCCTCCTTACCGCCCCCGGAAAGCCGGCCGGCGCTTGTCGAGGAACGCCGTCACGCCTTCGCCGAAGTCGTCGGTCTCGGTGGCGGCCTGCTGGAGCTCCGCCTCGAGCTCGAGCTGCTCCTCGAGCGACGCTGTGA
>Ga0247727_10011355_pt1 | contig 15560 bp, 17 predicted proteins | sample WisWelCaveWW1625_FD_202498 | JGI IMG/M metagenome (GOLD analysis project Ga0247727, IMG submission 202498) | Biofilm microbial communities from Wishing Well Cave, Virginia, United States - WW16-25 | ecosystem: Environmental > Aquatic > Deep subsurface > Groundwater > Cave microbial mat | place...
GGGCATCAAGGCCGGGTGGGGCATCGAGGCCGGAGCGGGCATCAAGGCCGGGTGGGGCATCGAGGCCGGAGCGGGCATCAAGGCCGGGTGGGGCATCGAGGCCGGAGAGGGCATCGAGGCCGGAGAGGGCATCAAGGCCGGAGAGGGCATCGAGGCCGGACTGTCGATCGTCTGCCGGGCGTGGTTGACCGCCCGGCTGCGTGTGTTCGCCGGCCTGTGCCTGTGGCGGCTACCCACCGACGCCGAGCAGACGATCACATGCGAGCGCTTCGAGGGCGGCACGGTGGCGTTCGGGCGGCTCGTCGAGACCGCGGCCGCGTCGCAGCCTGCTGAGGCTGACGCCGAGGAGGTGGCGTCGTGAGCATCACCGAACAGCTGCTGCAACGCAGCGTCGCCAAACTCGGCCTCGGCGACCTGACGGAGCAGGAGGCCGAGTTCGAGCTGCGCAAGGCGGCGGTAGACATCGTGTGCGAGCTGCTCAGAGAGTACGTCCGCGACGGCTCCTGCTCCGTCCGCGTCACCCTGGAAGGGGTGCCGCGTGGCGAGTGGGAGGAGCTGCCGTACTTCCTCCGCCAGGACCACCGCGGCTTGGTGAAGACGGAGACGGTCGCGCCGCGGCGGGTGGAGGTCGAGTACGTGTCCGCTCCGGAGCCGGTGGCTGTCACCGTGGTCCGCGACGGGCTCGAGCTGGTGAGGGAGGTGGCGTCGTGAGCGGCACCGAGGTTGCGCAGCGCACACCGCAGCAGCAGCTCGTCACGCAGATCCGCTCCGACCAGTTCAAAGGCCAGGTCGCATTGGCGCTGCCCGAGAACGTCACCCCCGACCGGTTCACACGGATCGCGATCACCGCGTTACAAGCCTCACCGAACATCGTCGACTGCGACCACGCCTCAATCATCCGGGCGCTGCTGCAGTCGGCCGCGATGGGGCTGATGCCGGACGGGCGCGAGGCCGCGCTCGTCCCCTTCAAGGGCAAGGCGCAGCTGGTGCCGATGATCGCCGGCTACCGGCACATCGCCGCCGACTACGGGTGGACGATCTACACCGCCGTCGCCTACGCGAACGACGAGTTCGAGTACGAGCAGGGGCTGGACGTCCGCTTCCGCCATGTCCCCGTCAGGCCTGGCCGCGACCGGGGCGAGCCGATCGCCGCCTACGCGGTGGGGAAGCATCAGGACGGCCGCCGCGAGCTCGAGGTGCTGACGGTCGACGAGGTTGAGAAGGTCCGCGCGGTCTCCCAGACCGGCGGCCGCCCGGATTCGCCGTGGGCGAACTGGTGGGAGCAGATGGCCGAAAAGACAGCCGGGAAGCGGCTGTTCAAGAAGCTGCCGCTGTCCGAGGACGACAAGCGTGTCAGGATCGTGCGCGCCGCGGTCGAGCCCGGGGACGCTGCCGCCGCCCTGTACGGGGATGTGGCGCGGGCAGCCTATGTGCCGATCGAGGGCGAGATCGTGAGGGATACGCCGGGCGTCACCCCGGCGGACGACGCCGCTGGCGTCGGTCAGCAGGCCGCGGGCGGCAGCCCCTCCCCAGATGTCCCGGCTGCCGCCGCGGCTCCTGGCCCTGACGTCGACCCCGACCCGGAGCCGGAGCCGGCGGGGCAGGCGGCGTTCCCGATCCCCGAGCAGGCGGCCGACGAAGCACCCGGTTACACCGTCGAGAAGGGCTCGTGGAAGGGCAGGACGGTCGCGCAGATCGCCGACACGGAGCAGGGCGTCAAGTATCTCGGCTGGGTGATGCGGCACACCGACCGTGTGCCGCCGGACATGTTCGCGGCCGTGGACACGTACGTGCGAGCGCGGCTGCCGCAGCTGATCGACGGAGTCAAGACGTGACCGAGAGCGAGTTCTCCGAGTTGCGCGCGTACTACGAGAGTGCTGGCTCGTGCATCGACATGGGTTATCGGCCACCGGCGAGCCTGATCCGCCACGGCTGGCTGCGCGAAATCGTGCGCGGCTGCTGGGCGATCACGCCCGCGGGAGCGTCGTCATTCCAAGCCGTGGTCGATGGCCGCGCCGATCTCAAGCCCGATCGGGAGATCGCATGAGCCCACGATTCCTCGCCTGCGGCGACCTGCACATTGGTGCTGGCCGCGGCCTGTACCCGGAGCGCCTGAGCGAGCAGCAGGCCGTGTGGCAGCGGATCATTGATCTCGCCGCCGAACACTCGTGCGAGGCGATCCTGTTTGCCGGCGACGCTTTCCATCGCAATCATCCCGACGACGACGAAAGACAGGCGTTCACGGTGCCGCTGCTCACGTCGTCTGTGCCGGTGTACGCGATCAACGGCAACAGCCATGACTGGCGCGGCCACGGTCGCAAGATGGCGGTGGAGACGGCGGCGCTCGGCGCCGGGACGCTGACCGTCTCCACCGTCCCCGAGGTGCTGCCGCTGACGGGCGGCGTCAGCTTGTGCACGCTGCCGTGGACGCCCGTCGCCCGCCTCGTCGCCGACGCCGGGGGTGGGGACCGCGACGACATCAACGCCTACGCGGCCGAGCTGCTCGTCGAGGCCGCGAGCGGGCTGCGCGCCCGCGTCGAGGGTGAGGCGCTGTTGCTCGCGCACTGGAGCATCAGTGGGGCGAGCCTTCCCACCGGCCTCGACGTCGGACAACTGCGCGAGGTCGTGCTCCCGCTCGCCGACCTCGGCGACGTGGGGTTCGATCTGATCGTCGCGGGCCACATACACAAGCCTCAGCTGCTGCCGCACTCGAACGGCGGCTACTGCGGCATGTACGTCGGCTCCCCGATGGCGTTGGATTTCGGGGAGGGCGGGTTCGAGCACGGCGTGTGGCTACTTGACAGCGCCAAGCAGCCGGAGTTCGTCCCGGTCGAGTCGCGGCCGTTCCTCACCCTCACCTACCCCGACCTGCAGCACGAGCAGGAGCCGCCCGACGTGACCGACGCTGTCGTGTGGATGCGGGCGAAGCTGACCGCCGCCGACGCCGGATCATTCGACGTGGTCGACGCGGCCGACTGGAAGCGCCGTCTCCTCGATGCGGGCGCCCACCATGTGCGCGTCACCGTCGACGTCGAGCGTGCCGCCCGCCCGTCGCGTGGCGTCCAGATCGCGGATGACCTCGGCCCGGTCGAGCAGCTTGACGTGTGGTTGCGGGAAGCGTGCGGGGTGAACGGGGATGAGGCCGCGAGTCTCGTGGAGCGCGGACGCGGCTACCTGGAGGGCGGCGCGCAGTGAGCGCCGAGACGATTACCCAGTACCGACTCTCGTGGGAGTCGCCTACCGATAGCTGGCTCATTGCCAGCATCGAGAACCGCTTCGGGAAAGCAGTCTGGCGGCGGTACGACTGGGACAAACTCGGCGAGTGGCACCGCACTGAGGTGGTCTTCACCGGCGCCGAGCGGATGGATCAGTACAACACGCTGCGGCGCTGGGCGGACACGCGCGAGCAGCCAATCCGGAACGTCCTGCTTGAGTGTCGCGAGGCCCCGTTGCCGAGTGAAGGATGGGTGCTCGCATGAGGCCTGTCGCAATCCGCGCGCGCGGTTTCCGCTCGTTCGCGGATCTGGACATCACCCTCCCCGACGGATGTACCGCGGTCGTGGGGGCGAACGGCGCCGGCAAGTCGAGCCTCATCGCGGCTGTCGAACTGGCGCTGTTCGGCCCGGAAGGCCGTTCACTTGAGCCGTATGCGACGGAGGGCGGCGACGGCGAACTGCTCGTCGAGGTCGAGGTCGACCATGCGGGCGAGTCGTACCGGGTGCGCCGGCAGTGGTCGGCGCGCGGCAGGGGAAAGAGCACGCTCGACCTCGAGGAGCGGCATCTCGATGAGGAGCAGGGGTACGACTGGGAGCCGCTGACGGAGGCGACCGCCGCGGACACGCAGCGGGGGATCGAGGCCATCCTCGGCCTGTCACGCGAGACGTTCCGCGGCAGCGCCTACCTCGCGCAAGGCGACGGCGCCGTGTTCACCGACGCCAAGCCAGCGGACCGCAAACGGCTGCTCGCGGACGCGCTCGGCTTGAGCCTGTGGGAGCACGCGCTCACCCACGTAGGCGTCGACCGGCGGACCATGCAACAGACTGTTACAAGACTGGACGGGCGTGTCGCCCTCCTGGGAGAGCAGGCGGGCGACACGTTGGAAGCCGAGATCCAGACGAAGACGCTGGCGCTCGAGCTTGGCGTGTGCGAGGAAGACCTCGCCGACGCGGCTGCTGCGGTGACCGCGCACGAGGTGGTGCTCCGCGCGGAACAGCTGGCGCGACAGCAGTGGGAGACCAGGGTGCAGGCGCACCGTCATGCGCAGCAGCTCGCATCAGCGCAACGCCAGCTTGGCGTGCAGGCACAGGTCGCGCGGGAGCGCCTCGACGGGGAACGCACACAGATGCGCTCGCTCGAACGGCTTGAGGATGAGCGGCGCGGCCTCGCCGTCGTCGTCGAGGAGAAGCGCACCGCCGCGCGCGCGGCGGTACTCGCCGCCGAAACGATCGAACGGTATGAGGCTGAAGCCGACCAGCTCACACGCCGTCTCGTCGAGCAGCAGACAGAGCTGGGGCGCGTCGACGGCAAGCTCGAAGCGCTCACCCGGCCCGGCACCGTCTGCGACCGCTGCGGCCAGGAGATGGACCAGGCTGCGAAATCGAGTGCCCGCGCGTCGCGCGACGACGAGCGCGTGAAGGTGCACGACGTGATCGTGCAGACGCAGACCGCGATCGTGGCCGCGCACACCGCCGCCGCGCAGGTCGAGATCCCGCCGCCGGTGGACGGGCTTGCCGACGAAGAGCAGCGCCTCGCCGAGCTCGCGAGTGCGACCGCCAACCTCGCTGCCGCCCAAGCCCGCATCGCCGAGCTTGAGCAGACCGCCCGCCTGCTCGATGACGACGGCTACAAGACCGATCTCGGCCGTCTCGAGCGCGAAGCCAAACAGGCGCAGGACGCCGTCGACGACCTGGGGCCACCCGACCCCGACGCCCAACGGCGCATCACCGCCCACCTCACCGAAGCACGCGCCGATCATGCGCGGATCACAGGTGAGCGCGACCGGCTACGCGTCCTCCAGGCCCAGGCCGAGGCCGCTCTTCGACAGCACGAGCGGACAGCCGCCGACCTCGAGCAGACACGCGACCAGCGCGCGACCGCCGCCGCTGACCTCGACCAGCTCACCACCCTCGAACGCGCCTTCGGCCGTGACGGCGTCCCCGCTTGGATCGTCGAGCAGCAGGCCATCCCCGCAGTCGAAGCCGAAGCCAACCGGATCCTCGCCGAACTGGGCGGCGCGGTCTCAAGGGTGGAGTTGCGGACGGAGCGGGATCTGAAGGGTGGAGGCACGAGGGAAGCGCTCGACATCGTCTGCCTCACCGACGCGGGGGCGCGCGACTACGGCACCTTCTCCGGCGGCGAACGCTGCCGGGTGGATGTCGCGCTCCGCCTTGGGCTCGCGCGGCTGCTCGCCGGCCGCCGCGGCGCCGAGATCCGCTGGCTCGCCCTCGACGAGCCCGAGGCACTTGATGAGCAGGGGATGCAGGCGCTCGCGGGGGTGCTGCGCGGCCTCGTGCAGGACGGCGTCGTCGACTCCGTGCTGCTCGCCTCGCATATCCCGGCGCTGAGAGAGGCGTTCGACGCGACGCTGCTCGTGTCCCGCAACGGCGCCGGCTCCACCGTGGAGGCGACGTGATCTTCGTGGCGTCTCTGCTCGCGGTGCTGGCGCTCGGTTGGCTCCTCTGGCCGCGCGACGAGCCCGACGTGATCTTGGAGGGCTGGGACGGCCTGTACGACACGGTGCAGAACCCGGTCACCGTCCATGACGGCGGGCTGCTCACCGGCCGCGGGGTGTGGCTGCCACCCTTCGGGGACGAGTGGACGCTCCCGGATGTGCTGGGCACGATCGACGACATCGACCGGCTCGGCCGCGTCGAGGTGCCGTCATGAGCGCCGACGCCGCGAGTGTCGTACGCTTCGACCCTCTGCGCGACAAGACGTACCAGTCGACCAGGCTGGGACGCGACATCGTTGACTTCCTGGCCTGGTGCGAACTCGGGGGGATGTCGCCCAAGACCCTGCTCAACTACGAGCCGGATCTAGCCCGCGGCGCCCTCATGTTCCCCGACAAGGCGATCGACGAGCTCACCGGCGGCGACCTCGCCCACATCGGACGCTCGTTCCCGCCGAAGTCACGCCGCGTCCGCATCAGCACCTGGCGGTCGTTCTACAAGTGGGCGCGCCGCACCCGACGCGTCACCCTCGACCCCACAGACGAGCTGCCCGAGATCAAGAAGCATCCGCAGCCGATCATCCGCGTGTTCTCCGACGTCGAGATCGAGGCGCTGCTCTCACTGCCTGTCCGTGACGCCGCGCCGCTCGCCGTGCTCGTGGAGGCTGGCCTGCGCAAGGCTGAGGCGAGCAGGCTTCGCGTGCAGGACTGCCTCCCCGAGTCAGGGCAGCTGCTCGTCTTGAACGGCAAGGGAGGACGCGACCGCATCGTCCCCATGAGCGAGCGGCTGCGATACCTCCTCAACGAGCTGCTGCTGCTCGAGCGGCTCGACGGACGCGACCACGTCTTCTACGCCGTCAAGGCCAACCAGTTCGAGCAGCGGAAGATCCTGCGCGGCAAGCCCGTCGGAGAGGCCACGTTCGCGCGCTGGTGGAGGCGGTGCCTCGACGAGGCCGGCGTCGCCTACCGCACCCCGCACACCGCCCGCCACACGTTCGCGACCCGGTGGCGGCTGCGCGGCCTCGGCATCGACGACCTGCAGATCCTGCTCGGCCACTCGTCGATCAACACGACCGCGTCGATCTACGTGCACACCCGTGTCGCGGACGTCGCGGAGCGGATGCGGATGATCGAGGCAGCGGAGGTCTAGATGAGTCTCCGCTCCGTCATCTGCCGCGATCCCGCATGGAGCCAAGGGCCTCGGCGCACTGGATGCAGGGGAGAGGATTCGAACCTCTGAAGGCTGAGCCAGCGGGTTTACAGCCCGCCCCCTTTGGCCACTCGGGAACCCCTGCCGGGCGCGCATTGTAGCCGCGGCGCCCCGGGGGATCCGGCTCAGGTGAACGGGCCGTGCGCGACCGACGGGGCCGAGCTCCGGTCATCGTTCGGAGGTGCTCGGCGAGACGCTCGGAGCCGAAGACCCGCGTGGCGGCGATCTCCCCGGGTCCGACGGCGTCGTGAACATCGTACCGAGGCTAGGTGCCGGGGCGATGCACCCGCTCCTTCGATTGCGGGTGATCGAGACAGCGAGCCATCGCGTGTCAGTCGTCGTGCCCGAAGAACGCGCGCGCGTTCTCGTGCAGGATCCTGCGGGCCAGCCGACGGGAGCCGTCCTCGGTCAGGAAGCCGGCCTGCATTCGCTCGTGGAGCACTTCGCCGATCAGGCGGCGGGCGAGGGCCAGCGCTCCGTAGCTCTCCTCCACGTGCCAGGCGTCGCCGCCGAGCATCAGGCGCGACTCATCCGGCAGTATCTCGATCGCCTCGTGCAGGGCGAGCTTGAAGTGAGTGGGGCTGAGCAGGAACGACCAGGTGAGATCGAGCCAGATGTTGCGGTACACGAACGCCATGCCGAGGAGGTCACGGCTCCACGGGTAGCCGAGGTGCATGAGGAGGAACCGCGTGCCCGGATGTCGCTCGACGAGCCCGGCGACGTACATCGGGTGCGAGCCGCGGATCAGTGCGGTGCCGAGGTGCATCTGCACCGGCACGTCGCGCTCTGCGGCAATCGCGCAGAGGCGGTCGACGACGAAGTCGCCGAATGCCTTCTGCTCGGCGGGTGAAGGATGTCGCGTGCCGAAGGCGCGGCGCGCGAGCCCCTCGTCGGGCTCGTCGAAGCGCAGGTCGCGGTCGTAGGCGAGGGCGCTCTTGAGCGCGACCTGACTGCGGTCGGGGAGCGTGTCGACGAAACGCTCGAGAAAGAGCACGTAGTCGTCGAAGGAGTCCAGCTGTGCGCCGAGAGCGGCCGCGATCGCGTGTGCGGCGTTGCCGTTGTGGTCGTGGGCGTCGGGGTGCCAGCCGACCGCGAGGCAATTGACGCGGGCCACGGATCGGTAGCGCGGCCCGAGGGTCGCCGGCGCGTCGAGGAGGACGTTCGAGAAGGGGTCGGTGATGATCCTCTCGATGCCCGCTCTCGCGATCACTTCGTCCACCCAGTCCGCGCTCGCGTGCCTCCGGCGGATCTCGTGGTCGAGCTCCTCCCAGGTGCCCTGCGCGAGACCGTCGTGGCCGAGCCCGTAGAGGTCGGTGAGCGCGGACACCAGCGCGGTGACGAAGGAGTTCGAGCCGCTGCCGTCGACATAGCACTCCACGTCCGCCCAGGTGCAGGGGCGGTCGGGCGGGAGGGAGAACGGCTCGCCGGCGGGGGTGAGGGGGTAGGGACGGGCCTGCGTCCAGCCGGCGTAGCTCTGCTCCAGGAGCTTCAGCAGCCCGACGTCGCGGTCGTGCAGCGTCTCGGGCATGTGGTGCTCGTGCACGTCGTAGAGCGGGAGTCCCTGGACGTACGACGCTACGTCGAACGACGTCAAGAGGCGTCCCGGGCGGCTTCCGTCGGGCGCCCCCACCAGGCATCGTCATCCTCCTCCCAGCGGCGCATGATCGGACCGCTGCCTCTGGGCGAGAACCAGGTCACCGTCGTGGTGGTGACGGGCTCCTTGTGGACGATGAGGTGCTCCCGGTAGGCACGCAGGAACTCCTCGACGAAGCGACCCTCGGCGATGAGCTTCTGGCGCTCGTCGACGGTCACCCGCCTGAGCTCCAGCGATGCCGGGTCCGTGCCTTCCTCGATCGCCGTCTGTCGCTGCCGCCGCGAGGCGCGCTCGCGCTCGCCCGGCGTACCGGTGCCGTGGTGCTCCCGTGCGCACGCGGTGCTGCAGAACGGGTCGCCGGTGCGGATCGACACCTCGGGCAGCCCTCCCCCGCACACGACGCATGCTTGCACGGCGTCAACGGTAGCGCGTGCTCGGGTCAGCGCAGCGAGACCGCGACGTGCTCCAGAAGGTCCATCGCGTCCTGCATTCCGGCTTCCATCCCGGAGTTGATGTGTGCGTCGCGGCCTTCCTTGCTCGGGTGCTGCACGAGGACCGTGAGGGTCGTCCGCCCGTCCACCTCGGTGAGCGTGAGGGTGTTCAGCGCTGCGTGCTCTTCGCCGTCGGGGATGCCCTCGTAGACCTCGGTCGAGACGATCCGCTCGTTCGGGGCGAGCTCGCGGAACTTGCCGTGGAAGCCGACCTCGAACCCGTCGGCCGTCACGCTCAGGGTTCGCGGGCTTTATCTCGCTGGTCGACGAGGAGAATCGCCGCGCCCGGTCGATCGTGCTCTGGGAGAAGAGGGAAGGCGCGGAGGAGGCGGAGCGTCAGTTCGCGGCGAAGCGCGAGGAGGTCGTGCGCGGAGCCGGCGGTACGGTCCGCTCGGCGGATCTCTACGAGGCACCGATCGTGGAGCTATTGGCGGGCGTACGCGCGTAGAACACGATGGGGCCCCTCTCGGGGGCCCACATCTCCGATAAGCGAGCTCCGCCAGCCGATGTCGCAGAGCCCTCTGACGGACTCGAACCGTCGACCCCCTCCTTACCATGGAGGTGCTCTACCAACTGAGCTAAGAGGGCGCTCGCGGGGAGTCTAGCCGGCGAGCGCGGCTACCCTGGACGCGTGCGGGTCGCCGCCCTCAGCACGTGTCTCGCCCTCGCTGTCGGCGCCGCCGCCCAGGCCGCGCCCGGGCCACACACTCTCTTCCAGGTCGGCGATTCGCTTGCGTACGGCACCTCGCTCTACCTGCCGCGATACCTCGCCGGCTGGCGGATCACGGCGGAGGTCGACGTGAGCATGCAGTCCGCTACCGTGCCCCGACTCGTCGCAGCGCAGGGCGCCGGACTGCCACGGGTGGTGCTCGTCAGCGCCGGCACCAACGGCTCGCCGGCGGCGATCTCGCGGTTCAGAGCCGACGTGCGCAACGTGCTGCGGCTGGCCGGGCCGGGCCGTTGCGTGATCTGGGCCAACATCGTGCGCCCGCCTTACAAGGGGGTCAGCTACGACGGCCTCAACCGAGCGCTCGCTGACCTCGACAGGCGCTACCGGAGCCTCGTCGTCTTCGACTGGGCCGGCATGGTCCGTCGCGACCCCCGCGCGCTCGCGGACGACGGCGTGCACGTCGCCGTCCCCTTCTACCGGAAGCGCGCACAGGCGCTGGCGAACCTCGCCAGGCGCTGCATACGCTGACCCTGTCATGAGCTCCTCGCAGCTACCCCCGGCCGGCGACGACCCGATCGGCGGCTGGAGTGTCGAAGACGCCGCCGAGGGTACTGCACCTGCCGCCCCCGCACCGGAGCCCCCCTCCGCGCCGCCGCCGCCGCCGCCTGCGCGCCCCCGGGCGAGACGCGATCCGCCGCCGGTCGAGCGACGACCGCGGCCCGCAGGTCACGCGCTCGTCGTCGTCGTCGTGGCGCTCGCTGCATCCCTCCTCCTCAACGCGCCCGGGCTGCACAAGTCGGCACACGGGCTGGCAGAGGGCTGGCAGCGCGACGTCGCGCTCGGGGTCACCGGGCCGCTCGACACCGTCAGCCACGTGCTCCTGCTCGACCGCCCGCGCGCCGCCGTGAAAGCGGCGCTCGGTCGCTCCGACGACGACACGATCGACACCGAGATCACGCTCCCGCCGACCACTCCGACCACGACGAAGCCGCGGGCGGCCACCCGCAGGGCGTTCACTCCCGAGCGGCCGCTGCGGCTGTGGGTCGCCGGTGACTCGCTGATAACCGTCCCCGCCGAGTCGATCGTGCGCGCCTCGGGCGCCTCGCCTGTGATCGAGCCGGTCGGCGGCATCGACGGGCGCGTCGCCACCGGTCTCGAGCGGCCCGACGTGTTCAACTGGTTCCGCCACATTCCGGAGCGGCTGCGCGAGCTCCGCCCCGGCGTGCTCGTGCTCGGCTTCGGCGGCAATGACGACCACGGCTACATGACGGGCCTGTCGGAAGGTGTCACCGTCGACGGCTTCGACACGCGCTCGTGGCGGCGCGAGTACGGCCGCCGCGCAGGCGGATTGATGGACGCTGCGGCGCGTGCGGGGGCCTTCGTGGTCTGGATCGGGCTTCCCATCACCCGCGACCCGGAGCAAACCCGGCGGTTCGACGCGATCAACGCCGTCGTCGCCGCTCAGGCCCGTAAACGGCCCGGCCGTGCGCTGTACGTCGACACGTACACGACCTTCGCGAGCGACACCGGCGGTTACACCGAGTACCTCGAGGACACCTCAGGCCGCCTGATCAAGGTGCGGGCCGCGGACGGCGTCCACTTCGAGCGCGCAGGAGGGGACATGATCGCGCGCGAGGTGCTCCGCCAGCTGAACCGCGTCTTCGACCTCACGAGCTGGCGTGCGAAGAAGAAGGCGGGGGCGGCGGGATGATGCGGGGGCACACCGGTGACCGTCACCTCGCTCCGGTAGCGTCGTGGCGGTGAGCAGACGCGGACACGGTGCCCCCTCGCCTCGCACGCGAGTGCGACGGATCCACGAGCGCGGCCGCTACGACCGCGAAGCGATCGACGCCGTGCTCGACGCTGCGATCGTCGCGCACCTCGGCTTCGTCCAAGACGGGCAACCGTTCGTGATCCCTACCCTCCACGCGCGTGTCGGCGACGACGTGCTCGTGCACGGGTCGTCGGCCAGCCGCGCCTTTCGCACCATGGGGCAAGGCATCCCCGCCTGCCTCACCGTCACCCTCCTCGACGGCATCGTGCTCGCGCGATCGGTGTTCGAGCACAGCGTCAACTACCGCTCCGTCGTCGTGATCGGACGGGCCGTCCCGGTCGAGGATCCGGACGAGAAGCTCGCGGCGCTCGAGTCCCTCACCGACAGGCTGCTGCCGGGACGCTGGCAGGACGCGCGCCGGCCGAGCCGCAAGGAGCTGAAAGCGACGGCCGTGCTCCGGATGCCACTCGACGAGGCCTCCGCGAAGATCCGCGACGGCGGCGCGGAGGACGGCGACACGCCGGATGCCTCACTCGACGTGTGGGCCGGCCAGATCCCGCTCGTGACGCGGGCTCTGGCGCCGGTGCCCGACCCGGATCTCAGGCCCGGCATTCCCGTGCCTCCGTACGCGCGTCGGTATCGCCGCCCCGGCTTCACCGCGTAGCGACAATGCACGTCATGGAGCAGGACGTGCCCATCGGGCTCGGCACGATCGTGATGAAGTTCGGCGGCTCCTCGGTAGCGGACCCTGAGAAGGTGAAGCTCGTGGCGCGGCGTTTCGTCGACGCCAAGCGGCGCGGCCACGCCGTCGTCGGCACGGTCTCGGCGATGGGCAAGACCACCGACCAGCTGATCGCGCTCGCGAACGAAGTCTCCCCCGTCCCCGACCCGCGTGAGCTCGACATGCTCCTCTCCACCGGAGAGCGGATCGCCTGCGCGCTCGTGGCGATGGCCATCCACGACCTCGGCGAGGAGGCGGTCTCTCTCACCGGTTCGCAGGCCGGAATCCTCACCGACGCGGCGCACAACAAGGCGAAGATCCGGGAGATCCGCGCCGACCGCATCCACGCCGCGCTCGCCGGCGGGAAGATCGTGCTGGTCGCGGGCTTCCAGGGCTTCTCGCGGGACACGATGGAGATCACCACTCTCGGGCGTGGCGGCACCGACGCCACCGCCGTAGCCCTCGCGGCCGCTCTCGGCGGCGCCTGCGAGATCTACTCCGACGTTCCCGGCGTGTTCACAGCCGACCCCCGCATCGTGCCCGAGGCGCGCAAGTTGCCCGCCGTCTCGTATGAGGAGATGCTCGAGATGTCCGCCTCCGGCGCAAAGGTGCTGATGCTGCGGTCGGTCGAGCTCGCCCGCAACCATGGGGTGCGCGTGCACGCGCGCTCCACCTTCTCGGACGAGGAGGGAACCTGGATACAGGAAGGAGCCGGCATGGAAGAGCCGATCGTCTCGGCCGTCACCCACTCCGCGACCGACGTCGTCTTCACGCTCACCGGAATCCCCGACCGTCCGGGTGTCGCCGCACTCGTGTTCGACACGGTCGCAGCCGCTCATGTCAACGTCGACACGATCATCCAGAACACCGTGCACGGCAAGGCGGAGATGTCCATCTCCGTGCCCGCCGAGGACGTGGCTGCTGCCCGCAGAGCACTCGAGGCGACACATGCCGAGCTCGGCGCCTACGACGTTGAGGAGAACCACGAGCTCGGCAAGGTCTCGCTGATCGGGGCGGGGATGCGCTCGCACCCGGGTGTGGCAGCCAGGATGTTCCGCACACTGGCGTCAGAGGGGATCAACCTGCAGATGATCTCGACCTCGCCGATCCGCATCTCCTGCATGATCGCCCGCGACCGAATCCCGGACGCGGTGCGCGCGCTCCACGCCGCCTTCGAGCTCGGCGAATAGCCCGGCAAGCGATATCTCGCCTGCGGCGAGATTCCGGAATCCGCTCACGCGGACTCCGGTCGCGCCAAGATCCCTAAAGCCGTCCGCCTCCGGCGGCCGGGCCGCACTCCGACAGGTTGCCTGCTCGCCACATACCGAATAGCCCGGGGGCAGGCACGCGGGCGCAGGCGCCGAAGTGGCACGGGTGGACGAACGCTGGATGCGGGTGCTCGTCACGGCCGCCGTGTGGCTCGCGGTGGTCGTGCTCGTCCGCTCGCTCCTGAGGCGAGCGTTCACGGCGTGGGAGCGCCGTCATTCCGAGGCCGACCCGATCGCGCTCGCGCGCCGTCGGACGACCTTCAGCTTCCTCTCGCGCATCGCCGTTGCGCTCGTGGTGCTGATCGCCGCCTGGAGCGTCCTCTCGATCTTTCCTCAGACCGACGAGATCGCCGCAGCGCTCCTCGCGTCGAGCGCCGTGCTCGCGGTCGTCGCCGGGCTCGCGCTCACCACCCCGCTCGCGAACCTCGGTTCGGGGGTGCTGGTCGCGTTCACCCAGCCCGTTCGCCTCGGCGACCGCGTCACGGTCGGGGAGCACACGGGCTTCGTCGAGCAGATCAACCTCATCTACACGACGCTCGTGACCGACGACGAGAAACGCATCTTCGTCCCCAATACCCAGCTGACGACGAACGCGATCGTCAACCGCACGATCCGCGACCCGCGACGGGCGGTGACGGCAGCCTTCCCCGTCGGCCTGGGGGTCTCGCTGACCCAGGCCCGTGACGTCGTCCTGGATGCGGCACGAGGAGCCGCGGGTGTGGTGGAGGCGAGCGTGAGGGTGACGGATGTCACCGACCGCCTGACCTGGCTGACGGTCACCGTGTACGCACCGCTCGACGCAGACGTGGGCTCGATCGGCAGCGAGCTGCGCGAGCGTGGGCTGACCGCGCTCCAGCGCGGCGGCCTGCTGCCGGCCTGAACCGCTTACGCGGCGGCGGGCTCCGGGTCGCCGCGCCACACGAGCCATGCGTACGCCAGCGCCGCGACGAGGGCGCCGAGGAACGGCCCCGCGTAGTAGATCCAGGCGTCGTCCCAAACGCCGAACACGAGCTGCGGCCCGAAGGCACGCGCCGGGTTCATCGCAGCTCCCGTGATCGGCCCGCCCACGAGGATGTCAACCGTGACAACGAGGCCGATCGCGAACGCGGCCGCTCCACCAGCAGCCCGGCGCGGGTCGACGGCGACTGCGAACACGACCCACACGAGGAAGAAGGTGAGCAGCATTTCGAGCCCCAGCGCCGCCCCGACGCCGAACCCCGTGTCGTGATTGACGGCCGGGACGCTCGACTCGAGCACGCGGTCGAAGCGCGACGGGTACAGGAGCCCGATGACGAGGGCTGCCACGGTCGCGCCGGCCAGCTGCGCAATCCAGTAGACGACGGCCAGCCCGGGCGCGATGCGCCTCGTGACGAGCAGTCCGAGCGTGACGGCGGGATTGAAGTGTGCGCCCGAGATCCTCATCAGGCTCGCGATCATCGCGGCGAGGATCAGCCCCTGCGCCAAGGCTACGCCGAGCAGGCCGATGTCCCCCGCTACGGCCACCGCGGCGGAGGCGACGGTGACGAGGGCGAAGACGCCCAGGAACTCGCTCGCCGCCCGCTGCGTCAGATCTCCCGGCACGGGAAGGAGTATCGGCGCGCCGCCGGACGGGCCGCCTGGCCGTGGTCGGTCCTGTGGGCAGCCGTAGAAACGACGCGCTCAGGTCAATCGCCGAAGGCCGGCTTTGCCGGCCGGGAGGCTCATGGCGATGGGCTACGGCGGGCGGTAAGGGAGGGGGGCCCGTGGGGGGAACCCTTGGGGTTCCCCCCACGCTACTACACGCAGTCCTTCAGCGCCTGCGCCTCAGGCAGGCCCTCGAGCTTCTTCAGCGTGTTGTTCTCGATCTGCCGGATCCGCTCACGCGTGACCCCGAACTCACGACCCACTTCCTCGAGCGTGCACGGCGGGTCGCCGTTCAACCCGTACCGCAACTCGATCACCTGCCGTTCCCGATCCGGAAGCGACGCGAGCGCGAGCTCGATGTCTCCGCGCCGGAGCGAGAGCGATGCCGAGTCGAAGGGCGACTCCGCATGCTCATCGGGGACGAAGTCGCCGAGAGACGAATCCTCTTCCTCGCCGATCGGCTTCTCCAGCGACACCGGGAGCTGGGCCATACGAAGGATCTCACGCACCTCGTCGGGTGAGATCTCCAGCTCTTCCGCGA
>Ga0247727_10011356_pt1 | contig 15559 bp, 10 predicted proteins | sample WisWelCaveWW1625_FD_202498 | JGI IMG/M metagenome (GOLD analysis project Ga0247727, IMG submission 202498) | Biofilm microbial communities from Wishing Well Cave, Virginia, United States - WW16-25 | ecosystem: Environmental > Aquatic > Deep subsurface > Groundwater > Cave microbial mat | place...
ACTGGAAAAAATGCTGACGGCATCAATTAGAAAGACAGGTGGTTCTCAAAAACTCCTTCGGGCCTGTATACACGCATCAGATTTATCTTGGAAATGGATGTAACATTACTTATGCAAAACTCAATAACATTCGAACCAACAGACTCTATTTCTCCGGAAAGCTCCTGTCCCAGGATTTTTATTCTTGGTCGAAATATGCCAAACGCCAGGCGTAAAGGAAGCCAAAACAAAAGAGGGAATTTAAATGTGCGGAGTTCACAGTCACCTGGAGTAATGGTTGCTGCACGTATTCGAATGAGTACCTCATTGTCTCCAGGAGAGGGCTTTTCAATTTCCTTTAGCTTAAGGACATCAGGTGAACCATATTTTTCGTAGACAGTTGCTTTCATAGCTTTCCTTGAAGTCGTATGCATAGCACCAGCCATAAGCGGCCACGATAGCGGTCCGTCTTCATGGCTTTTGTCAGGTTTTGCTATTATGCTCCAAAGTTATGACTACATTTCCCTTTTTGTGTCCTCTTTCGACATACCTGTGAGCCTCGGCAGTCTGTTCCAGGGGGATAGCGTCTTGATATCAGATGGCATCTGTTGTAGCTGAATATTGATCCTTCACGCCCTTAATCAAAAGCCACAGGATGATTAAAAATTCACCAATGGCTGAAGGTATAGCTGCAATTGAACCAACAATCGCTCCATATTGTGGAAAAAGCAAACCAGTAAAACTGGCAATCAAATAGCCAATGCCCGCAATTATTAGGAAGACGCCGAACATTCGAGGTATAAAAATCGACTTGAAAACCAACAATCCAAATGGAATAAGCCAAAGACCCCAAAATGTCAGAACGATAGCAATTCCGAGTTCGTGTAAATTGAGAAATACCATCATAAGTCCAGTTAGCTGATCCGGCTCAAATACATTCAGGAAATCAGCCCCGCTTAAAACCAGCAGGGCACCCAATTGATTAAGCGTATTTAGGAATGCTATAGGTACCGCGACAACAACCAACGTAACCATAAGCGAAGCATGTGTTTTGTTAATCCCTTTAAGTAGGCGATATAGTGCCAGAACCAAAAATACGAATATGGTCTGGCAAATTAGTTGGCTCATAATACCTAAACGGAACAGCAACTCAGAATCCTTAATGTTATTGGCTGTTGTCGTGGCATCTCCGGGCACAATAATATTGGTGGGAACATACATCAAGCCAAAGGCAGCGGTTAATGCAATCAATAGATACAGAATTCCTGCAATTCTTGCGTTTTTTTTGTTTGAATTCATTTTTTCTTCCGATTTATTTTTTAAGTTGTTATGTGTCAGGTTTTGTTACAATGTTCCACAATGATGACTACATTTCCTTTTTTGTGTCCTTTTTCGACGTACCTGTGAGCCTCGGCAGTCTGTTCCAACGGATAGCATCTATCAATAGCTGCTTTTATCTTCCTCGCTTCAATAAGCTCCTTGAGGAAATTTAAATCTTCAGTTTTTTCGGGTGCTACTCCACCTATTACTTTCTTGCTTCCTATCATTGAAGTCCATAGCATTTGAACACCATATTTCTAAATATAGCCATTTTGTGTCTATATTTAGAAACCTCCTTCACGAAATGTCTAATATTTAGAAACAGGGCTTGTGCTTAATATCAGACATTTTTTCAAAAACGCAAGTCAAAACTTTTTTAGGCGGCATTCGTGATTAGGAAGAAATATTTCTTAACTAAGGCCGTCAATTTTCTCCTGAATCCCTTGTTTTTCAGTCTGCGTTTTGGCTAAAGCATAAGCCATTTGAAAATTGAATTTTGCTTTCTCGTTATCGATGTTTTTGTAAAGTTCACCAAGCAGCATAAAATAAAAATGGTTGTTTTCCAATTTTAGTTTTTCAGCCTCAACCAAAGCCGCTTGTTGCCCATTCGCCTTGTATAATGCAAAAGTTCTGTTAAGCGCAACGCTGGGGGAATAATTAACCAGCAGAAGCTGGTTATACAATTGCAAAATGTCCTCCCATTTTTCTTTGGTATCTTCTTTCATGCAGTGCCAGCAGGCAATTCTTGCTTCTAAATGATACGAGCTTACTTCGTCTCCTTGTGCGGAAAGATTTAAAAAATGCCTGCCCTGATTTATTAACGCTTTATCCCATAATTCTTCGTTTTGCTGTTCGTATAGAACCAATCCCGACATGTCGGGATCGTTCGTTTGCCTGGCGCTAAACCGGGAAGCATGAAAACACATGAGCGCAATTAAAGCATTTGTTTTTGGCCGGTTGGTTCTTTCATATTCCGTAAGCATTACGCCCAGGCGCATTGCTTCCAAACACAGGTCTTTTCGTAAAATCTGGTTTTGGGTTTTGGAATAATAACCTTCGCTGAAAAGCAGATAAATAATGTGCAGGACATTGTCGAGCCGGTTGGCTATTTCATTTTCCGACGGCAGTTCCATCTTTACTTTTTCAATGCGCAATTTTTCCTTTGCCCTGAATAACCTTTTGTTGATGGTATCTTTGTTGGATAAAAATGCCTCGGCAATTTCATCAATGCCAAAACCGCAGAGAATACGCAGCGCCAATCCAATTTGGGCTTCACTGGCAATTGCAGGATTGCAAATGGCAAAAAGCATTTGCAACTGGCTATCTTTGATGTTCTGCAGCGAAAAATTTAATTCAGCGATTTCATGATTATTTTCCTGCCTTGAAGTTAATTCAGGGATTATTTTTTTTTCAAAGATTTTATTTCTCCTGAAATGATACAGCGTTTTTTGTTTGGCTACAGCGTAAAGCCATGCGGTTGGATTTTGGGGAATGCCTTATTTAATAGCAAAACCCACTCTTGTAAGAGAGTGAGTTTTGTTCCCTGGTGATGGATTTATATTACCCTGAAAAAACTATCCCTCGCCTGCGGCAGGGCAGGCATGACCGCGAAGATTTTTTCACCACAAAAAACACAAAGCGCACAAAGAAAAATCTTTGTGTTCTTTGTGCCCTTTGTGGTGCAGTTTTGGTTGCGGCCAAAACCGCGCTACGCATAGATGGGTCGGATTTCAACACTGCCATTGGCATCCAACGCCGGACAGCCGTGAGCTAATGTTGTAGCTTCCTCCAAACTGTCAGCTTTAACAATAATAAAACTACCCAACATCTCCTTGATTTCAACGAAAGGGCCATCCGTAATAACGCCGCCGGCTTTAAGCACTTTGCCCTCAGTTGAAAGGCGGGGACCGTTGTCGGCTAATTTCCCCTGTGCGGCAATGCCTCCGGCCCAGTCTTCCCATCTTTTCCTGATGGCTTGCATATCTTGTTTCGAAGCGTTGCTGTAATCGTAACTGGGTTGCCTGAATAATAACATGAAATCTTTCATTTCGTTTTCCTTCTGTTTGTTGTTGTATGTTGAAGCACATTCCAATAACGTTTATTGAGTCATTTTACAATTTGTAAGCGGATTGCCTGCCATACGACACTCATTGCCCAGACACAATAAACTACTATTTGAACTTACTATTGTTTTGTCTGCCATACGATATTCTCCTTCACTGTTTATTTCCAAGATTGAATAATCTACACTCCAATCATGACTGGGATCACAGAAATTGGACACCTGCGCAATTTTTTTTTCGCGTACGTCAACTTCACGAATCTTTTGCCTCATCATGTTGGGATTGGAGGCGCGCCGGCAACCAGGTATGATCGTAAACTTCCGTGGTGGCGGAATTGCGCGCGTCAGCCGCCGTCCACGTGTTGGTTGAATTTATCAAGCATCCCCAGGCTTCCTTGAAGGAAATCAAATGTCGTTTCGGCACGCCTCACGCCGTGGTCTCGCTATTTAAGTTTTTATGAACGGCTGCAAGCCGCCCACGCGCTGATCGCGGCGGTCAAACCTTATTATCCCGTGACCACCGACAACGATGCGATCCTCTGGAAGCTTGAGCATATGATTGAGAACATCGTGCGTGATCGAACGCTTCACCGTACCGTCGCGCAGTATAAGACTCCATTGGTCGTTTTTTCCAACCCTGGCCTGCGGCACCGCGTGGCGCGGCGGGCGCCAGGGCAGGCTTGCGCCGCGCCATGGGCGCGGCACCGGAACCGGCCCATAATGGTCTCCGGCAACTCACGGTAACAACGTCGCAACAGGAACTGCAGAAAATCGGAACCGCGAAAGTTTACGATCATACAAATAAAGCCATCGAATCACCCGCGACGCCGGGGTTTTAGACGCGACTAATCAATAACGACAATGCGAAAACCGACGAACGGGTCGCGTTGATCGGGTCTCTTCTTTTCGCGACGGGTATTGCGCAGATCATCCGCTGAGTTCCTCGCCGAGCCGCCGCGAACGACTCTCTCTTTACCGTTCCTGGGCCCCGGCGGATCTGTGATGAGGCCTTCGCCCAAACAATCGAAATAATAGTTTCGGCCATACCAATCTTCACACCATTCACTGACGTTTCCGCTCATATCGAAAAGGCCTATGCCGTTTGCGCGTCGGTCCTGCCCAACCGGTGCAATTCTCTCGCCGCTATTCCTTTTGTAATTGGCGTAAGAACGCAGATCGTTTTCATTATTTGTTCCCGCCCATTTGAGATTTTGTCCCTGTGCGCGCGCCGCATATTCCCATTCGGCTTCGTAAGGCAGGCGCACTTCTTTGGCTTTTGTGCGATCCCAAAGCCATTGGCAAAACGCTTTCGCGTCGTTCCAACTGACGTTGCTGGCCGGGAGCGCCTCGCCGGTTCCTTTGGCATTCGGATGACGCGAAGCCGCGTACTGATTTAAAGTAATCTCATGCCTGCTGATCCGGAAACGGCTGAGCTGCACCTGGTGCACCGGCCTTTCATCACTATCTTCGCCGGTGGTACCCATAGCAAACGATTGGCCTTTTTTGATTTCGACCAGGTCTATGCCGACCCACAGAGCTGTTTGCTCTTTGCCTTTGAGGGTTTTGCTGTCGGCATCGTCTTTCAGCCCTTCCCGGTATTTCTCCAGCGCAGTATTAAAGTTATTTTGCGCTAAAAAAGCGTCGCCCCATTTCTCATGGATTTTGGCTCGCGTTGGCGTCACGTCTCGTTGCGCATCCAGCGCGATGATGGAATCGCATTTGGCCAGGGCCTCTTTAAAATTTCCTCTCCGGTTGAGATTTTCCGCTTCTTTAAGCATTTCCGCAAATATTTTTTCTTTGCGACCGCTGGTTAGGGAGTCGCTCAATAAAGACAACAAACTCCACGCCTCTCGCCAACGATTGCGCTTGATGAAATCGTCCGCTGGCGCCAGCAGTGAGTCGATTTGTTTTTGATTCAATTTTACAATTCCTGTCTTTGGCTCATCCGGCGGCACAGGAGGATTGTCACGCGATGAAATTATACGGATAGCCGCGATGACGACGATGATGACGACAGCCAACACGGCAGCAGCTTTTAATATTTTCGGCTGCCACAGCCGGAGCCACTGATCCCGCGATGAAACGGATGTGCTGCCATTTTTCGAAAGTATCGGAATCGTTACGGAAATAGGTTCATAGGATATATCCACAACCTTCGGATCGAGCACGCGATCCAAATCAGCGATCAACTCGTCGCCGTTCGGATATCTTCTTTCCGGCTCTTTTTCCATGCAGCGCAGAATGACCTTTTCGGCTTTGTGGGGAATGCTCTCACGCCGTTGGCTCGGATAGGTGGGAGGGTCAGCAACGATTTTTTTTCTGGTGGCAAAATCACTGTCGGCTTTAAACGGAAGCCCGCCGGTGAGGCCCTGGTACATCACCACGCCGAACGAGTAAATATCGGTGCGATGGTCAACGCGCTTTTGCTCGATTTGCTCCGGGCTCATGAATTGCACCGGCCCGGAAATCTCTTCGCGCGCATGCCACAGCGTTCGCGCGGGATGATTGAACTTAGCGCTTTCGTTGATGCGGGCAAAGCCAAAATCGGTGAGCTTGACCTGCCCCTCCCTGCCAATGAGAATATTGGCAGGCTTCAGATTACGATGCACCATGCCTTGCGAATGGATGAACCCAAGCGCCACGGCCACCGGCTTCAGCCAGGTTAGGAGTTGTTCAACGGCAAGCGGACCGCGGTTTAAAATAATTTTCCAAAGATCATCGCCTTCCACCAGTTCCATGGCGATATAATGGACGCCGTTTTTTTCGCCCTGATCGAAAATTGTGATGATATTGGGGTGGCGATCCAGATTCAGTTTGGCGGCGCGCCGGGCTTCGTTGTGAAAACACTCGAGCAACGCCGGCGTCGTGGTAAATTCCGGCATCAGGACCTTGACGGCGACAAGCCGATCAAGGCTGCGCTGCCGGGCGCGATAAACCACGCCCAAACCGCCGCGTCCGATTTCTTCAAACAGTTCATACTCCGGCGGCAGTCGCCTGCGGATCTGCGCATCCATTTGCTCCGTCAGGATGCCCGAATCGCCCAGGTACGCGCCGCAGTGCTTGCACTTAATCGCCTCGACGAGAATTTTCTCTTTGCAGTAGGTACAGGGTTTGGTCGCCTCGCTCATGTTCAAACTCGCAGCGTGTGATAAATCGCGTTACCGGAGCAAAATCATTTTTTGGGTCAATCCGACATTGGTGTTGGTGGTCAACCGATACAAATAAACGCCGGTGACGGCTTCGCGATCAGCTTCGTCGCGGCCATTCCAGGAGAACCAATATGTTCCTGCCTCCAACGCGCCGTTGTGCAGCGTTCTGACCACTTGCCCGAGGGCATTGTAGATTTGCAGCCTGACGATACTCGCCGCCGAAACGCTGACCGGGATCATCGTTTCCGGACTTCGTCGTGAGCGCTCAGTCGAACGATTGAATGGATTCGGATAGTTCGGTCCCAGTGTAAACGACTGCGGCAAGGCGAGGCGGCGCAGTTGATCCTGCACCGTCTCTTTTGCGCCAACCACGACGGTAAATTTCGCCAGCGCAGTTGCCGGCGTGAAGCGATAGAGCGAGTCTTCCCGCAAATTCACCGCCCGGGCTTTGCTCTCATCAATGAGGAAAATAGCGAAATGCCTGGGAACTTTGGCCAAACCGGTGAAAGCGAGCTGCGAACCGACATGCGGCAGGGCGCGCACATCGAAGTCCCAGCTTTGGCTGCCTTCAAACGCGGGACGAATATCGGTCGCAAAAATGCTGTATTGAGCATCCCATGCCGGCCGGGAGAAAGAGACGGTTGGCATCTCAGCCAAAGCCCGCGGCTTGCGCCAATCAAGCGGATCGAGCGCCTGGCTTGCTTCCGGGGCGACGCCGAAGGAATTGGTGTGGTCGCCAAACTCGCCTGAGGTCAGCGCAACTTTGATACGCCAGGTCGTTTGAGCGTCTGTTTCGGGGCAATCAGAACAGCTTGGGACGTATGGAATTTTGAGCTGTGCGCCGGCATTTCCGAAGTTATAGAAGTAATAACCGATATAAGGTTCCAAACACCGGGAGGTTTTAAGGCCTTTGTCGTAAGTATACAATGGTTGAGTCGCGCTGTTCGCATTTTGAATGGTTTGCCACGCAATATTGAAGTCGAAAGGGTTGGTTATCAAATTCCAACCTTTGTTATCCAGGGTTATAGACGCAGTTCCGGCGCTCGGTATAACGGCCGAAGAGGTTCCATTGAGAGCCATATTCCTTTTGCTAATTACCCAAAAAGCCCGACCTCCGCCCAATTTAAACAATGGATCATTATCACTAAATTTGATAAAGTCATCTTCACCATCGTCGCGATAAGCTTCCCAATCCTTTCCCTGCGCGCCGCTCAGAAAATTTTTAATTGAAAATGAATTATTCCCGCCCGGGATGCCGACAATTTTATAATCAGATTGAGCCGGTTGAGATGGAAAGTTAACTGTATGAGCTAAAGTGATGGTTTGATCTGGAAATGTTCGGAAACATTGGTTTCCGCTGCTTGCGTTTCCCACACTGTTAGTTGCAACGACCTGGTAATGATAAATGGTGTTAGGAAGGAGATTATTAATTGGCGCGCTTACGGGTTCGTTAAAATTTTCTGCGACAGATATCTGCGTGCTCATTCCATAAGCTGTCGTTGTGCCATAGTTGAAGCGTACCGTTGTAACGGCGCCATTCGCTTTTACCGTCGCGTTGAGAGTGGCTGAGTTCTTTCCAACGTTTGTTTCGGCATTTGCCGTAACTGTTGGTGCCGATGGGCTTACTGCAGCAGTAATAAAAGTCAGGTTGCCAACACACTCAGTTCCAGTTCCATTACTATAGACTGCACAAATTCGAAAGTTATATGTTGTATTTGCTTCAAGACCTGTGATATTAGCTTTCACCGCGACTGAGTTCATGCCACTAGGAACCGATATGACCGGTGTTACATCTCCATAGCCGGTCGTCTTGCCATATTGGAAATAAGCATTGACCGTTAAAGTCAAACTGTTGGGATTTACCATGCCGTTGAGCGTAGCGGAGTTTGATGTGACGTTTGTTGCGGCATTCGTCGTCGCTATTATACCTTGTTGGGCGATGACACAATTAATTCCCCATATTAAAAATAAAAAAAAGAATCTTATAAACTTCTTCTGATGGATGAAGTCAAAATTAATCATGCTGGTGTTCATGTTAACCTCCTTATTGTTCTGCTCAAGAGATCATTGCCCAGTCGGTATCGGCGGTTTCATTGGCGGTTTGGGTAAACTTCCAGTCTCGGTTCCTCCTCCTGAAATCGCCACAACGCCCGCTATGCCGACGCCAACAACAGCTACGCCTCCCAGGGCCCAGTAAGGCCATTTGCTTTTAGGAGGAGACATTTGTTTGCGTCTTTCTCGCTCAGCCTTTTCCGCCAACTGTCGTTGCTCTTTTTCCTTTTGGTCATTTATTTTCTGTAATTGCGCCAGCGAGTCTGTTCTGGCCATTTCTCTTCGCCGTGCCAGCTCGGCTTGCTGCTTCGAGGTTTCCTGCCGTTTTCGTTCAATTTGCGCCAGCGAGTCTTTTATGGCGCTTTCTCTTAGTCGCGCGAACTCCGCTTGCTGTTTCAAGACTTCCTGCTGCTTTTGTTCAATTTGCGCCAGCGAGTCTTTTACGGCTTTGTCTCTTTGCCGCGCCAACTCGGCTTTCCGGGCTAATTCGACTTGTTGCTGCAGCCGGACTTTTCTGACCAGGTCCACAAACTGCCGGGAATCCTGCGCCGGATCGGCCTGATAAGCCGGCTCGATGTCGAGCAGGCTCATGATCGCTTTCTCCGCGGCCACGGAATTGTCTTTCGCGAGATAACAGAGCGCCAGCAGGCGATAGCCGCCCAATTTCTCAACCTTCGGCAAACGATCGCCTTGCAGACAGGGTAGCAGCGCGGTGATAGCGGCGTCGTAACGGCCACTGGCGTAACTTTTCGTGGCGTTGCTTAGCGCAGTTTGACATTTAACCTGCGCCAGGGCCGCAGTCATCGGCCACGCCGGCAAGAGCAAAATCGCGATCAAAATCCCAATACCCATCACGCGGACGAGCCGCAACCAAAAAAAATCCTGATCACGGAATGTCCCGCCTTGCGGGATCACGGAATTCTTTCCGTGAGCCGTTCCATTTCCGTGAGCCGAATTTCTTTGCTTTTTTTGCACAAATTTAACTTGTAACAGCCTAAAGAGCCGGCGCAACAGGCCGGCGCGTGCGTCAAGCGTCTTCATGGCATACTCCGTTTGGTCGAGGATTGGGCGAGGGCTTTGGATAATTTAGTGGAGGCGCTTTCGGCCAGAATTTTGTCCCGCGTTTTTTCGCGCGCGAGGCCTTCGCCAAATTCATTCCATTCCTGCGCGCTTAAATTGCGCCACAACTTTTCCTCGCAAAGGCGCTGCGCCATCAAATCCAAACGCGTGCGCCATATTCTGACGGTGGCGTCATCGCCGCAGGAAACGAGTTTTTGATTATCCGGGCTGAAACTCACGGCCGTTGCGGCAGAAGAATGGCCCTTGAAAATAAGCGGCGCCTTCAAGCGGCGCAAATCCCAAAGACGAATTGACCCATCGGCGCTGGCGGCGGCCAGCATCGTTGTGTCACGGCTAAAAGTGACGGCTTTGATCGCCAGGCCCTTCTCCGTGTTCAAAACCTGAATGGGGTTTAGACTCGGAAAATTCCATAAATGCAGCTTGCCGTCATCGCCGCCAATGGCGAGTTTCGAGCCGTCCGGGGAGATGGCAACTGAGCTGATGTCCGGGACATTCTTCTTGTTTTTTGGCGTTATTTTCGTTTTGCCATAATCCCACACGATGAGACTGCCCTGACCTCCCGCAGAGATGAGCGACTTGCCGTCGGGACTAAACGCCAAACTCCGCACGCTGCCCTCACGATCATGTTTAAGATCCAGAGCAGAATTGTATCGGAACGCTTCGCCCTCCCAAAACGTGATCGTTCCATTTTTGCTGCCCGCCGCAAGCGTGGCGCCTTCGGGATTAAACGCCAGCGCAAAAACTCCCTGGGTTTGCTCTTTGCGAGTGATCGGATCATCTTTCAATTTGTTGGTGCGCCAAATCCGGACCTCGCCGTTTTTATCGCTCCCGGAAGCAATGAAGCGACCATTCGGACTGAAGGCTAAAGCCCGAACCGGGGACTTCTGAGCGGGCAGCGTCGTGGGAGCAAAAGAAAATGGGTTGAGGTTCCATATAAAAACTTTTTCATCATCGCCGCCGGAGACGAAACGCATGCCGTTCGGATCGAACACCACGGATTTAACCCGCCCCACATGCGCTTTTAACACCGAGACTGTATCTTTCGGCTGCAGGAGGTGCCAGAGTCGAACTGTTCCCGCCCGACTTCCCGAGGCCAATAAACTTCCATCCGGGCTAAAGGCCAGAGATTGAATATAACTATTTCGAATTTCCGTTTTGGCATGCGCGGCCAATTCCGGCCCCTGGCTGAGCTGTCCGGGACTCCAGGTGAAAATATAGCCCAGACTATTTCCAACCGCCATGTTGCGGCCATCCGGGCTTAACGCCACTGCACCAAAGATGCCGTTTTTATTTTTGTCTTTTGTGAAGAACTCACCGCCTTTATCGTTCTGATTATCGGCTTCCCAAACCAGCGCCTTCGCATCGTCACCGGCGGTCGCCAGCCGTTTGCCGTCGCGGCTAAAGGCCAAAGCGTTTATTTTGCTCTGGTGCTTAAATGCTTTGGGTTTGGATTGCAGTTTTTTGATATTCCAAATCCGCGCCACGCCGTCCAGGCCGCCGGCAGCGAAAGTTTTTCCATCGCCTGATATGGCGAGCGCATAAATGGGCGATCCATGTGGCAACACTTGTGGCTTAGGCGGAGAACTCGAGCTCATATTCCATAAGCGGAGGTTGCCATCTTTGCCGCCGGCGATCAACAGGTTTTGCTCCGGGCTCCAGGCTAAAGCGCGCAGGCCGCTAACCTTTTCCGGTAAACTGGTGACGCGATTTTTTTTCCAGTCCCATAATTTAATCAGGCCGGCTTTGCTGCCGGAAGCCAGCAGCTCGCCGCCGGGGCTGAAAGCCAGCGCAAAAACACTGTCGGCGTGCAATTGGGCTGAAATCGGATTGGGAGCATGGGTTTGCACATTCCAGATCATGACCATGCCGTCCGCGCCGGCGGCAGTCAGCCGATGGCCATCGCGGCTAAATGCGATGGCGGTGATGCCGGCCTGATGGCTGCCGACAATGGCGCTAAAATAAGGCGCGGAGAGCGCCGCGTTCAAAGCCTCATAAATTTTATTCTCATATTGCGAGCCCAGCGTTTTATTGAACAAATACGCCTGGCAGGCCATGAGCGCCTCTTTATCGGTCAGCAGATCATTGGGATAATTTCGAACGCGTTGGGAGAAATTATTGATGACGCCGAAGAGGCGAATGGCCGCGGTTTGTTGGCGCGTATTCGCTTGTAAGACGTTCAACGAGTCCTGGGCCACGCGCAAAGTGCTATCGGCCTGTTCTTTTTGCCGGGTTTCCGCGGCAACACGGATGCGCTCTTCGTCCAGGCGTCTACTATCTCGTGCAACGTTATCCGCGTACAGTTTGATAAAGATGACCGCCACAATCATAAGAACCAAAATCAGCGCGGCGCCGGCCAGGGCCCAACGCGGCACCGTTTGCCACCATTTGACCGGCAAATTTTCTCGAATCCACCGCCGGTTAAAGACCTTTTGGTAAATCAACGTCCGGACGCGGAGCTTGTAATTTTCACTCCGGACAATGCCGGCGAGCTTCAGATGCGCAATGATTGGCGATTGTTCCTCATCACGAACCCGGTAGGGCGCGCCGAGAATCCTGCGATAGGTGGTGAGCACGGCGAGCTTATCGGGCGCGCGTTCGGTGAGCATGCTCCGCACAGTATCGAGATTGGAATCCTTTTCACCTTGTTTGCCGAAAAAGGTGCGGGTGACGAGATCATCCACATCGGCTTTTGTCCAGGCCGGACGTTTTTCCGTCGCCAGCGCGACACACAGACACTGGGTTAAATAAGGATGCCCGCCCGTCCATTGCAGAATCCATTGCAAAACCTGCAAGGCTTGCGGCGGCGGCAAATTAAAACCGCCGGCCAACGGTTTCGCTTCCTCAAGCGTGAAATCGGTCAAATCAATCCGCTGACCGATATTAAACGGCGTGCGCTTTGGGTCTTTAATCAAATCGCTCGGCCTGGCCGAGCCGATGAGCACGAAGGAAAGCCGTCGCAGTTCCGGTTCGGTGACCCGCGCGTTGTAAAGCGAGCGGATGACAACAAAGAAATCGCTGCCATACGGCAATTTCAGCGTTTCTTCGATCTCATCAAAAAAGATCACGACATTGCTGGAAATCCGGGAAAGCACTTCTTCTTCATAAAATCGTGCGAAACGATCAGTGACCGTTAAGTCGGGCCGCTCATGCCACCACGCCGAGACATTTATGCTTAAATGGAAATCCTCGGCGACTTGCGTCAACTGCGTGATATACCATTGATCGGCTTTTTCCGCATAACCAATTTTATTGAAATTGATAATGGTCGTGGCGAGCCCTTTTTCCCGCAGGCGTTTTTCCGTTTCAAACATCAGGCTGGATTTTCCCACCTGGCGGGAGGCCAACACGTAAGCATAGACGCCCTTCCGGCACAAGTCGAGCAATTCCTGATCGGCCTGGCGACGAATATACTCCCCACTTTTCTCCTGCACCGGGCCGCCGACGCTGTAAATAATCGTCTTATTCATTTAACCGCTCCCGGAAATAGCTGCTATACAATTTGCAGCGGGGGCCGATGCCGTTCTTCTGCCGGCGCACCACCAGGCCCATGGCGTGTAAACGATAAAAGATTTGCGGATCGGCGCAGGTGCGTTGGCGGATGATTTCCTGAAGTCCGTGGATAAGCTGCGGCTCGTTGGAAACCTGCCGCCATAAGCGCTGCAAATGTTCGCCAAAGGGGCCGCGATCATCGGACGCCTGGTCAAACAGGACGGCCGGTGTGTACGCTTTGGCGGCCACTTGATATAACGCGAGTCGAACCAAATAAGGATGGCCGCCGACCAGGGAAATAAGTTCCGCAGTTTCTTTTTCGTTCAATAGCGCGCCGTGCAGACGATTGAGCTCGGCAACCTGCTCCGGTGTAAAATCGGTAAGCTCCACGGAGCGACCGACATTGAACGGCGATTGCTCCTGGCTTTGAATGAAATAGTTGGGTTCCGCGGCGCTGACTAAAATGAGATCGAGTTGTTTCCAGATCGATTTTCTGGCGCGATCGCTATGCCAGGCGCGGAGCATGCTAAAAAAGTTGTTCCGAACCGCTGTGGTGGCTGCAAAAACCCGATCAACATCATCCAGGGCCAGGATGACCGGCGCTTTGATGGTTTCCAGAATATAACGGCTGACATATTGCGAGCAACGAAAATTGAGGCTGACGTCGTTTTCCGACCAGTGTTCATCCAACCGCTCTTCCAGACCCAGCGCCTCCGCGATTAAAGCGCAGAAGCGCCGATAAAAGGCGTCGGCCTCCTTCAAAGTCTCCTGATCGATATCCCGGAAATTGACCCACGCGAAACGCTTGCCGATTTTGTGGGCAAATGTGCTGAGCCGAGCCAGTAAACAACTTTTGCCGATTTTCTGCGGACCCAGAAGAATGATCGTTCGGCCGGACTGGCTCACTTCTTCCCAAACCGCCTGGTCGCCATCCCGTTCGATATAAAATCCGGATTCCGGTGTAACGATATCTTCCGGTGATTCGAACGTGGGGTTCAGCAGGGAAGTCGGCAGGTCCGCCGGGCTTTGCCGGAGTTGAGTGGGTTCAAATATGGTGGTAGCGGCTTTCGGCAGGGAAGCAATCGGCGTCGGATGCTCCTGCTCCTCTTTAAGGTCGCGCCACATTTCCTCAATCTGCTGATAACGCCGCGCTGCCTCTTTTTCCAGAGCCTTGTCGATAATCCGCTGCAATCCGACTGTCGTATTGGGATTGTATTTGATCAAAGGCTCGGGCGCGCGTTTTTCAAGCGCATCGCGCTCAGTCTGATTGTACTGACCTTCAAACGGGCGCTGGCCGGTAAACAACTCATACAGGACGATACCCACGGAGAAAATATCCGAGCGCTGATCGAGCTTTTCACCCCGGGCCTGCTCCGGGGACATATAATGCAGGGTTCCGGGCTGAAAGCCGATCATGGTGCGTTGGGTCGCCCCTTCCATTCTCGCGATGCCGAAATCTATGATCGTCACTCGCTCGCGCTTGCCCAGCAGCAGGTTGCTGGGTTTGATGTCGCGATGAATTAACCTGACGCGATGCGCCTGGCGCAAACCGTCACAGATCTGTAAACCCATGTCAAGCACGCGTGGAACGGAAAACTTTTCGCCCTTGTCCAGCAACTCGCGCAATGAACTGCCTTCCACATACCCCATCGCGATGAATGGTTCTTCCTCATATTTGCTGTATTCATAAATCATTACGACATTGGGGTGATTGACTTTGGCAAGATATTTGGCCTCACGCTCAAAGCGAGCCGCAAACTCCTGGTCGTTGGCATGTTGCGGAAGAACAAATTTGATGACGATATCAATGTTGAGATGTTGATCAATGGCGCGATAAACCATGCCCATGCCGCCCACCCCGGCTTTCATCAGGCTATGAATTTTGAAGCGGGAGTTGATAATGGTGTCACGCTGGAAGCCGCCGGCCAATGAGCCGCGCCGCTCATGCAGCGTTACGGTTGCCTCGCCGTCCTCTTGTTCGCGTTTGCTGAACAAGTCTTTCAGTTTGTCTGAATTTAACATGCCTCCGCCCTTTCATGTTAAGAGTCACTTCCGTCGTCATAGCCATTCCCCTCGAACAGGTTGCCGGACAGGGTGATAAAGCCGGCGAGGGAAATTTTATGCAAAATGTAATATTTTTGTGATTGAGAAGCAAATGTTTTTTTGGCGTTGGGCGCATTGCACTCTTCCCCCTTCGCTCTTCGCCTTTCAACTTTCCAATTGCATTCAAAAAATAAGCAACGTATATTTTGAAAATTGATTTTGAACGAGCACCGATATGAAAAGACCGAGTTACAAAAAAACTTATTATAATCTCGTAACGCCGGATAATCTGGACAAAATCAAAACGCTATTGAATAAAAAATCACACTATGATCCGGCAACCGTCGCCAGGATTCAATATCAGGAAGAGAGCGGCCTGCCCTTT
>Ga0247727_10011357_pt1 | contig 15558 bp, 13 predicted proteins | sample WisWelCaveWW1625_FD_202498 | JGI IMG/M metagenome (GOLD analysis project Ga0247727, IMG submission 202498) | Biofilm microbial communities from Wishing Well Cave, Virginia, United States - WW16-25 | ecosystem: Environmental > Aquatic > Deep subsurface > Groundwater > Cave microbial mat | place...
TTCAACGACGAGATCACGGCGGGGTCGGCGAGGGTGGTGGTGTCGCCCATCGCGCGGCCTTCGGCGATGTCGCGCAGCAGCCTCCGCATGATCTTACCGCTGCGCGTCTTCGGCAGGTCGGCGGTAAAGTAGATTTCCTTGGGCCGCGCGACCGCGCCGATCTTCTTCGTGACGTGCGCTTTCAGCTCGGCTTCCTTCGCGTCGCCGGCGTCGACGCCTAACTTAAGCGTGACAAAGGCGGCGATGGCCTGGCCGGTAATCTCGTCGGTCTTGCCGATGACAGCGGCCTCGGCGACGTCGTGATGGTCGACCAGCGCGGACTCGACCTCCGTCGTGCTGAGGTTGTGGCCGGCGACGAGCATGATGTCGTCCACGCGGCCGAGCAGCCAGTAGTCGCCGTTGTCGTCGCGCTTGGCGCCGTCGCCGGGGAAGTAGAGATTCGCCCAGCGGCTCCAGTACGTCTTCACGTAGCGGTCGGGATCGCCCCAGATGCCGCGGAGGATGCCGGGCCACGGCTGCTTGAGCGCCAGGTAGCCGCCGCCGGGAATGGCGACGGAGTTGCCGGCGTCGTCCACCACATCGGCCACGATGCCGGGCAGCGGCTGCGTCGCCGAGCCGGGCTTGGTCGTTGTCAGCCCGGGCAGCGGCGAGATGATGATGTGGCCGGTCTCCGTCTGCCACCAGGTGTCGACGATGGGGCAGCGCGCGCCGCCGATGGTCTCGTGGTACCAGATCCAGGCCTCGGGGTTGATCGGCTCGCCGACGCTGCCGAGCAGTCGCAGCGACGACAGGTCGTGCGCGGCAGGATGTTCCTTCCCCCAGCGCATGAACGCGCGGATCGCGGTCGGCGCGGTGTAGAAAGTGTTGACGCCGTACTTCTCGATGATACTCCAGAAGCGGTCGCGCGCGGGCCAGTCGGGCGCGCCCTCGTACATCACGCCCGTCGTTCCGTTGCACAGCGGCCCGTAGACGATGTACGTGTGCCCCGTCACCCAGCCGATGTCGGCCGTGCACCACCAGAGGTCCTCGTCCTTCACGTCGAACACCCAGCGATGCGTCGCGGCCGCCCCGACCATGTAGCCCGCGGTCGTGTGCATGATGCCCTTCGGCTTGCCCGTGGTGCCCGAGGTGTAGAGGATGTAGAGCAGGTCCTCGGCGTCCATGACTTCGGGCTCGCACCAGCGCGGCGCGTCCTTCATCAGGTCGTGATACCAGTGGTCGCGGCCGTCGGTCATCTTGCACTCGGCCTTGTCGCCGACGCGCTTCACGACTACAACTTTCTCGACGGTCGGGCAACCCGCCAGCGCCTCGTCGGTTGTCTTCTTCAGCGGCACGATGCCGCCGCGCCGCCAGCCGCCGTCGGCGGTGATGACGACCGTGGCCTGGCAATCATTGATGCGGTCGCGCAAGCTGTCGGCGCTGAAGCCACCGAACACGACGGAGTGCGGCGCGCCAATGCGCGCGCAGGCGAGCAGCGCGATGGCGAGCTCGGGAATCATCCCGAGGTAGACCGTCACGCGGTCGCCCTTTTTCACGCCGAGCGATTTGAGCACGTTGGCGAGCTTATTGACCTCACGCGACAGGTCGGCGTAGGTCAGCACGCGCTCGTCGCCGGGCTCGCCTTCCCAGATGAACGCGGCCTTGTTCTTCCGCCAGGTCTTCAGGTGGCGGTCGAGGCAGTTGACGGTGATGTTCGTCTTCCCGCCGACGAACCACTTCGCCCACGGGCAGTTCCATTCGAGGACTTTGTCCCATTTCTGGAACCACTCGAAGCCCTCAGCGATCTCGCCCCAGAACTTCTCGAGGTCCTTGGCGCGCTCGTAGATAGCGGGGTCGTTGACATTCGCCTGCGCGACGAACTCCGGCGCGGGCGGAAACCTGCGCTCTTCGACGAGCAGGTTGGAGAGCGTGGCACGATCGGACATGCGGAAGGCTCCTGATGATTTCACTTAAACGGCGTATTCGTAGAGTGCGACAGTTCGCGACGGTTCGCTGCGTTCCTGCAACGTTGCTTCGATCCCGCGCACCGTGTCCGGGCTCAGCACGTCGCGATACCGGACGGGATGAACAATGCCGCGAACTTCGTACGATCCCGAGCATTCTTCGATTGAGCAACGCATCTCAGCTTCCTGTTTCCGTTGGCGACTTCCATTTCGACGGTTTCGGCATTGGATAGTTCTCCATGTTCGTGAAACGCAGCCGACCGCGTTCGACGCGCGCCCTGCAGCTTACGCCCTCATGGCCGTGAATCGGCGAGGCTTGCTCCGGCGCCCACACCACCGTCATCAATTCAAAGTGCGACGAATTGTAGATGAGATTGCGCGTGTACGCAAACGGCTCGACGAACAGGAACGGTTCGAGTTGCTCCGGCGGCAGCACGCTGTGCCGCAGGAACCCGCCGCCCTCGTCGACCAGAAAATCCTCCACCGCGAAGATGTTGAGTTGTTCGATGAATTCGCTGCGTGTGCAGAGGCGTTCCATGCGGTGCCTTGTGAACGGATGTTGATGCTGCGCGTTCACGGATGGCAGCAGGCTTTGAGAGGCCTACGGCTGGCTCCTCGTTGTTCCGCAAGGGCAGCGAAAAAGCGTTCGACCCCGGCGGCGGCTGGTAGCGTGAGCGAACGTCGTCGCCGGGATTCTCCGTTTAGGGCAACGCCAGCACCCGCACTTCGATCTCCTTCACGTCGGCGAGGGCGTCCTTTACTTCGTTGGGATTGGTCTTGCCCTGATGGTACGGGTAGAGCACTTTCGGCTTGAAGGCCCGCGCGCCGGCGGCGCATTGTTTGGCGTCCATGGTGTACGGCAGGTTGCAGGGCAGGAAGGCCAGGTCGATGTTCTTCAGCGCGCGCATCTCGGGGATGTCCTCGGTGTCGCCGGCCACGTATACGCGCTTGCCGCCAAAAGTTAGCAGGTAGCCGTTGTCATTGCGATCCTTCGGATGGAACATCAACCGCTCCGGCGTGAGGTTGTACGCGGGGATGGCTTCGACGGTGGCGTCGCCGACCGCCTTCTTCTCGCCGTGCGCGATGATCTGCGCGTTCGGCACGGTGGACGAGGATTTCGACTGCGCACTGGCGTTCATGTACACCGCCACCGTGCTCGACTTGATGATGTCCACGATCATCGGGTTCAGGTGGTCGCCGTGCTCGTGGGTAATGAAGATGTAGTCGGCCTTGGGCAGCGTCGGCCACTCGGCGCGGCCCGACGGGTCGCAATAGTACTGCTTGCCCTTGAACTCGAACCGCAACGTCGCGTGGTTGATCGGATGGACGATGAGATTGCCGGCGGCGGTGTTTTCGATGACCGCGGCTGTCTGTTGTGTGACTCCACGAGTCAACGCAACCGTCGTGGCCAACAGGCCGAAAGTGGCGGCGAGTAGTAATCTGCGCATTCCGTGATCTCCTTGTCCTGGATGGTCAGTCGAACTTAACCGTGACCAGTTTGACACGCGCGCGCCGCGGCATGGCGTGCAAAACTTATCGAGATGAGGACTTGCGGATTGGCGCTTGCCGGCGGTGGTGGTCGCGGCGCCGTGGGACGACGTGCGCACGTTCGTGCAGCACACGCGGGACGAATGGCGCTCCCGCCAGCGCGCTTCGTTGCATCGCCCCGCGTTGCGCGCACTCGCGCACACCGTGTACCGCCGCGGCTTGCTTAACACGAATCGCGGGTTGCGCGCGACGATCGAGCGCTGTCTGCACCCCGAGCGCCTCGCGGCGGCGCGCGCGCGCATCTGGATTGCCGTGTGCGAGCATCGCGGCTGGGTTCCGTGGCGCGGCGAGACGAAGTACGTCGACCTCAAGAGGTTGCCGCTCGAACGAATGCGCGCGGTGCTGCTGGCCTCGGCGTCGCCGCCGGTGCTCTTCCCCGCAGTGCGGCACGGCCAGCAGCTGGATGAGCGACGCCGGCTGGAACAGCGGCCTGCCACTTGCGCCGGTGTATGACGACGGCGCGCGGCTCATCTTCGTGTTGCACCTGCATCCGAATCGGCGCACGGATCCGGCGCAATTCCCCGGCGCGCGCATCATCGACGTATGCCCGCCGCACGGCATCGGTTCGATGCTCATCTTCTCGCCGGAGCAGTCGGCGAAGAAGCTGGAGCTGGGCCAGCGCGACATGCTGCGGGTGCTGCGAGATGAAAGACTTGACTAATTTCGCGCCCTCTGCTAAACACTGATGTCATAATCGATTAGCGCAATGAATCAAACAACCCCCCTCCATCCCACCTTCACGCGCCGCACCGCCATTCAAGCTGGCACGCTCGGGCTGATGGGCCTCGGCATGGAGCACGTGGCGGCGTTGCGCACTGCCACGGCAGCGTCGAGTCGGGGAAAGTCGGTCATCTACATCTTCCTGTCGGGTGGACTGGCGCAACACGATAGCTTCGATATGAAGCCCGAGGCGCCCGACGACATTCGCGGCGAGTTCAAGCCGATTTCGACGAAGACGCCGGGCCTGCAGATCTGTGAACACCTTCCATTGCTCGCGCAACGCAGCGAACACTGGGCGCTGGTGCGCTCGCTCACGCATCCGTCGAACGACCACTCGCTCGGGCACCACATCATGCTGACCGGCCGGAGCGAAGCGCCGCCAGGCTTCAACGGGTCGCTGCCGAAGCCGACCGACCATCCCGCGCTGGCCGCCCTCGCCGGCGTGCTGACTCCGAACCGCAACAATCTGCCCTCGGCGGTCGTGCTGCCAGAGAAGCTCGTCCACTATTCCGGGCGGGTCATCCCCGGCCAGTTTGCCGGGCAGTTGGGACGCTTGCACGATCCGCTATTCATTGAATCATCGTCGTTCGACTCGATGAATTACGGTGCGTATCCCGAGTTCGAGTTCGATCATCAGGAACGCAAGACCTCGCCCAAGCGCAAACGCTTCGAGCCAATCAACCTGTCGCTGCCGGAGGGCGTGCCAACCGCACGTTTCGTTAACCGATTGGAGTTGTCGCGGCTGATCGATCAGCAGCGCCGCGATCTCGAAAGTTTCGGCGAGGCGGCGCGGCTCGATAAGTTTCGTGCTCGCGCCATTGGGCTGTTGACAAATCCCCGGGTCAAGGAAGCGTTCGAGGTCGAGCGCGCCGATCCGAAAGTCATCTCGCGCTATGGCAACAACGCGTTCGGCTGGTCGCTGCTGATGGCGCGAAGGCTGGTGGAAGTCGGCGTCAACCTGGTTCAGGTCAACCTCGGCAATAACGAAACGTGGGACACACACGGCAACGCCTTCCCGCACTTGAAGGACAACCTGTTTCCGCCCACTGATCGCGCGCTGTCGGCGCTGCTCGATGACTTGCGTGAGAGCGGCCAGCTCGATTCCACGCTCATCGTAATGGCCGGCGAGTTCGGGCGCACGCCGAAGATCTCGCACCTGCCCCAATACTATAAGCTCCCTGGCCGCGACCATTGGGGGGCGGCGCAATCGGTGCTGTTCGCCGGCGGCGGTGTGCAGGGCGGCTGCGTGATCGGCGCGACCGATCGCATCGGCGCATTCCCTTCGGCGGATCCGCAAACACCGGAGAACATGGCGGCGACGATCTATCGCGCACTCGGCTTGCCCGACGACGCGGCCTGGCTCGACGAACAAAACCGGCCGCACTTCATCTATCATGCCGAGCCCATCGCCGGGCTGGTGTAGCGTGCGGTTGAGCGGGCGCGGCCTCCACCGCGTCATCGTCATGTCAAAGCGATACTTGCTCTTAACCGTGTTGAGCGTGTCCATCGCCCTGGCGATCGGTGGCACCCCCATACCGAATGCCGGTCCGGGGGTTCCATTTGGACGGGAACCGTTCTCGTTTCGCCAGGTTGCGAGCGGGCTCGATTATCCATGGGAAATCACCTGGGGACCTGACGGATATTTATGGGTTACTGAGCGGGCTGGCAAGCGAGTGACCCGGGTTCATCCCTCCGACGGCACCCGAGCGACAGCCGTAATCGTTGGCGAAGCCGCTCCGACCGGTGGGCAGGAGGGATTGCTGGGGATGGCGCTGCACCCGGAACTGCTGCGCGGACAGGGAAACGATTTTGTTTACGTCGTGTATACGTATGATCCCGGCCGGGATCCGGGCGTGCGACGACGAACTAAGATCAGACGCTACACGTACCATGCCGGCCCCGGCACGCTGGACGAACCAGTGGATCTCCTCACCAACCTGCCCGCGCACAACGATCACAATTCGGGGCGGCTGGTCTTCGGTCCGGATCGCAAGCTCTACGGTTCCATCGGCGATCTGGGCAGCAATCAATTCGACAACAAGTGCAATCCCATTCGCGCTCAAGAGCTGCCGACCGCCGATGAAGTCAGCGCACAGGATTGGGCGAAATACCAGGGTAAGATTATCCGCGTGAATCTGGACGGGAGCATTCCCTCGGATAATCCGCTTCTTGCCGGGGTGCGCAGCCATATCTACTCCTACGGTCATCGCAACGCGCAGGGCCTGGCTTTCGGGCCGGATGGCAAACTGTATGCTTCCGAGCACGGCCCCAAGAGTGATGATGAACTGAACCTCATCCGCCCTGGAAAAAACTATGGCTGGCCACACGTAGCCGGCTTTCAGGACGACCAGGCGTACGTTTACGCAGACTGGTCATCGTCCACTCCGATACCATGCACTGCGCTTCAGTTCAGCGATTACGTCATTCCCCCCTCGGTTCCCAGCAAGCAGGAAAGTGAATGGCAGCATCCAGACTTTGCCCCGCCGATCAAGACGTTCTTCACGATGGCGGAAGGATTCAATTTCCAGGATCCCGCCCACGCTCCGCAGTACGTGCTCGGCTGGCCTACGGTGGGCGCCTGCGGGATTGACCTCTATACGAGCCGCTCCAACGGCATTCCCGGCTGGGCCAACTCTATTCTGATGACCAGTTTGAAAAGAAGCATCGTTTACCGGTCCCGGCTAAGTAGTGACGGAGCCTCCGTGCAAGGCGAGCCCCTCGCATATTTCCCAACCCGGAATCGCTATCGCGACCTCGCGCTCGGCCCCGATCATCGAACGATTTACCTGTGCACCGATAACGAGGGGATAACTTCGTTTCCGGCGCGGACATTGAACGAGCCGCTGGCCAATCCGGGAGCGATCATTGAATTCAAGTACCTCGGCAACTGATTGCGGCGACGCGCCGGTGATCTTGATCGACCGACCACAAACCACCCAGGGCGTGCTCATCAACGGGTTGTTCAGCGACGGCAGTGTGCGCGAGGTTACCTCGCAGGCAAATCTGACCACTACCGCTGTGCGCGTCATCAAGCTGAGCAAGGACGCTGAGTTGATTCCGGTCGGCGATGGCGGCGAGCGATCTCTGCAACGGTCCCGGGCTCCAGCAGCCAGTGCAGGACGTCGCGCTCGCGGGCCGACAGACGCTGGATAATTCGACTGACCTCGAATCTTCATAGAGTTCGGGCGATTTGTGATCCCCATAGAGGAAAGGTACGCACAAGCTCAAAAACTTTCACTTTTGGAAAAAAATACCGGCTTGTCTATTTCCCCTCCGCCTCCCGCTCGCGCAGCCACCGCAGAGCGCGGCGCTCGATCGCTCGATTGAACCGGGTCAGCACGAAGTCCTGATTCCGGATCGGCCGCACCAGCACCGTGAACAGCCCGGCGCGTGATGATCCCCCCTCCTCGACCAGCAACTGTGGCAGCGGTTTGCGATTGATCGGCCATGGGCACGATCATCGTTGCCCGAAGTATTCGACGTGCGGCTTAGTCCATGCACCAACTGATTGGATAGTGAACGTGCTGGCCTTTGACTTCACCGTTCCAACGCAGGATCATGAAGTAATGATCGGTGCCCTGGAGGTAGCCGTGGAATCGGCAACTCATCAGGGGCAGGCGGTCCTGACACTTGGCGACGATGCTAGAGAACCGCGCGCCATTTGGAAACACCTCAGAGGGCGGCCACCGTGACGAATACGACTTCGGATACTTGTCCACGGGCTTCCAGTCATTGGGGCACTTCCAGACTTCGTTACTCTTCAAATAAGGCGCCATGACGGCGCGTGTTCGAAACAGTGGAGGCAGACCAAGCTGCCAGTAGTTCAGCGGCTGACCGCTCAGATCGTCAATGCCGCCATAGTCGGCTCGATAGAGCAGGAGTGCCTGGTAGATCTGCCGTAGATTGTTGCCACAGGATAGCTGTCGCGCCCGAGTCCGGACCGGCGTGCCGACGACGAATAAGATGCCCAGCAGGATGGCGACGATCCCGGTGGCAACGACAATCTCCAGCAGAGTCATGGCACGATTACTTCGTGGATGCATGCTCATTTCCCCATTTGGCATTGTTCAGCATGGCGTGCCATGTGCCTCGCACAAGCGCCCGCGGAGGATCGGGAAGTCGTGTATTGCTGGGCGCATCGCAAGCCGTGTCCTCCTGGCATGTTACTGACCACGCCTTCGGCTCTCCTCGATCTGACGAAGATAGATCGAACCAATATCTCCATAGACAAGAGACTGCGATTCGTTATGCAATCGAATGGTCACCAGCCGCTGCGGAAGTCGGCGAACTTCGTACTTGCCGGAGTTATACACCGCCAGCGTGAACGCCCAATCTTCGGCGTGCCGAATGTCTTCGGGAAACTGGATTTCGTTGAACAGCGAACGGCGAACCAACAGCTGTGATGGCGCCAGGAAGTTGCGCTTCGCCAGCCGCTCATCGATCTCGGCTTCACGAATCGTTCCCACGCGACCGGTCCCGACGATGAACAGTTGCGCGTCACAGTGAATGAAGTCAGCGTTGGTGCGGGCGGCGAACTCCGCGAAGCGCCGCAGGCAAGTGGGATCGACAAACAAGTCGTCGGAGTCCATGAGCTTGATGTATTGGCCGCGCGCGCGTTGAATGGCGTAATTGCGCGCGGCACTCTCGCCGCGATTTCGACGCAGCCGGAACGAACGAATTTTCGTTGACGCGTAGGGGAGGTCGATCGGCGTTGGTGAGGCGTCGTCCACCACCAGGATTTCGCTCCGCTCGTAGTCCTGCTCCAGACAAGACCAGAGGGTATCGTTGAACAACTCCTGCCGTTGGTAGCACGGGATGACAATCGATACCATCGGTAGCTTGCGAGGCCGGGAGGGCATTGACGGAGTCGTTGCCCGCGCTGTAGAATTCAGCCTTTTCCGCACGTGTGTGTTCTCCACTTTGGGGGCGCTTTCACGTCGTTCCGCGAGGCGATGAAAGGCTTCCAACGGTCTTACCGTTTCGCCGAACATGCGGACACCGTATTGACGAAAGAAATAGAGATTGTTACGTTTGGCCAGCGGACCGATATCCGGGCCGAAAGTGGCATGGCGGTCGTGGTGAACGAAGGTGCTCACGACCCCGATCCCGTGACCCGCCAACGCGGCACGATACTGAAATTCCAATTCATCGCAGCCGTAGCCGTCGAAGTTTTCGTCGAGTGCTCCTAACTCCCAGAAGGTCTCCCTGCGAACCGCCCATAGAAAACCATAAACGGGCAAGACGCTCATCGCCGCCGGCTGTGGCAGCGCACGGTCGGGTGCCGCCAGCGGATTGGGTCCGGGCTGATTGGTCTGCGTTCCCGCCACGGCGATCGGAAGCTCGTCAAAAGCGCGCTCCCAGTTGACAAACAAATCCTCTCCGTGGACTTCAATGTCGTTGTTGGCGAAAACCAGATACTGTCCTCGCGCCACCGCTGCTCCGCGATTGCAGTTACGCGCGTAGATGAACGGCTCGTCGGACGGAGCGACGATGACGGCAAGGTTTTCAGTGAGTGCTAGCCGGCGCAGATAGGAATGGGTCTGATCGCTAGAGGCGCAGTCCACAATGATGAACTCAACCGCGCGCTGAGTTCGCTTGGCGCAGCGCAGGAGGGACTTGATCGCGAGCCTGGTCAGATGTGCGTGGTTCCTGGTTAGCATCACCACGCTCCAACCAACAGGGGTTGGCGTGCCCGATCGGAGGGCTCGCAGAAGTCGCAGCGAAGCTGGGCGATTTTTCTGGTCGCAACACGTCTGCGAGCGGAAAAACTGTGTTCCGCACTCTCCGCATTGAAAGACACGCAACGAGTGCGGCGAAGCGCGGTCGGCCCATGCTTGCGCGGCTTTCATACGCAGGGCACGGAACTTCTCCCAATCGGCGAGGTAGGGACGCCGCCGGGCCATTCGCTGGCGAATTCGATTGGCAAGCTGAGTGCTCAGCTTGTCAATCGAACGGGACGAGGTCCAGTTCATCCAGCTCCCTGGTCGGACACGAATTTCTTGACCGCTGCGAAATCCTCTCGCGACTGAATGCCAATGATTGCGTGCGGCCACGCGACCTGACGCGCAATACTGTCCCACTGTTTGCCCAGATCCATTGGTTTGCCGGCGCTTCGCGCCAACAAGAGTGGGTTGATGAACGCGCGTTTGCCAGCTTTTTGCAGGGCGAGATTGGCGTCGGCGACCCAGGTTTCGTTGCGCTGCGCGCTCCAGTCGCCATGGAAAACAACTTCGTCCGCGAACCCCTCGGTAATCCAATCCAGCCAGTCCTGTCGGATGCGCAAACGGAGCGTGGGACTCATCTTGTAATAGGTAGCCAACCCACGGACAGCGACCCTCCCCTTCGGATGGGTCGCGCGGAACGCCTTGGACATACCGGCGATGAGTCCCGCGATTCTCTTCCGCCGCCAGCCGGAAAAGTGCCCCACGCCCGCCGGGTCCCGATTATCGCGCAACTCCCAGTCGAGGTCGATGGGATCGACCTGGAACTCACGAATGTAGGCCGACCGCGCAGCACCACTGTAACCGAGCACGTCGGTGCCGGAGAGGCGCATGTCCATCAGGATGCCGTCCGGCCCCGGCCGCAATTGACCCAATTCACGGGTGAGGGCCATGAGTGTTGACTGCACCGAGGGATGAAACGGGGACGCGAACTTGCCCTCCTTCACGCTGTTGCACGAGTTCTCGGCGTTCACTTCCAGCAAGTCGGGAAACCGCTCGAACAAATCTTCCTTCTGGGGCGTGCCCGGAAAGGCCCACCGTAGACAGTCGATCAGCGCATAAACGCGCACTCCGCGCGGCCGCGCCATCTCGACCATGTCTTTCAACACGCTCTCTCGCTGGCAGCGCTTGTCCAACGCGAAACCGCGCAGACCCGTGGGGTAGAACGTGCGCCCGTTCATGAACCCCGGGACAAAGATGCGTTGTGGCTGGGGAGCGTCCGCCAATCCGACGACAATGCTGCGCGCAAGGTTATTCTGCTCCGCCTTGTGCATTGCATCGAAGTAGGCATAGTCGGCGTAGAGATCGTAGGTGAAACGCGAAGTGGAGGACGAACCCATCATCATTGGAAACACTCCTGCTCAGGGCCAGGGCCATGCCGGCATAGGCGTTGTGGACACGACGTTCTTGTTGCTGGCGTTCCACAGGTTGCGTGGCTGCAACGTGTTCATGTACAGCATCCATTTCAGGTGCCCGTCGACAAACGCGTAATTGTTACCGGCGTTGTGGAGCGAAGGATGCACCAGGCCGACATACTGCGCTCCCAGGTGCCAGTGCGGACAAAGTCGATGCTCGTTACGGGTGCTGGCACTGGTTCCGCCACCCCAGTCGGCCAACAGAATCGTCTCCGAGGGCTCGTCGAACTGCGTCTCGTGTCCGTACCAGAAGGAACTGCTACCTTCTCCAGCAAGCAAGCTGTCGCCACAGCCACGCTTGTTGATCGACAACAGAAAACCGCTTTCGTCGGTCGGTCGCTGGTTGTCAGGGCAGGAGAATACTTGATAGCTCTTGAGCCACGGTTGCAGAATGTCGAACCAGCCCACCCACTGGTCGAGGCCGCGAATCACCTGGCGCTCATTGATGTGATTGGGCAGGGTGCGCTCGTCATGGTCCTGCTGATACTGTGCGATCGCCATCACGATCTGCCGCATATTGCTGGCGCAGGCGATCTGTCGCGCCTTGCCCCGCGCCTTCGAGAACACCGGAAACAGCATCGACGCCAGGATCCCAATGATCGCGATGACGATCAACAACTCGATGAGTGTGAAGCCAGCGGGTGAACAGGTGAGCGGGTGAGCGGGTGAACGGGTGAACACACGGGGATGGGGCGTCACGGGGACCCGAAGACGCGGGGATACGGCAGCGCGCACATGCGCCGAGACAGTCAATGGTGCGTCCGACATGACGGTGCTCACCCGTTACCCATTCACCTCGTTAACCAGTTCGCCCGCTCATCGTTCACCAATGCCGTATCGCCTGCAGATCCTTCTTATAGTTGAAGCGGTCATCGTTCTCCTTGTCGTGGCAGGTCTTGCAGAACGCTTCGGTGCGGGTGCGCGTGATCTGCTTCTTCGATTCGGTCAGGCTGTGCACTACGCCGTCGCCGTGACAGGTGGTGCAAGCAATGCCGTCATTGATGATTGTGGATTGATGATTGACGAATGACGATTGAGCATTCGTTGTTCTTGGCTCATCGTTTCCCTTTTGGAAAACCGCCTCCAGCAGTTTCCCGGTTCGCCGAAAGTGCTCGCTGTGGCACTTGAGGCACTGCGGCGCAAGCCGTTTCTTCTCAATAAGCGTTAGCAGCCCCTTCGCGTGCTTGGACTTCTGCCACTGGGTATAGGCCTTTTCGTGGCACTCGGCGCACTGTTCCGATTTCACGTAACGGGCCTTCACGTCAATCGCGGCAAAGTCTTGATGCGAATCGTCAACTCCGATGGCAACCAGGCGCGCCATTTCGTCGGCGAAGAACTGACCGATCAGCTCGGCGACTTTCGGATGATCGGGAATCTCGCGGTCGAGCGGAATCAGTCGCGCGCTGAATTTCGGCGGCGTCACGGAGAAGTCCACCTCCAACCGACCAAGATGTTGCCCTTTGCTGCTGGTCGGCACAATCGTCGTCCGTCCGCGAACGATCGGCGCGGTCAGCGACTCGGCGGTGCCATTGCCAATGATGACATCGATCGCAGGTCGGGCGGTCTGGTCTGTCATTGAGCGGTCCAGCGCCAGCGCCAGTTCTTCGTCACGGCTCAATCCCTGCTGGCTGACCGCGACGATCAGCTCGCAGCGAGATCGCAAGTCGCTAAGCACCGGCGTCAGGGTGCGGAGGACGCTGGCGTCGGCCACCGCCACCGGCAGCAGCGCCACGACACCGATACCTCGGTCGCCGAGTTTCAATTCGCGTGTTTTGGGAACCGAATCCGGTATGGTGGTCGGCCGCGCGGTCGTTGCCAACAACGGCACCGCTTCTTGCTGCGCCAGCGCAAAATGGTCCTTACTCTTCAAGTCCAACTCCCCAATTCCGGCGACGTCGTACCGCATCGTTGCCATCCCTCGTGCGATGACGAAACGACGCACCGGATCATCGCCCCAGTTGCCGGTGTCGAGCAGCAGCACATTCTTCGATTCCCGTCGAATGCGCTCGATCACCGTCGCGCGTCGCGGCAGCCCGCCCGTTCCGGTCGCCCGACATCCGCACGGCTCCAGAAAGTTGAGGGTGTCGGAGGTGTAGAGCAGCGAGGGAAGAGCGTGCGGATTGAACTGTCGTGCAGAAGACAGCGGCAGGAAGACTGCCAAGGGCAAGAGCAGCAGCGGAATAATTAGTCGGCGTTCACGTCGGACATATTGAGCGCCACGAAAGGGCCTTTCTCGGAAGCTCATCTTACGGCTGCCCTGCTGACTGAATTCTCGACCTGTTCGCTACCCATCGGTAATTCAAGCTCGGCCCGAAGCCTCTACCCAGTGACGTTCCATCAGCAGTAACAAGGACAAGGCGAACCATCGGAAAGAAGCAGCACTCCATGTCCGCACTCTCCCGGAATTGCGGCGCGGGGGGACCGGGATCGCTCTCCACTTCGATCCACTTCTTCTCCTCCGGCCTCAGCCGTCGGTATTGCGTGAGCTTAGGATCCAGCAGCACATTGGCCGAGGTGGGTTGTAAAGTGGACAGTGGACTATTGACCAGCGTGGTTAGAACTGAGCGAAGGGTTTGCCAACGTGCCTCCAGTTCGAGGTATGAGCCTCTGTCTTTCGAGGTGCGGTGACTCGCCGAGGGCGCCAGATAAGCAAGCTTATCGATCGATCGCAACTCTGTTCCGGTCGCACCCTGAATGAGCGTGAGCAGGTGACGTACATCCCAATCACCCGGGCTAACGAAGACTTTCTCGTCCTTCAATAGCGCGGCAATGGTAAGGACCTTGCCCCCCGTCGCGCCTTTGATGAGCGAAGGTAATTCACCTAAACCTAGGCTCCGCACCTCGGTTAGGCGCAACTTCGAATGGGCAGCAACGCATTGCTCCGACACCTTTCGCAGTACCGCCCAGTCCGGACCAAGAATGTCCAGGGGGCGAAGACGCAACCATTCCTGTCCTTCGGATTGCTGGTTGGTCTCAACAAGTCGGCCACGCCAGAATACATATGCCCCCGCCTGGAGATAGACAGTCATCTTCCCGCCCGCCAGTAGTTTCGGTAACAGCGGCCTCATTCTCACGTCGTTATCCGATACAGTCCGTAGTATTTGCGCCTGCTCGGCGAGCAACGAGGGCAAGTTAAGTGGCTCCCCACGTTCAAGCAATCTGAGTTGCTCTGGTGTGAGCGACAACAGAAATCGTTCCCAATAGTCTTGGCCAGCGGAAAATGACTTGACCGCAAGCGGCGTCCGTTGCTCCGCCTCGCGAAGCACACGCGGCCAGTCTTCACCGATACATATGCTCCCGCCCGTCCTCCACCATCGGAGGTTCGCCTGTTGGCAAATGCGATCCAGTGCCGCAGCAGAGTTGATTGTCGTCGCTGCAGAATTCCAATCCTTTGGCATACAGGAGACGATGGGAATACGATGGAGCTTACTGAACGTCGCCAGTACCTCCGTCCATTCCGCATCAAGTCGCAATTGCTGCCTTGCAGAGATCGGTGGCGCACTTGTTCCCGCCTTCAATGCAAGGCACACCAAGACAACCTGCAACCACCAGCCACAATGACTGCCTGCATTCACTTTTCGGTCGCTCGCCCTGTTACGTTCCCGTGCATGTAGTCCACCCAGTCGCCGTACAACCCGTTCCACCCGTTATACGAAAACGGATGTAGGTCTGGCAAGGATTCGGAACGCAGCCAGTTCCTGTCCATCTCCAGTACTTATACTCACTGTCGCAGGTTGCGGTTCCCACAGTGCATGTGTCAATCTGGATGACCGTTTTGACCGTGCAGTTATCGTTACAATTGGTGGTGCAACGCGGCACGGCTCCAGGACCGTTGCCTTGCACTACGTTGGTGTAATGCACACAGGTGCACGCCCCGGCATGAACTGAGTTTGTTGACAGGAAAAGAAGCGCTCCATGAACAATTGTCATCAGAAGCGTGATTCGCAACATCGTCGTTTTCATTGTCATCCTCGCTTTGTCTGGGAATGCCAAGCGGCCAGACTGCTGGCTCTCTTGGTCATGGTTTCGTGTCGTTTTAGTAGGGGGTGCACACATAATCCTCCGCCACATCCGCCCACGCCGCCCCGCGCAACCTGCGCGCGGTCCCGTCAGCCAAGCCTTCGGCGACTCGCCACTCGTCGATGCGGTTGAGAACCGAGTTCAACACCGTCTCGAACGCCACCGACCCGAACAGCGTCGTCACTGCCGCCT
>Ga0247727_10011358_pt1 | contig 15558 bp, 19 predicted proteins | sample WisWelCaveWW1625_FD_202498 | JGI IMG/M metagenome (GOLD analysis project Ga0247727, IMG submission 202498) | Biofilm microbial communities from Wishing Well Cave, Virginia, United States - WW16-25 | ecosystem: Environmental > Aquatic > Deep subsurface > Groundwater > Cave microbial mat | place...
TGAAGAAAGAGTTGAAATCAATTCCGAAATGGTTGAAAAAGTAGTTTCAACTGCCGCATCTCTTGGTTGTCCTGTTTTGGTTCATGCGGAGGATTATCAGATGTGCTCATGTGGAATAAGAGAAGCAAAAGAAAAAAACAAAGATGGTCTAGGTGCATGGTCAGAAAGCAGATCTATCGAATCTGAGGTAAAAGCCATAAGAACTATTTCCAAAATCGCAAAAAAAGTTGGTTGTACACTATACTTTGCTCATATTGGCTCACAAGGGGCTATGAACGCAATACGCGAAGAAAAAAAGAATGGAACAAAAATCTATGTTGAAACATGTCCACATTATCTCACATTATCGTTTGAATCTCAGAAAGGCTATCTTGCAAAAGTAATGCCACCAATAAGAAGTTCAAGAGATGTTGATGCCATATGGAACGAAGTTAAATCTGGAACAGTTGATTCAATAGGAACAGATCATGTTGCAAATCAACTCAAACTCAAACTTGGAGGAAATGATGTCTGGGGAGCACTTGCAGGTTTTCCAGGAATAGGAACCATGTTACCTATATTGATAAGTGAGGGAATAAACAAGGATAGAATTACACTGCCACAACTAGTGGAACTAACTAGTCTAAGGGCATCTAGGATATTTGGAATGTTTCCCAAAAAGGGTATCATACAAAAAGATTCTGATGCAGATATTGTTCTAGTGGATCTAAAAAAAGAAAACAAAGTATCAAGTCATCTTCTTGATGGATTTTCAGATTATACCATATATGATGGATGGAACCTTAAGGGCTGGCCTGTTAAGACACTTGTAAGAGGTGAAGTTGTGGCGGAAGACTTCAGAGTGACAGGCAAACAAGGATTCGGAAAATTCATTGCAAGACCTGTTTAAACCAATACATCAAATTTGCCGTTTTCTTTTACTTTGTATATGATGTCTGGTTTCCTTGTAAAAATTCCCACTTCTATGACGCCAGGAATTTGAATGATCTTTTCAGCTAGTTCTTTTGGATTTGATATTTCACCAAAATCACTATCCAAAATTATATTTCCATTTTCTGTAACAAATGGATAACCGCGTTCTATAGTGCGGAGAACTGGCTTGCCACCGTATTTTTGTATCTGTTTTACCGCTATATTTCTAGCAAATGGATGTACTTCGATCGGCACGCTGCGATTTAGTTTTTTTACAAATTTAGATTCATCTGCTATAATGACCACTTTTTTTGCTACGTTTATGAGAATTTTTTCCCGTAAAAGTGCTCCACCCCCGCCTTTTATCATGTTTCTTTCCTCATCTATTTGATCTGCCCCGTCAAAAACAATATCAATATGTTCTATCTGATCTGCTTCGATTATGGAGATTCCACCTTTTTCAGCTTCTAGTTTAATTTGTAGTGAGGTAGGTACTGCTTTTACTCTAATGTTTTTTTCTTTCAGATATGATGAAAGTGACCTAACTAATGCAGTTGCAGCTCTTCCACTTCCAAGTCCTAAAACATAATTATCATTTACAAGTTTTAGTGTATCACTTGACAATGCCTTTATGGCATCATCCACTGTCAATTATTCTACCTCTACTTGCTCAAGTTTGGAGAGGGCCTTCATTATCTCATTTTTTATCTTATCAATATCTTTGTCATCATCTTCTAATTTTTCATCTTCTGGGATCTTTACCGCTGGTGGAATCTGAGTCTTCTTTTCAACAGGAGGTTGAATTGGTTCAGGTTTTGGTATTTCTATGATTTGTTCAACTTCTCTAATTTTTGGTTTTTCGATCTCTATATAGTGTTCTGTTACTATTTCCTCTTTGACTTGTTTTGGTGAAACCATAGGTGCTGGTTTTACAAATTCTAGAGAAAATTCTGGCATCTTATTTGGGATTTCTGTAAGTGTGGTAAGCTCTACTGATCTGTGATGTTCAGTAGATGGAACTTCGATGGGCGGCATTGGAGTATAGATCTTTTCCCTTGGAGGCTCAATCTTTGTTTCTACTTTCTTTATCTCAGGCTTTTCTACGACCACTTTGATTGGTTCTGGTTGCTTTATCTGGGGTGGAGTGATAGCAGCTACTGTTATTTTGGAAGAGATTTCATGTAATCTTTGATCTAGCTGAGAAAGCTTTTGATCCATTAATGTAATCAAACCATCGCCTAATGGTCCAATATCGGGATGTTTACTTGCAGCTTCGAGTTTTTCAATTTTTGCTATAATGAGTCCAAGCTGATTTTGGTATCTAAGTAAAAGCTTATCGCGTTGAATTTTTGAAAGTTCTGATTCATTTTGATATAATCTCGATATGGTTTTTGTCAAAATGTCCTTTTCTATTTTTAGTGACTGAATTTGATTTTTAATTACTGGATTTGCTCTTAAAACAAATTTATCATTTTTACGTTTTGGAATTTTATCTATTGCAACCGCGGTACAAGCTCCTGCAACTGAACCAAGAACGAGTACTAATTCTTGCATTTATGTATACCATTTGATCCAAGTGTATTTTCTAATTCTAGAATCTGGATATCCACAACTAGCACAGCGTTTATGTCGTGCATGGAAAGAATTTTTTCCACATCTCCTACATCTGATATGGGGGTGCTTTTTAGTATAGCCACCCATTGATGTTGTACCTTTAGTCATGTACTATCACTTTGGTGGTGGAGATATGATTACCACATTGTCTCCACGGACAACTATGGTTCCAAGACTCTTTGATTCGCCCTCAGAAGGGATCTCTTCTGATGAGTCGAGTAGCAGGTTCATGTGTTGGTCAAAACCATGTAAGTTACCTCTAATCACTTTGCCGCCCTTTAGTTTGATAAGGACAACTTTGTTGAGGCTCTCATCAAGTACTTTTACTGCCATGTCTACTGACATTTATTTCACTTATTACCCCTCTATCGAGGGTATATATTAAAATTTCATTGGTGTAATTTTCGGGTTTTCTCAGTAAGGCAAGTTTGACTCTTTTAGGAAAGTTTGCACAATTTCTGACAAGATTTTTTTGCCTTCTTTTGCAGTTGCATTTCTAGGATCTCCCCACACGCCATTTTTTGTTACAGAAATGAAAGATTTCGAAGCAAGTTTGTTTACTTGTCTTTTTTGTTTTGTAGAAAGTCCATTGGTAGTAAAACCTCTGACAGCTTTTTTCATCATGACTTTTTTTGATATTGCAAGCATGAGTGATGTCTCCACAAATCCTGCATGGTCAAAACTTCTTTTCATAAAATGCCAGTAAGAAAACACAAAAACCTTTACTTTTCCTTTTGAAAGACTGTGTAGTTTTTGAGGAATGTTATGCAGTGCAGATCGGTTTCCATGATGCCCATTAAGAATCACGATAGTTTTGATTTTATTTTTCCATAAAGAAATACACAATTCTACTAGAATTTTTTGTAATGTTGCTTTTGTAATACTTGCATTAAAAAAAGGTGCATGTTCGAATGAAACTCCATAGTTTATTGCAGGCAATATTAGAAAACCTGTCTTTTTTGAAATTCTATGTGCAATTTCTGATACTATATCTGAATCTGTTGAGACTGGTAAATGTGGGCCATGTTGTTCGATAGACCCTATTGGAATGAGAGCTACTCGTTTTTTGGTTTTTATCAGTTTCCTAAGATAAGGATCCTGTAGGTGGACTGTATCTGTCATCTAGATCGCTTAGGTTTGACGTGAACTTTGCCCCAATAAACCTCTAGTCGTCCCTCAAGATGCATCTGTACTGCCTCTAACAAAGTTTTTGCTTCTATTTTTTGACCCTTCTTTTTCAATGATTCAACAGTTTCATTTGTATTAATTGCAAAAGCGTCTTGAAAGATTATTGGTCCTTTATCCAAATCTTCTGTAACATAATGTGCAGTACATCCAACTATCTTAGCACCCCGTTCATACGCTTGCATATATGCAAAGGCACCTGGAAATGCAGGTAACAATGATGGATGAATGTTAATAATTCTATTTGGATATCTCCAAACAAAATTTGGAGACAAAATACGCATGTATCTTGCTAAAACTATCAAATCTACATTGTATTGTTTTGCTATGGCGAGGATCTTTTCCTCCGCTTTTGATTGATCAGCATCATTTACTAATACAAAAGGAATCTTCGCTTTTTTTGCAAGTGAAGAAAGCGTGTTTTCTGTGCCTATTATTACACTAACTTCTCCTTTTAGTTGATTTTTTGATCTGGCTTCTAAAACATCTTCAAGACAATGAGGTTCTTTTGTTACAAGTACAGCTACTTTTTTTCTTAGAACCGCCTCATGATGTGTATTAACTTCCATCTTCAATCTTTTTGCTAGCTCTTCCACTTCACGATCAAATTTCTTAACATCAATTTTTTGTGTAAATGACGCTTCAAGATACATTCCAAACAAGCCCTTTACTACATTTTGATTTATTTTTTCAATGTTGCCACCCCTTTGAAATATGAAATTAGTAAAACCAGCAACTACCCCTTCGTGATCCTTTCCTACTACAGTAATCTCTACTGTTGTTTTACTCATTCTGAATTTGTTTGAAGATTGTACTTTATTAATGCTTAAATAACCATTTAGAATACTTCGTACTTAGATAATGTGTGTATACAACATGCAATCGAATTTTATAATGCGTGAGTGAATGGAGAATCTGAACTTTTCAATTTTATACCAACTGAGGAAAAATAATGGATAGATCCAAAGGCTCAAACAAAAGTCGTAGTAGAGGTAATAGCTATGATCACAATAACCCTGTGAGACTTTGTTCTGTTTGTTCTACAATTGGAGGTTGGCACTGTTATGAATGTTCAAAGGACTTTTGCAATACTCACTTTGCTAATCACAAAGAGCAACAGCTTTGTGTTGTAAAATAAGTGCGGGAGGTGGGATTTGAACCCACGAACTCCTGAAAGACAGGGTCCTAAGCCCTGCGCCTTTGACCAGGCTTGGCAACTCCCGCATGCACCATGCCTTTTAAGACAAATTTATCTATTGTTGATAGACTAGCAAAATGGCAAAACTATTTGGAACAAATGGAATCAGAGGAGTTTTTGGAGAAACATTCACACTAGATTTTATATCTGAAATTACACTATCCCTTGCAACCTATTTCAAAAAAGGACCGATTCTTGTAGGATATGATGGACGCGAATCAAGTATTGCAATTTCAAAAATAGTTTGTTCTTCATTAAACTCATCAGGATTTGATTGTTCAATAGCAGGATTAGTTCCTACGCCATGTTTACAATATTCTACAAAAAAGCTTGGTTATCAAGGTGGAATAATGATAACTGCATCACATAACCCACCACAATATAATGGAATAAAACCAACTGCAAAAGACGGCGTAGAAATTTCAAGAGATGATGAGCTCAAAGTCGAAGAAATTTATTTTAAAAAAAATTGGAAAATAACTCCACAAAAATTAGGTGTTACAAAAAAGATAGAAAACACAGTTGAAACGTATCTAAAAGGTATAAAAGCTCAAGTTAATATGCAAAAAATAAAGTCAAGAAAATTCAAGATAGTGTTGGATCTAGGTAATGGTGTACAAGCAGTTACAGCTCCTCCACTTTGCATGGGTCTTGGATGTGAAGTGATAACAATTAATGAAAACATTGATGGTTATTTTCCAGGAAGAGGTTCGGAACCAACACCACAAAACCTTCAAGTTCTCTCAAAGACTGTTGTTGAATCTAAAGCAGATCTCGGTGTTGCATTTGATGGTGACGGTGATAGAAGTATCTTCTGTGATAACTCAGGAGATATTCTGACTGGTGATAAATCTGCATTACTTCTCTCACGATTCCTTTTAGAAAAAAATCCGAAATCCAAAATTATAACAACAGTGAATTCAACATCACGAATTGAAGATATTGCTGCCAGATCAAACTCTAAAGTGATCAGAACAAAAGTAGGCAGTGTTGAAGTTTCACGTGAAATGGTTTCTACAAAAGCATTGATAGGATTTGAAGAAAACGGTGGATTCATGTATGGAAAACATAATCAAGTTCGTGATGGTGCCATGACGATGGCAATAGCATTAGATTTACTTGCAGATTCTAAAAAATCAATATCAGAAGAACTAGCACTTTTACCACCTACGTTTACAACAAAAGGTAAAGTAGAATGTACTAAAGATGATGCAACAAAGATAATTCAAATTCTCAAAAAGGAAGATCACAAAAAAGACATAACTGATGGCATCAAAATCATGTTTGACAAATCAAATTGGGTGATGGTACGACCAAGTGGAACCGAACCCATGGTAAGAATTTATGCAGAATCTGATTCACAGGAAAATCTTGACGTTTTATTTACGAAATACATGGAAAAAATAAAATCAATTCTTGGCAGATAACACTTTTAAAACCAATTGAAAGCACTCAAGGGATGGAAATGATCCCTCTGGGTGATACATGTGGCTAAGGCCTATTACGTAAAGTTTCAAGTACCTGAAGACTTGGTTAGTCCAATCTATGAGGCACTTAGAGTGGCTCATCAGAGTGGTAAAGTAAAGAAAGGCACCAATGAAGTCACAAAAGCAATAGAACGTGGAATTAGTAAACTTGTGATAGTCGCCGAGGATGTAGAACCCCCAGAAGTAGTAGCACACCTTCCAATACTTTGCGAGGAACACGGCGCAGCATATGCATTTGTCCCTAGCAAACAAGAATTAGGTAAAGCACTTGGAATCGATGTTACTTCCGCAGCAGCTGCAATTTTGGATGCAGGCGATGCACAACATATCGTTGATCAAATAATTGCATCACTTTCACAGCTTAAAGGCGGTCAAGCTAGTAAATGAGTACTTCAGAAACAGTAATTCCAGCAGAAGTTATACAAATTGTAGGTAGAACTGGAATTGCAGGAGAAGTAATTCAAGTTAGAGTAAAGATAATGGATGGAAAAGATAAAGGAAGAATTCTAACAAGAAATGTAAAAGGTTCTGTAAGGATGTCTGACATTTTGATGTTAAGAGAAACAGAACGAGAAGCAAGAAAAATAAAGTGATTATAGAATGAGTGTACTAGTAAAACCATGCAGTTTTTGTAATCGTCCAGTGGCAAAAGGTTCTGGTACAATGCTTGTTAAAAACGATGGAACTGTTTTCTGGTTCTGTTCCTCAAAATGCAGAAAAAACATGCTTGTACTTAAACGTGATCCAAGAAGGCTCAAGTGGACAAACAAATACGTTAAAGGTGGAATAAAGGTCAAAAAGTAAAATGACGGAGCAGTCGCTTTTCATAGTAAAGCCTGATGGCGTAGAGAGAAAAATAGTTGGTCAGATTTTAACCAGATTTGAAAATAAAGGCTTCAAGATAGTAAAACTGAAGATGTTTACATTTACTGAAGAAATGGCCGAAGAGTTTTATTCTGTGCATAACTCAAAGCCGTTTTTTAAAGAACTAGTATCTTTTATAACATCTGGAAGAGTTGTGGCTGCTGTTATTGAAGGTAATAATGCTCTAGTAACCACAAGACTAATGATAGGTTCCACAAAATCCTTTGAGGCATCTCCTGGTTCTATACGAGGGGACTTTGGTCTTGGGTTTACTGATAACATAATCCATGCATCAGACTCAAAGGAAAGTTTTGAAAAGGAAGTAGCGGTAGTATTCAAGTGAAAAAGGTTGCAAATACGACAACCAATTGTAGCAGTTCTAGGACATGTAGATTCTGGTAAGACTTCGCTACTTGACAAAATACGTGGAACTGGAGTTCAAGGCCGAGAAGCTGGCGGTATAACACAACATATTGGTGCAAGTTTTCTTCCATCTGACACAATCAAAAATGTCTGTGGTCCACTTTTTGCAAAACTAAGTGGAGGGCAAAGTGAGATTCCAGGTCTCTTAGTAATTGATACTCCCGGTCACGAGATATTTACAAACCTTAGAGCACGTGGTGGTTCAGCAGCTGACATTGCAATTTTGGTAGTGGATGTAAATCGAGGATTCCAACCACAGACAAATGAAAGTTTGAAAATATTGCAAAGCAGGAAAGTTCCATTTGTAATAGCACTAAACAAGATAGATATGATCGCAGGTTGGAAGAAACCAAAAACATTATTCGCATCACAATCAATAAAAGAACAAGATCCATTTGTACAAACTGCACTTGACGAACTGCTATACAATGTTGTAGGGACTCTGTCTATACTTGGTTATAACTCAGAAGCATTTTACAGAGTAAAGAACTTTACAAAAGAAATATCTATAGTTCCAGTAAGTGCTAGAAGCGGAGAAGGAATTCCAGAATTACTTGCTGTATTAGTTGGTCTGACTCAACAATACATGCAAAAAAAACTCGAACAGAAAGAAAAATCAACTAGAGGCATAGTGCTTGAAGTCAAAGATGAAGTTGGATTAGGAGTAACTGCAAATATCATTCTAATTGATGGTATGCTCAAAAAAGGAGATACCATAGTTGTTGCCAAACGCGATTCGGTAATCACTACTAAAGCAAAGGCATTACTTTTACCAAAGCCACTTGATGAAATGCGAGATCCGCGAGACAAATTCAGACCTGTTAAGGAGGTAATTGCTGCAGCCGGCATCAAAATAGTATCACCTGATCTAGATGGTGTTTTACCAGGTAGCCCAGTGTATGCAACAACTGACGAATCCCAGATTGAAGATCTCAAAAAGATGATTGAGTCTGAGATGAAATCAGTGTTTATTAAAACTGACGCAAAAGGAGTAATTCTTAAATGTGATACAATAGGTTCGCTAGAAGCATTAATCGACATGTTAAAGCGCCAAAATGTGCCTGTTACAATGGCCGACATTGGTCCTGTTACTCGACATGATGTTATGGAAGCCCTCGCTATAAAAGAAAAAGACAGACATCTTGGTGTCGTTATCTCCTTTAACGTCAAAATTCTTGAGGATGCACAGGAAGAAGCTGATGCAAATCATGTTAGAATTTTCCACGATCAAGTCATTTACAGTTTGATTGATAATTACACATATTGGGTAGAAGAAGACACTGCAAACGAAGAAAATGCAATTCTTGAAGAATTAACGCCTGTTTGCAAATTTACTTTTCTAAAAGGATATGTATTTAGGAAAAGTAACCCTGCTGTTTTTGGAGTAAAAATTAATGTTGGTACATTAAGACAAAAAGTCCCTATAATGAATGCAGAAGGTAGAAAAATTGGAATATTACACCAAATCCAAGATAATGGAAAAAATGTTAATGTAGCAAAAAAAGATCAAGAAGTAGCTGTTTCAATTCAAAACATAACTATAGGCAGACAAATTTCAGAAGAAGAGATCTTGTATTCTTTTCCACCTGCACCTGAAGCAAAACTTCTTCTCAAAAGATTCTCACACAAACTAAGTCCGGAAGAATTCCAAGTATTAAATGAAATAATAGAAATACAAAGAAAACTAAACCCGATGTACGGCTACTAGGAATATTTCTGTGCAAGCATATTGAGACCTGGTTCGCCTACTGCCCCAACTGCCTTGTCTACTACTTGACCATTTTTGAACATGAGAAATGTGGGTATTGCATAAACCCCATATCTTGCAGCAACACTTTGTGCATCATCCACGTTTACACGAGCAAACTTGATAGTTTTGTATCTCTTTGCAAGTCTGCTAAATATTGGAAGCATGAACTGACATGGACCACACCAAGTTGCCCAAAAATCTACTAGGACTGGTGTATCACTAGAAACTACATCGTCAAAATTCACATCTGTTAATTCTTGTATTTCAAGTTCCTTATGGCTTGTTATCTCTGACAATTTCTTTTTCATTATATCATCAATTTCTTTATCGGCCATGCGGAGATCAAGTGTAGATATAATTCATATTTAATAATTTAGTTATAAATCAAGCAGAAATCTCATCATTACCTGCTTATCCTGTTTTATTTCCATGAGATGAAATGTTGGTGCCTTAATCTCCACTTTAAAATGATGTTTTTCAAAATCAATTTCTTCACCATTTAATACTGCTACAAGTTTGTAACTATTGTTTTTTTCTAATTTAACAGAAAATCTCTTTGTTACAAAACCTTCTGTTATTGTAAGAATGATTATCTCTTCAAGCCAATTGTAAAGTAAATAATTCAGATCTTTTCCGCTCACTTGAACTTCCTTTTCTATTTTTTCTTCAACTGATTTGATATCCACTATTGTATCTACCACTGAAATGCCAGCATTTTCAAAAGCTTCTTCAAGCGTATTTGCAGTGACTTCAATGAAGGCATCTGTAGTATGTTCAAGATATCGATATTCCATTGAATTGCTGTAAGGTCGTCTTCTATTAATTCATTGTAAACTAATACAATATGTACAGTACCAACAATTATGAAGATAGTAAGGTCTAAATGCATTGGAACAAGAGTGATTTTTGAATTTGGAACTGCCACGTGGAATGAGAGATATTGAATCTGATGAATCTTCAAAAATAGAATACATCAGACAGAAATTTATTGAAACTTCAAAACTCTTTGGTTTTCAATTCATGGAGCCTTCTCCAATTGAATTGCTTTCTGTAATTGAAACAAAGAGTGGACCATCAATAAAAAATGAAATTTATTATTTTAAAGATAAAGGAGATCGTGATATTGCACTCAGATTTGATTTTACTATTGGTCTAACTAGATACGCAGTTTCACAAAAATCAATGAAACTGCCTGCAAAATTAGCAGCCTTTGGTGGAGTATGGAGATATGACGAACCACAAAAAGGAAGATACCGATTCTTTCATCAATGGGATGTAGAGATTTATGGCCAACCAAATCTAGAGTCTGATGCTGAAATAATTGAATTCACATCAAAATTTCTCTCTAATCTACAATTAAGAAATATTGTCATAGACATTTGTGATCGTGAACTTGTAGAATCATACGTGCATCAAGTTTTCAAATCTAATTCAGCTGAACTTATGGGCGATATACTCAGGGCAGTAGATAAGATTCAAAAAAAGAAAAAACAAGAAATTATGAAAGAATATGAGGAAAAAGGATATTCTTCTTCAGATCTAGAAAAAATTCTAGCATTTTCTCAAATCAAAGGTACTCCAGAAGAAATAGAAAGAAAATTTGATGTAAAGCAACTAAAAAATTGGGACAAACTATGTGCATTATTTACTTCATTAAAAAATCGGCAAGTTGATAATGTTAAGATAAATTTCGGAATTGTAAGAGGTCTTGATTATTATTCTGGTATTGTATTTGAGGCCTTTGACAGTAATTCCGATCTTGGTGCACTTGTAGGTGGTGGAAGATATGATACACTCACAAATGCTTTTGGACGATCTGATCTTGGTGCAACTGGTGTTGCTGGCGGTGTAGAGCGCATTGCATTTTCTTTAGAAAAACAAGGTGTTGTTGGTGACACAAAAATACCACAAGTTTGGGTTGCATTTGTCAATGATGAACTGCAAAAAATTGCATTAAATATTGTTTCTCAACTAAGACAAAAAGGAATACGAGCAGAAACCGATCTTGGTGGAAAACCACTAAAAAAGCAGATGGAAATGGCGTCAAATTCACAATTTGCAATCATTATAGCACCAAAAGAATACTCTTCAAAATCTGTAGTAGTTAGAAACATGAAAGATGGAACCGAAAAACAAATTGATCTTGAATCTTTATTGTCTAATCCACAATCTAATCTTCAATTTTAAAAGCTCTTGTTAGCATAACGAGCTCTGGTCCGTTTGTGAGTGTACCTACTACAAGGGATTTGTTGTTTGCCAAAATTCCTGAAGCAACATAGGGCACGCCACCATTTATCGTTGCAGCCTCGAGTTCTACTCCTAATACTTCTGACATGATTTTGATGTCCTTTTCTTCTGTATCAGGATGAACAATTCCACCACGTGACGTAGCAACTGCCATAGCCCCTGCTTGATGATACTTAGCTATTTTTCTCTGTATTATTTCAATTCCTAATATGTCTTCAACTTTTTTTACAAATTCAGTTGGAATCATAGGAGACATTATTCCTCCCTTATCGTTAGCACAAATCAAATTTCCAAGTGCATTGTGTTTCGTATCTAAGATATCGACATTAAGTCCTGTAGATTTTTTTAGATATGAAAGTTCTTCTTCAAGAGCAGTACGAGGTAATATTATGCCATTGTTGTTAACTACCATGAGAGGCCCAAGTAATCTTGTATTTGCTACAGATGTGAAAATATAATCAGTCTTTAGATACTCTGCAAGATTTTTTGCCTTTGTTGTTGCAAAACCATTTGGAATAAAGACAAAACTATCATTAGCCCTGCTGTAAATCCCTATGTTAGGACTTCTGTAAACATCATATTTGAAAATTCCCAATAAATAAAACAAAAGTAGTGAAGATATGAATTTATCTTAAATACACTTTAATTGATCAGCTAAAGGGTGAACCATAAATGCCAATAGATTCAAACTTTCCAAAAAATCACACTGTTATTGGAAAATCCAAGGATCCACTAAGTGATAACTATCATCTTGTATGGGGTCCTGGTAGATTAGCAGAAGCAGCTTCTGATGAAAATGTCAAAACAGACTATGTTGCAAGAGGTGAAGAAATCAAACCGATAGGAATTCACGGAACCTTTGTAGCAGTAGACTGGGATTCATGCATTGCAGACGGCGCATGTCTTATGAGCTGTCCAGTTAAGGTATTCGAATGGTACAAAAATCCTGGAAAAACACTGAGAAGAGATCGAGCAGATTATACGGACAAGGCTAATCCAGTCAAAGAACTTGACTGCATTTGGTGCATGGCATGTGTTGAAGTCTGCCCTACAAAAGCCATCAAAGTTGACCAGTCAAATGTAGAAATTCATCAAAATGAGATCGCACGTCTTAATTAGTTTAAACTAATTTTGTCTAGGTTTAAATAACATATTATATCTCAAATTTTCATGCCAATCGAAGAGACTTTTCCAAAAGGATTAGAGGTAATTGGAAAAATAAAGCACACCGATGGTGAACACTTTCACTTTGTATGGGGCCCGGGTAGAACAGTAGAAGCAGCGAGTGACCCTGAAGTTATAGCTGCGTATAAAGCCCATGGTGAAAAATTAGAACCACTGGGTGTTAGTGGTACAATGGTCGCAGTAGACTGGGATTCTTGTGTCGGAGATGGTGCATGTATTGAAGCTTGTCCAGTACAAGTCTTTCAATGGTATAGAACAGAAAAAGATATCCCTGCAATACAGGCAATTAACGAAACGTTTGCTGGAACTGGTAGCACTGTAAAGGAAGAAAAATTGGATCGCTCAGACAAGGCTGACCCAATTAGAGAACATGACTGCATTTGGTGCATGGCATGTGTTTCTGTTTGTCCTCCGCTAGCAATCAAAGTTGACCAGGCAAATCTAGAATTCCATGAAAAAGCTGCAGGAACATACACGAAAATGGAAACTAGTTCTGTTAACCCACACGCGCATCATTAGAATTTTTCACTCTTTCTTTATTTTTAATATAGTTCTCTAGAGGATTATTTGTTTTCTTAAAATCTGACATGAGAACTTTGGCAGATTTATTGTGAGCATTTTTCCAGACAATGCAATTAAGATCTACATTTTCATGACATAAACATTAGTGGTCTGAAAACCAATAAATAATTCATAGATATGTCATTTGTCGCATTGAAAAAGATTGCACTATTATTATCGTTTATATTAATCTCTGGATTTGTAGCACCTTCATTTGCACAAATGGAAAATAAAGACGTTCATGTTCACCCAGCGCAACTTGGAGATAGAAAACCAGCCATGGATTTCATGTTTCCAGAAAAAATAGACGCAAAACAAGATTTCACGCTATCAATGATTCTCTATGATGAAACAAATAAGAAAAACTTCCAACATGTGACAATAAAATTGGCTATACTGAAGAATGATGCTAAAACCCCACTCATGAATTCTCTCTTTTACAACAAAAATGGTAAAATCGAAATTGATTTCAAATACCAATCATTTGATAAACCTAGAGTCATAGTTCAAGCTCCCCAGGAAACATATCTTGGAGGTTACATGAGTGAATTTGGTAGCAGAATTGTAACAAAGCAGAATGTCTTTACTAATGGATTGTACACTTTAGAAGCTACAGTGATATCAATAGATTCACCAGCACAGTTTATTGATAAAGAATTTGCTTTCAAAAAAGAAATTAGAATTGGTAAAAATGAATCTCAAAAATTAGAGGTTACTGCTGATAATAAGACTAAGGTATCTGATTCAGATAAAGGAACACAAGAAAAGTCTCTAAAAGAAAAACCAAAGAAAGTAACCACTAAAGATAAGTCAAAAACATTAAAAGATAAAACAAAATTAAAAACTAAAAAATCAAAGTCCAATTACTAAACAAACTGTATAATAAAATTTGAGGCTTTTTCTATCTAAAAGTAATTCTTTTCACTATTGCAATCTTAAAGCAAAATTAAACAAATTTTAACTAGTTTTTATGAAGCCGCAGAGGTCACCTAGCCCGGCATGGCGTGGGCCTTGAGAGCCTATGTGCGCAAGCACGCGGGGGTTCAAATCCCTCTCTCTGCGCTATTATTTTCCTATTCTTCCAAGTTCTGCCAAAAGTGCAGAAAGCTGAATTTCTGGATTGGCACCAATAATTAATCTGTAATCATATTTTGCTATTGCTTCTAAAAGCTCATCTAGTTTTGCAGTCTTTATTTTGTAAGATTCTTCGTTTAGATATTTTAAAAAGTCTGATTCCGACATGCCATATACTTTTATTATTTCTATCATTTTGTTTCTGGCATCTGATAATTTTCCTGCAATCGCTAGCTTAAGAATCTCGCTAACATCACTTGTTTTTGAAAGCCCAGCTGATGTTTTTACATTTAATTCGTTTACTATTCCAAGACTTGCAGTTGCTTGCAATATGTTTATGGCATGACGCATATCTCCTTCTGAATAACTATAGATCGTTTTCAATCCTTTTTGATCAAATTTTACTTTTTCTTTTTTGCAGATTTCTTCAAGATATGATATTATATCGTCTTCTGAAATCCTTGTGAACTTGAATACGGCACATCTACTTTGAAGCGGTTCTATAATCTTTGATATGTTATTTGCAATTAAAATAAATCTACAGTATCTTGCCGTGTCTTCTATAATTCTACGTAAAGCTGTTTGTGCATCAGAAGTCATTTCATCAGCTTCATCTAAAATTATTATCTTAAATGGAATCTTCGTATCTAATCCTGAAAAGCGTGCAAATTTTTTAACTCTGTCCCTTACCATGTTTATACCGCGTTCATCAGACGCATTAAGCTCAAGAGTATGGTCTTTCCAATGATCGCCAAGTATTTCCCGTGCAAGACACATGGCTGTAGTTGTTTTCCCAACTCCAGCTGAACCAGAAAACATAAGATGTGGTATTTCAGATGTGTTTTTTAAAAGTGATTTTAGGCTACCTATGATCTCTTTTTGATTTACTATGGAAAAAAGCTTTTCTGGACGATATTTTTCTACCCACATTACAGACTCGGTCATACGCTGTTACCTTTCTCTCTCACTAATAAAATTACGGCTAAGATCAAATGATCAAAGCTACTTGTTAACGGAATTGATCGATCGATCCCATTAAATCCTAGAATAGAGTTTCA
>Ga0247727_10011359_pt1 | contig 15557 bp, 15 predicted proteins | sample WisWelCaveWW1625_FD_202498 | JGI IMG/M metagenome (GOLD analysis project Ga0247727, IMG submission 202498) | Biofilm microbial communities from Wishing Well Cave, Virginia, United States - WW16-25 | ecosystem: Environmental > Aquatic > Deep subsurface > Groundwater > Cave microbial mat | place...
AAACCGGCTTGGGACGATCTTTTTCAAACGAATCCCAACCACACGCCGTATCAATCGTGGGAATGGAACTTCACGTGGTGGAAACACTTCGGCGACGCGGGTCGATTGCGGCTATCTATTGTTGAAGAGGACGGCAAACTCATTGGCATCGCGCCGTTCTTTTTGCGCAAACGTTTTTACGGCTGGCCGCTGCCGCATTTGGGTTTTATCGGTCAAAAACGCACGGATTATCTCGATTTCGTTGTCCACGCAGGTAATGAAGCGATTTTTTTTCAGCAGCTTTTCAAACATCTGCAAGAAAATAAAAACGAATGGATGTTTGTCGAGCTGAAAGATGTTCCTGACACGTCAACCAATCTGCCGTTCTTTTTTCAAGAAGTCGGAAAAATTTTTCCCGTGCTCGGTTGGGAGGCGCAGCGACTGTGTGTCACCGTGCCGCTCACTGAAAATTGGGAAAGTTTTCTCAACACGCTCGGCAAACGCACGCGCAAAGATGTTGGTTACGACCGGCGGTTTTTTGAGAAAAAATTTACGGCGGATTTTAAAATTTTCACCAACTCGTCGGCGGTATTTGACGGGCTAAATGATTTGATCACAGTGTATCGCAGCCGCTGGCAGAGCGAAAAAGGCGCGACGCGATTCGAAGAAGATGCCGTCGCGAAATTTGAAAAAGAAATTTGCGATCTATTCTCGCACACCGGTTGGTATCGGCTCTATTTGTTATATGCGAATAACGAACCGGTCGCCGGACTTTCCGGTTACGTGCGCAACAATAAATATTACGCCGATGCCTACGCGCATTCGCCGGCTTATCACAAATACAGCATCGGCAACGTGCTGCTCGGCATGGCCATCGAAGATTGCATCAAAAATCAATGGACAGAATTGGACTTGACCCGCGGTGACGAGCCGTACAAATTCCGCTGGAACGGCCAAACCAAGCGCAATTATCATCTCAAAATTTTTCACAGCCGCGCGGGAATGGCGCTGGCTTCTTTAGCCGAAGGTTTGTACGAACGCGCGGCGCAGAGTAAGATGCTCAATAAGCTGTTAGCGCAATATCGCAAGTTGAGATTTGATAACGTTTCGTAGTAGCGCCTTCAGGCGCAAATGTTTGTGATAAAACAAAGTTTCTTTACAATACAAAATTTTTAGTGCCTGAAGGCACTACTACAAAAGAGTTTGATATGGCTCCAATCGTAAATTTGATGAAATTAGTTCGTCGCTTATCGAATCGCCAACGCCCGATCGATATCAAAAACACTCAAGTCGCCAAGCTCGGCTTGTTGGAAATTTCGCGATTGCCAGATGATTTGGCGAATCGGCGCTCGCTCACCTCGTTGGCAGAAGCCGCAGAAAAAGATGAACTCGAGCAGTGACAAAATTTTTTGCAGCGTCGTCATTCCGGTGATGAACGAGGAAGAAAACATTCCGCATTTGCACAAAGCCATTACCGAGGCGATGCAGGCGTGGGGACGGCCGTATGAAATCGTTATCGTCGACGACGGCAGCACGGATCGCACGTTTTCACTGCTCGAAGAAATCGCGCGGCACGATGCGCATTTGCGCGTCGTAAAATTTCGCCGCAATTTCGGCCAATCCGCCGCAATGGGCGCGGGTTTTCAGTTTGCTTGCGGTGAAGTCGTCGTCACGATGGACGGTGATTTGCAAAACGATCCGAATGATATTCCAATGGTCGTTGAAGAATTGCAGAAGGGCTACGATGTCGTTAGCGGCTGGCGCAAAAATCGTAAAGATAAGCTCGTCATCCGCAAAGTGCCGAGCAAAATCGCCAACCGTCTGATTCGCAAAACCACGCAAGTGAGCTTGCACGACACCGGCTGTTCGTTGAAAGCGTATCGCCGCGAAGTGGTGGACAAAATCAGCTTGTACGGCGAGCTGCATCGCTTTATTCCGGCGCTGGCGCGAGTCGAAGGCGCGCGCATCGGCGAAGTCGTGGTCAATCATCACGAACGCAAATTCGGCCAATCGAAATACAACCTGACGCGCACGTTTCGCGTCATCATGGATTTGACGACGCTGAACTTGCTGTTGAAATATTTAACCAAGCCGTTGCATTTCTTCGGCGCATTAACGCTGCTGTTTAATCTGCTCGGCATCGGCACGTTGCTTTATTCTGCCTTCAATGTTGCGCAAAATCGTTTGGCAACGGAAGAATTAAATGTGCTGATGTCACTCGGATTTTTGCTCATTGCGGCGGGAATCAACTTTTTGCTGTTTGGATTGATTGCGAATATGGTTGTCAAAACCGGCAAAAAACGCGACGAGCGATTGCATGAAATAGTAGCTTTTACGGTTTGAAAAAAATTAATAACCAACGGATTAAAAGCGACCAACGGATTTTTAAAATTATCGCTGCAGCTTTTTTTAACAAAAAAATAAATGTCAGTAGAAACCAAAATATCATCTGCAAAAGCCGGATCGACTTACCTCGACGAGAACGAAATCTCCGGCAATGGCCGCGCGGTCACGATGCCGGCGATTTCGGTGATCGTGTCGACATTCAACAACGGCGGCGACGTGCAGGCGATGTATCGAGCGCTGCGTCAAGGCCTTGAAAATTACGGCCAAAGCTTCGAGTTGATTTTCGTTGATGACGCCAGTCTCGATAACACGTACACGCAATTATTGGACATCGCCAAACGTGATCGTCAAGTCAAGCTGATTCGCATGCGCACTTCATTTGGCGAAACTTCCGCGCTCGATGCCGGACTTCGACATGCGCTCGGACAACGACTCGTTTTCGTCACGGCGCGCGTCCGCATTAACATGCAATCGCTGCCGCGACTTTTGAAAAAACTCGACGAAGGTTTCGATCTCGTCGTCGGTTGGCGCACGCCGCGACAGGACTCCGGTGTGAACCGCGTCGTGTCACGAATGTTTAATTGGCTCATGCAAAAGCAAGGCAATTTGCAATTGCACGACATCAACTCGAGCGTCATTGCCACGTATCGCAGCGTTTTGGAGAACATCACGTTTTACGGCAATCTGAATGTTTTCATTCCAGTGCTCGCGGCGCGGCAAGGCTACAAAGTTACCGAAGAACAAATCGAGCAATTGTCCGGCACGTTCCGCAAGTCGGTGCACGTTTCGGAATACATCCAACGCATTCTCGATATCATCACGGTTATTTTTTTAACAAAATATTCCAAAAAGCCGCTGCACTTTCTCGGATTCTTCGGCATCATTTTTACTTTCGCCGGTTTGGTGATGAACGTGTATTTGTTCACGTATCGCATTCTCGGGTTCGGCGGCATTGCCGGACGCCCGCTGCTGCTGCTCGGCGCGATGCTGTTGGTGATCGGTTTGCAAATGATTTCCATTGGCTTGATTGGCGAGATGATCATTTACACGCACGCTCGCGAAATCAAAGAATATAACATCGAAACGGTGGTGGGAGAGTGAAGCTCATCATCCAAATTCCTTGTTTGAACGAGGAAAAAACTTTGCCGTTGACGCTGGCCGACCTGCCGAAGCGCATCGATGGCATCAATGAAATTGAAACGCTGGTCGTTGACGATGGCAGCACCGACCGCACGGTGGAAATCGCGCGCCAGCACGGCGTTCATCACATCGTTCGCCTCACCAACCGCAAGGGACTCGCGGAAGCGTTCATGGCCGGCCTCGATGCTTGCCTCAAGCTCGGCGCGGATATTATTGTCAACACCGACGGCGACAATCAATATCGCGGCAGCGACATCGCGCGTCTCATCCAGCCGATTCTCGACCGCAAAGCCGATATGGTGGTGGGCGACCGGCAAGTTGAGCGCGTCGTGCATTTTTCGCCGATCAAGAAAAAATTGCAGAAGCTCGGCAGTTGGGTCGTGCGCCATGTTTCCGATACTGATGTGCCGGATGCGACCAGCGGCTTTCGCGCCTATTCTCGCGAAGCGGCGCTGCGCTTGAATATCATCTCGCGTTTCACCTACACGCTTGAAACGATCATTCAAGCCGGCAAAAAAAATATCGCGATCGGCCATGTCAAAGTCGCGACGAACGGCAAGCTTCGCGAGTCGCGCTTGTTTCGCAGCATTCCCTCGTACATCAAGCGCAGTATCGGCACGATTCTTCGCATCTACACGATGTACGAGCCGTTGAAATCGTTTCTCATGTTGGGCGTGATTATTTTCTCGACGGGCTTTCTGATTTCGCTGCGATTTTTGTGGTACTATTTTTTTGTTGATGGTGGCAGCGGCCACATTCAATCGTTGATACTCAGCGCCGTGTTGATGTTGATCGGGTTTCAAGTCGGGTTGATCGGATTGGTTGCCGATCTCATTTCCGGCAATCGCCGCTTGATTGAAGATTGTTTGTACCGCGTCAAAAAAATCGAAATGGATACGCTGTTAATTCGTAAAAGCAGTAATGGCGTAACTGAAAATCATGAATCTCATAATGCCGAACAGGTTAAGAAGTCATAGCGCGGCTTTTGAATAACAGCCAATTTTAAAATTAGCCCAACGGATGAAAGGCAGCCAACGGATAACAATAATGCTTTTGCCTTGATTTTCTTTTTAAATTTAAAATGATTCGTAATGCAATTTTTTTGAAATCAGTTGACAGCTTTTATCCGTTGGCCTTAATCTATCCGTTGGCGATTTAACACAGAGTTTTTCCGACTTCGTAATAGATTGGTTTAATGAAGGTTTGTTACATCGCCGGTCGCGAAGCCAGTTACTCGCGCACGCACAACATTTTGACCGCGCTCCGCAACGGCGGATTTGAAGTCGAAACGTGCTTACCTCCGGATAAGTCCTTTCGCCATTATCCCCGTTTGATTGCCGAATTTCTCCGCAAAAAACGCGACTGCGATCTTGTTGTCGTCGGTTTCTATGGTCAATTGCTGATGCCGTTTGTGCGTTTGTTCACACGCAAACCGATTTTGTTTGACGTATATATTTCGACATTCGGCACGATGGTGAACGATCGCGAGGTTGCAACGGTGAATAGTTGGAAAGCGAAATTGTATTGGCTCTTTGATCATTTGTCGATGCGAATGGCCGACCGCATTATTTTGGAGACGCAAGATCACATTCTCGGTTACGAGCGCGATTATCGCGTGCCGGCTAAAAAATTCGAGCAAATGTTTTTGGTGACAGACGATAGCGTGATTTATCCGCGTCCACAGCAAAATAGCAACGGCAAATTTCTCGTGCATTTTCACGGCGAATACGCGCCGTTTCATGGCGTGCAGTATATTTTCCGCGCCGCCAAATTGCTCGAAAACGAAAATGTGCATTTTCAAATCATCGGCAAGGGCATCACTTACGAGCGCGATCGCAAATTGGCGGATGAGCTGCAATTAAAAAATATCACGTTCATCGACTGGGTGCCGTACAAAGAACTGGCGGATTACATGTGCCGCGCTGAAGTTTGTCTCGGCTTTTTTGGCGAGAACCCGCGCGCCTTGCGCGTGCTCACCAATAAAGTCATCGAGACGATTGCCGTCAAGCGCCCGTTGATCTCGACGAAAAACGCGCCAGTGCAAGAGTTATTGCAAGACGGCGAAAGCGCTTTATTAATCGAGCGCGCTAATCCCGAAGCACTCGCCAATGCGATTCGTAAATTAAAAAACGATCCGACGTTGCGCCGCCGCATCGCTGAAAATGGTTATCAGGTTTTTCTCAAACATTGCACGCAACAGGTTTTTGCCGCAAGACTGAAAAAAATTATACAGGAGATGATTCGATATGGAAGTCGCAGTTGATTTCACACAATTTCAAAACAAGAAAGTTTTGATCACCGGCGGGTTGGGCTTCATCGGCAGCAATCTCGCGCAGCAGCTTATCAAACACGGCGCGGAGGTGACGCTGCTCGACGCCTGTCTCGATCCCTACGGCTGGAATTTTGCCAACGTCAAAGAGATTGAAGAAGACGTTCGCTTTGTCAAAGGCGATGTGCGCGACCGCGCCGCGCTGGAACGAGTGGCGCGCCGCAAAGATTTCATTTTTCATCTCGCCGCGCAAGTTGGCCGCGAGATTTCGATGGAAGACCCGTGGCTCGACACCGCGACGAATTGCACCGGCACGCTCAATCTGCTCGAGATTCTTCGGCAGCAGGCGAATGGCACAAAAATAATTTTCGCCGGCTCGCGCGGCCAAGTCGGTGAGCCGCAATATTTGCCGGTTGATGAAAAGCATCCCTGCGAGCCGACGGATATTTACGGCATCAACAAACTCGCGGCGGAAAAATATATTTTGCTCTACAACAAAGTCTACAACATTCCGGCGGTGTCGCTGCGCTTGAATAATGTTTATGGCCCGCGCTGCCAGATGTTCAACGGTTTCTATGGCATTCTCAATTGGTTCATCGCCAATGCCATGACCGGTAAGCCGATCACGGTTTACGGCGAAGGCGCGCAAACCCGCGATTACATTTATATCGATGACGTCGTCGATGCCTTCCTGCGCGCCGCGCTTTCCGAAAAAGTCAACGGCGAATACTTTTACGTCGGCTCCGGCATCGAAACCGTTTTCATCGACATGGTGCGCGAAATCGTCCGCGCCGTCGGCAAAGGCGAGATCACGCACGTGCCGTTTCCCGCCTCGCGCGAGAAAATCGATATCAAACGCTTTGTGGTTTCAACTGAAAAGATTAATCAAAAACTCGGCTGGCATCCGACTGTTTCGTTGCGAAGTGGCGTTGAAATGACCGTGGCATTTTATCGGGATCGATTGGGGGAGTATTTGCGGGAGAGTTGATTGTTGGTTAGATGACGCGTTTGTTCTTTGAAAAATTAGTGGATATACTGGAAATCTCGCGATAGATCAATTGTGGGCAAGAAAGTTTTGGGCTGCGAGATTTAAATCGTGACTAATGAAAATATTCTTTTGCCGCAATTCGGTTAGAACGGCATCAAAATCTGCAATGATCCCTTTTTTCGCCGCTTTCAAAAGAACTGCAATGGTCGGTATGAAGGTGAGCCCTTGCAGTTTGGCTTCTTTCTGAGCGCGCTTGTCGTCGAGCAATAAGTAATCCGCTTTCAAAATGGAAGCAAGTATGAGGGCTTCGATCTCACCGCGATCAAGTTTGTGGCTGAATGAAACCGGCTGCGTCGAGATGGGATGCACTCGAATAAAATTGCACTGAGGGATGGCGTCGCTTTGTTCGCGATTTTTCGTGTTGTGAACGACTTCTTGATAAACCGCCTCTGGAATGAGCACTTCACCGAAGAGCTGTTGAAGAATTCCAAGCTGGCCACAATTAAAAAGCACGATGAGTGGACTCGAATTGGAGACGACTTGCATGGTCTCAAACCGGTTTAAGTTTCTCCAAAGCCTCGCTTATTTCTTCGGGGGTTTCATGGAAATAAGGTATCTTTTTGCGGCCTAAAAAATCCATAAATTCATCATAAGTCATGCCGAGTAGCTTAGCAGCCTTGCCGAAGCTGATTTCTTCGTCGAGATAGAGACCGAGCACGAAGCTCTGATAACCATAATCCGAAGGCGCGTCGAGATCTTCAATCAGCTCATTCGGCACAGCAAAACGAACTTCCATTGTTGTCATAAATATGCCTCTTGTTTAAACGATTTTTCAAAAAGAGGAAAATAAAAGTGAACTGGTTGCTGTACGATACTCGGCTTGGCGGGCAAGCCACGTCCGATAGACGCTAGCCCATTCTCCGAAATCAAGCATCCAATTTTCATCTTCCGGTTCTTCACCGCTCAAGTACGCAGGATAAAAAGTTTCCGAGCGGATGCCGAATTTGTGCTCGAAATCCCAAAGTTCTTTTTCAAGCGCATGAATGTCCGCTAAAATTTCTCGTAGGCTCATCTCTCATCTCCGAGTTTTCTAGAAAGATACGAATCTTGTTGTGATAAGTCAAGTGAGAACTACGCGGAGGTTTTTAATAACTTTTTTGTAAATTCGGGCTAAACTTTAAAATTTCCTTTGATTCTCTCTTGATAAAGACGATCTCTAAATTTCTCAAAATCGGCTAAAGTTTCTTCCTCGCTGATGCCTTTTGCTTCCAGCGCGGTGCGAATCTTTTCCGTGATCGCAAAGCTTTTCTCTTTTGCTTCCAATTCGCTCAACCTCTCTTCGATGAGACGAATCACGAAGTCATCGAGTTTGTCGAAACCCTGTTTCTTCGCCGCTTCGGAAATTTCGGCCATGAGCTGATCGGAAATGTTGATGACCATTGGCATGATGAGACTCTTCGTTTACTTCAAATTTTTGGTATGCAGCAAAAACGCGCGCATTGAGCACTTCATTTTCACGCAACGGCTGCAAGTCGGATTCGGCAACGACAAATACTTTAATTGTTTCGCCGAGTGCGTTAAAAACTTCGAGCGAATAACCAACTTCGCCGTCATCCGGCGCGGGATGGCAGTCAACAATCGTCGCCACATCGCCGCGGCGCAAATGCTTTTCGGGAAAATCGCGCGCCAATGCGACAGGCTGAAAGAGTTCGTATTTGTTCATAGTCGTTGTGTTTGACAAAATACGAATCTTGCTGTGAGAAGTCAAGCGATAACTGTATGGTGCAATTTTAATAAAAATAGCAAATGAAACAAATGGAAGACTACGAAGAACAATTAATAAAAAAGTATATGGATAATAATGGTAATAAGCTTCCACCAAAATTATTTCATTATACCACTCAAGACGGCTTGCTTGGGATTCTTGATAGGGCGAAAATTTTGGCCACAGACATTTTATATCTGAATGATTCAACAGAATTCATCCATTCTGTTGATTTAATGAAGAAAAATGAAATACCAAGAATTGTTAAAAAAATTTCTAATGAACAAGTTAAAAAAGTTGTTAAACTTTTACTTGACCCGTCAAAAGTTTTGAGTGAGTTCCAAATTTTTGTATGTTCGTTTTCTACGGATGGTGAATCATTAAGCCAGTTTAGAAGTTACTGTCCAGATAATAATGGTTTTAGTATTGGATTTGATCATACTGAGTTAAGGAATAGGGTTAATAGTCAAGATTTTAAAACATTTTATCTATTACCGTGTTTCTATCAGAAAGATGAAAAAAATGGCATGATTCAAGAGCTTTCAAGGGAAGTTCGAATTGGTATTGCAAGCTATTTAGAAACAAATAAAGATGATTATTTGGATAAAACAATTGATGAATATAACCGGAAGTTCCTCCTACTTGCTTCAATATTAAAACATGAATCGTTTCGTGATGAGAAGGAATGGAGATTATTTTGTTTTAAAAAACATCCTGTTGCACCTTCGGAAATTCAATTCAGAAAAGGCAAATCAATGGTGCTTCCATATATAACTATTGAGCTTCAAGGTACAGCTAAATTTTCTCCAATTAGACAAATTTATGTTGGGCCAACACCCCACAAAGATCTCTCGATGAAGTCCGTCAAACTTTTGGTGCAATCAAAGCAGTTGTCTTGTTCGGTTGACGACTCAAAGATTCCATATAGAGCTTGGTAAAATTTTATCTAATACTGCGGACATGAAAAAATCCACAACCCAACCCCACCCCATCACCATCTCCGTCGTCGTGCCCTCCTTCAACTCCAAGCGCACGATACGCGAGACGCTCGGCGCAATTTTGGCGCAGCAGACGAAACATGCGTTCGAAGTGATCGTTGTGGATAGCTCGAATGACGGCACGGGCGAGATCATTGCGAAAGAATTTCCGCGCGTGCGGCTATTTCGTTTGGAACGGCAAACGTATCCCGGCAGCGGGCGCAATCTCGGCGTGATGCGCGCGAAGGGCAAGTATGTCGCGTTCACGGATTCCGATTGCGTGCCCGATCCCGATTGGCTCGAACGCATCGTCACCAATTTCGAGCAGCATGAAACCGATGCGGTCGGCGGCTGCGTGATCAACGGCTATCCGAACAGCCCGACGGCATGGGTGAGCCATCTCATCGAGTTCAACGAGTGGACGGAGCGCATGCCGGAAGGCTTTGTCAAAAACATTCCGACATGCAGCATCGCGTATCGCCGGAAAATTTTTTTCGAGCGGCGATTGAGTTTCACCGATATTTTTCCTTCCGAAGATACGATTTTCAACTGGACGCTGATTGAGAAAGGCGGCAAAATTTATTTCGATCCGAAGATTCGTGTCTTGCATTTGAGCCGCGTCGGCTTCAAGAAATTATTTCGCCATCAATTCACGCTCGGACAAGCTTCGGCGGAAGCGCGCCGCACCACGACGTTGCCCGGCCGCATCTTCATCCGTTATCCTATTTTGAGTTTGATGTTACCATTTGTCCGCTGGACGCGCACTTTTTTGAGATTGTTCAAAAACGATACACCGAAGTGTCTCATTTTCGTTACATTGTCGCCGCTGTACATTCCCGCCGTGTTCGCGTGGAGCTTCGGATTTATGTCAAAACGTGAATTTAAGCCCGCTGTGATTACGGTTGAGCCGGCTACTGCGCAAGCCCAATAAAGCCTTGACTGGCATATCCTTTGCTTTAAGAACCGCGACGAAATTAGTGTGCTATATTTCGTCGCGGTTTGTTTTTAATGGTCAAAAATCGGTCGGTAAAAAAATCAAAAGCATTCGCAAAGATGTGAAGCCGCAAAGGTTTCGCAAAGAAACTTATAGTTTTTCCTTTGCGTTGTCTTTGCGTGCAGTTTTTTCAGGGCGAGTTTTAATTGAATTGGCGATCTAAAAGTTTTGTCGTTTTGATTCTCGTCGCCGTGATCATCGGCGGCGCGTATCTGCGATTGGCGCATTTGAATCGACAGAGTTTTTGGGTCGATGAGATGAATCACGTCGTTGCGGCGCAATCGCTGCTGAAAGGCAATGGCGCAGTTTTCCCGTCGGGATTGCCGTATGATCGCAGCTTGCTCTTCACCAAATTAGTTGCCCGCTCGTTTACATTTTTCGGCGTGAGTGAATTCAGCGCGCGATTTCCCAGCGCCATCTTCGGCGTGTTGAGCATCCCGCTGATGTTCTTTGTCGCAGCGCGAATGTTTCGTCACGCCGGCGTCGGACTCGTCGCCGCATTTTTGCAAGCCTTCACGCCGTTCAATATCGGCTGGTCGCGCGTGAGCCGCATGTATGCGCTGTTTCAGTTTTTCTTTTTGCTCGCGGCGTATGCAATTTATGAAGGCATTGAAGGCACGCGAGAAAAATCAATTCGCAATCGTTTGCTTGCGGCGTGGAATATTGATTTGTTCTGGTTAGTTATTGCCGTGATGGCGTTGGCGATTGCGACATATTTGCAAGTGTTGAGTGGCGTTCTTTTACCCGGCTTGTTGCTCTTTTTTATTTTGATGATTTTTGGCGTGCTGGCGACCAAAGATTTGAAAAGCGCGTTAACCAGCAAATATGTTTTCTTTATCATTTTGTCGCTATTGGGTGTTGCCGGAATTGTAAAATTCGCGCCCGATATTTTAGCGCAAGCGCGCGAGGCAATGAGCTTCAGCCCGAATTGGGCGCAATATGATTACGTGCAAAACCCGTTTTATTACTTTTGGTTTCTGATCTCGAATTTTTATTTCACCATCGCCGCATTCTTTTTGATCGGCGTCGTCATCGCGATTGCCGAGCTGCGTAAACCCGCAATTTATCTGTTGTCATTGTTCATCTTGCCGGTGGCGCTGCTTTCAACGCTCTTTGTTTTAAAAGTCGAGCGTTACATTTTTCATCTGTTCCCATTTTATTTGATCATCGCGGCGTATGGCGCGGTTCGGCTTTTTGAGTATGCCGTCGAGATTGGCAAAGAAACATTAAAGCAACATTCGCTGCCATCAATGTTTCGCTCGCCGAAATTGGCCCAATTCGCCATCGCCATCATTTTTATAGGCATTCTCGGCGCTTCCGATTGGTTTCGTTTTGCGCGCAAAATTCCCTCATTCCGCGCCGGCACGAATGGCGCCGTCACAATTGAAGAATGGAATGACGCCTGCGCTTTTGTTCGTGCACAACTTGTAGAAGGCCAGCCGATAATCTCGACGCTACCGATTGCGGTGTATTATTATCTTGGCCATGTCGATTATTTTCTTGCCAGCAGAGAAAGCAGCCGCGACGAAGAAATCGTTATGAAAAACGGCGTGGCAACGGATTATTACAGCAACGCGCATATCGTTGATACTGTCGAAGACTTGCAGAATTTGATGCAATCGCAGCCGCAAGGTTGGCTGATTCTCGATCTCTATCGTTTCAGTGAAACACGTTACGTGCGCCTCGCCGTGAAAGAATTTATCGAACGCCAATTGCAATGCCGATATGTGACGCCGGAAAAGACCATTGCGATTTACGGCTGGGATAAAACATAAAAATTGATAAAAAGAAAACCAGAGAAAAAGAAGTTGTATGAGCTATCGCGAAAAATGTAAAATCGTCAATTTGTCTGTTTTATCTTTTTATCCTTTTTAAAGATGCAATCTTTCACGCGCGGCACTTTCTTGTTGATGGCGGCGCAAGGGGTTTTAATGTTGAGCGGTTACGCGCTCAATGTTTTTCTCGCGCGCTATTTTGGGCCGGAAATGTACGGCGTGTACGGTGTCGCGATGGCGGTATTAGTTTGGGTTGAGCTCTTTGTCATCAACGGCGTGCCGACGGCGATGCAGAAGTTTTTGTCGGAATCGACACAGAAAGCCGCGGCCTGGATACATCTCGGTCGGCGCGCGCAGTTTGGTTATGCGTTAATCATCTTGGCGCTGTTTGTTGCTTGCGTGCCGCTGATGAGCGCGGGTTTGCGCGATTCATCATTCAAAACGCTGTTATGGATCGCCGCGCCGGATATTCTGTTGTACGGTATGTACTGGTTTTATCTCGGCGTGCACAGCGGCCTGCATCGCTTTGAAAGCCAGGCGTTGATCATCGCCTGTTATGGTCTGAGCAAAGTTGCCTGCTGCATCGGTTTTATTTTAATGGGATTTGGAATTTCGGGGGCGTTGATCGGCAATTTTCTCGGCTCCGCGGCCGGCCTTGTAATCGGCGCCGGACTTATGAATCGCGTGAAATTGCCGGCATCCGCTGAAAGCGAGCATTATTCGCGTTTGACTAAATTTGCCGTGCCCATCGTTTTGTACACGTTGAGCAACAACGCGCTGTTGTATATCGATTTGATCTTTGTCAAATATTTTTTGCTGCCGGCTGCCGCCGGCCATTATACTGCGGCGGCGACAATTGCGCGCGTGCCGTACTTCATTTTTCTCGGATTGACCTCGACGGTATTGCCGGCGTTGAGCCGAATGTTGGCGCAAGAAGATCGTGACGCCAGCCGGCAACTGCTGCGACAAACCATGCGGCTGCTTTTCGGATTGCTGATTCCCGTGCTGATTTTGGTCGTCGTGAATGCCTCGGATATTGTCGCTTTGCTGTTCACGACAACTTACGATTCAGCGACGCCGATTCTGCGCTGGCTCATTTGCGGCATTGTCATGTACACGCTGTTAGTGGTGTTGAGCACGATCATGAGCGCGGATGGTTATCCCAATCGCGCTTTTCAAATTAATTTGTTTGCCGCTGTCATCGATATACCGCTTTGTCTGATATTCGTGCCGAAATTCGGCGCGCCAGGCGCAGCGCTGGCAACATTGATCGCCGCAACCTTGGGTACATTGGCAGCGGGAATTTATGTGTTGAGAAGATTTGATTCCATCCTGCCGTGGCGCTCGTTGCTGCACATGGCGATTGCTGGAATAGCCACATACGGATTATCACTGTTGTGGTTGAGCGCCGGGGTGATGTTGTTGGTCGAAGTCGGATTGCTTTTCGGTTTTTATTTATTTGTGTTATTCATTTTTGGTGAATTTAAAAATATTAAAAAGATTTTGTAGTAGGCCCTTCAGGGTCTACAAAAGAGTTTCATATGAAAATTGCGATCATGGGTATTCGTGGAATACCCGCTAATTACGGTGGTTTTGAAACGTTTGCAGAAGAACTAAGCACGCGTCTGGCACAGCGCGGCCACGAGGTAACGGTTTATGGCCGCACCAATAGCATTAAATATAAAGACAAATACTATCGCGGCGTCCGGCTGGTGATTTTGCCGACGATCAGCCATAAATATTTTGACACCGTCGCCCATACATTTCTTTGTGTGTGCCATAGTCTCACGCAAAACTACGACGCGATTTTGGTTTGCAACAGCGCCAATGCGATTTTCTCGTGGATTCCGCGCTTGAAACGGATTCCCGTCGCGCTCAACGTCGACGGTTTGGAATGGAAACGCGCCAAATGGAATGCGCTGGGCAGAGCGTTTTATAAACTGTCGGAATGGCTCGCGACGTTTTGTGTAAACGAAGTCGTCACTGATGCGCGCGACATCGAGAAATATTATTTTGAAAAATTCAACAAACGCTCGACGTACATTCCGTACGGCGCGCCGATCGGGCGGGTCGAAACCGACGAAGTGTTGCGGCGTTTTAATTTGAAGCCGAAAGAATACGTGCTTTACGTCAGTCGTTTTGAGCCGGAGAATAACCCGCATCGTGTCGTCAAAGCTTTCGAGCAAGTGAAAACCGATCTCAAACTCGTCATGGTTGGTGACGCGCCTTACAGCAACGATTTTATTCGGGAAGTAAAGAGCACGAAAGATTCACGGATTATTTTTACTGGTTACGTTTTTGGTCAGGGCTATCGCGAGTTGCAATCGAATGCGTATTTTTATATTCAAGGCACGGAAGTCGGCGGCACGCATCCGGCGCTGCTCGAAGGCATGGGACACGGCAATTGCATTCTCGCCAACGATGTGCCGGAGCATCGTGAAGTGTTGGGCAATGCCGGATTTTTTTTCCGAACCGGCACGAATGGCGATGTCACTGATTTACGCGACAAGATGCAACATCTGCTCGATAATCCCAGCCTTGTTGCGCAAACGGGACATAAAGCGCAGGCGCGCATTCACGAGCATTATACGTGGGATCGGATTACGGAGCGCTATGAAGAGCTTTTCATGAAGCTGGCAAGGAGAAAAATGAAAAACGATTTTAACGCAAGAAAAGCGTTTCGAACTCAGCAATAAAAAGATGAATAAATTTTACTAAATGCAGGCCTGCCGGCGCTTGCAGTAACTTCGTCAACGGGAATGAATAATCAGCGGGAACGCAAATCTGCCCTAATTTGTCAACCCAAGGGTATTCAGGATTGGGGCCGCCTTGCGCCAAAGTAGGTGCAAGAATCTCAATCTCGTGGGCAATGGGAAGGAACTCGTTGAAATATGCTTTTACTTGGGCTTTGGTCAAATCAAGTTTAGCTGGCAAATTATGATTATTGCTGGCAACATGTAGAAACTTTACGAACGCAGAATGGCTGCTTAACAGGCGCTCTAAGGATGCATTTCCGCCGATCAAAAGCGCTTTGCCAAGTTTTTCCGTGCCATTTGCAAATAATGTAAACGGTCACATGCAGGCCAAGATGGGAGAAGAGTTCTTTGATAAGTGTCCCAATCATGGCGAGCCTGTTTTATAAAAGCTTTCTGCCAGCTTCGCCGGTCCGTCATGCCGTTACCATTTCTCGAGCAAGTTCTTTATAATTCGCTAAACTCCATCCCTCCGGCATGGGAATTTCTTTTTGCAGAACCCTTTGCCATTCTTGCGGCGTGACCTCGGCGAGGTATAAATCATATGGGACTTCGTCGGAGGGCGGGAAGT
>Ga0247727_10011360_pt1 | contig 15557 bp, 8 predicted proteins | sample WisWelCaveWW1625_FD_202498 | JGI IMG/M metagenome (GOLD analysis project Ga0247727, IMG submission 202498) | Biofilm microbial communities from Wishing Well Cave, Virginia, United States - WW16-25 | ecosystem: Environmental > Aquatic > Deep subsurface > Groundwater > Cave microbial mat | place...
CTGCGTTGCAAAAGATGCTCAAGTCACTCCAGGCGGACCAGCCGCCAAACACGTGAGCCTCGCGGCGGGCGATTCCCTAGTAGGGAAACCGGCGGTCCCTTGTACGCCAGGCAGGCTGGCCTAGGCCACCCGCCTGGCTGAGGTAGTACCTCCGGCGGGCGGAGTCAGTGACTCTGGCTGCCGGAGTCCGTGACTCCGGCACGCTGACGTACTACCTCCCGACGTTTTGAGGTAGTACCTCGCGAGACCGGGATACTCCGGCTGACGCCTTGACGACGCCGCTGATGGTGCCTTGCTTCAGGGTCGGGCCGGCGTAGTCGGAGCGGACGATGACGTCGATGGCCGCGGCGATGACCGAGGCGGGGACGAAGCAGGTGATCTTCAGGTTGCCTTCGGTCTGGTAAACGGTGGCTCGCGTTTCGGTCGCGCCGGCCTTGAAGAAGACGCCGTTCAGCACGTCGGTGGCCAGGTCGTTCGGCAGGTCGAGGTCCACGCCGGTGATTTCGATCAGTCCGCCCGGCGTGTATTTGCCGATCTGCTGCGAGTTCCAGTCGAAGACGCGATTGATCTGCGGCTCGCGCACGCGGGCGGCGACCTTCACGTAATCGCTCGCGAGCGGGTTCAGCGCGCGGACTTCCCGTTGCACGGCGTTCTTGACCTCGATGGTCATGAACAGGCGGTCCACACCGGGGACGAAGTTGTGGTTGGGATCGGTGATCGGCGCTCCGGCGCGGATCGTCGGCTCCATGCCGATGTAGTCGTCGAAGATGCCCGATTCGCCGTTGGCCGCGGCGTCCACCAACTCCTCGCGCTCGGCACTGATCACCGCACGGACCTCGGCCGGCGTGCGGCCCGTCTTGTCTGCGATGTTGCGGATCATCAAATCCTCGCTCCGCGTCCCCTTCGATTCGAGCCGCATGTAATACTTGCCCGGCTGCGCCTTGATCGGTTGTATCGAGTAGTTCACGGACATGATGAAGCTCCTCTCGCGAGAATGTGCCCCAAGCCGGTCGGTTCCACCCCGAAGAACTCGGAGCATGGGCGGAGAGTATCCGTGCCGGTGCGGGAACGCAAGGGGCGGCGTCGTGCGACGGGCGCGGCGTTTCGTATCAGCTCGATGCTCGCGCCGACTCCGACGCCGCGGGTTGCCGTGCTGAGTTGGCGGAATGCGGCGTGACGGGCGATGCGTGCGGCGGGTCGAGCCGCTCGAGTCGGTCGCCGATGGTTCGATGAGTCGATTTGCCGTCGCGAATGAGGTCGAGGAACGCGCGGAGTCGCCGGCAGCCCTCTTCGAGTTTGCTCTGGCTCGCGGCGAACGAGATGCGAACGTGCTGCGGGCCGGACGGTCCGAAGTTCTCGCCCGGCATGAGCAGCACGCGCTGCGATTCAAGAAGCCCGTGGGCGAATTCGAGACTGGTCAGGCCGAGTTGCCGGATCGGAATCCAACAGTAAAACGCGCCGGCCGGCAGCTCGCACGGCAGGCCCATCGAGCACAACTCGCGATGCAGCCACTGGCGGCGCGCGTCGTAGGCGTCGAGCACCGGCCGCGACTTGGCCGCCGGTTCGGCGAGCGCGCGGATCGCCAGCCGCTGGCTCGCCACCGGCGCGAACGGCGTCGCGATGAATTGGTGTACCATCATCGGCCGCATCAAATAACGGATCGCCGCCATGTAACCGACGCGGCATCCGGCCATCGCGTGGCTCTTGGAGAAACTGTTCACGGTGATCGTCCGCTCGCGCGCGCCCGGCAGGCTGCCAATGCTCAGGTGCTCGCCGTCGTAAATGAACCGTTCGTAGACTTCGTCCGAGAGCACGAGCGCGTCGTGCCGCCGCGCGAGGCCGAGTACGCGCTCGAGCGTCTCCGGCTCCAGCACGCCGCCGGTCGGATTCGACGGGCTGTTCACGACGACGAGCTTCGCGCGGCGCATCGCCCGTTCGAGCTGCCGCGCGTGGAGTCGCGTGCGGCCATTTACCAGCCGCGACCGCACCCACGCGATCCGCGCGCGGTGGTACTGAGCGGCGAGCGAGTATACGAGAAACGTCGGATCGACCAGCACGACCTTATCGCCCGGACTCAGGAACGAATCGAACACGACGTGAATCGCCTGACTCACGCCGTTCGTGATGGCGATTTCGTCGGCCGGGTCCGCCGTGATGCCGTTGTCGCGTGCGAGTTTCGCCGCGACCGCCTCGCGCAACTCCGGCATGCCGACGGCCGGCGGGTATCCGCTGCCGGCAAACAGTTCGTCTGCGTCAGGCAGTTTCGGCTTCAGTCCCGCCTCCGCCGGCGCGCCGAGCGACAGGTCAATGCAATCCGCCGTCGCGCGGGCGAGGTAATTGTTCACGTCCCGCACCGGCTCGTTCGGCGCCATCAGAATCCGGTCGCTGTAAAACCGCAGGTAGCTCGGCTCCGGCACGAGCGCCTTGATCGCGGGAATCCGCTGTGCGATGCCGGTGCGAATCAAGAATTTGACGATCGGCAGCGGGATAGGCATGGACGAATCCTTTCGCCAATGACAACGAGGGGCTTCCGCGAGCAACGTGGTCGTAACATTCCATGCTACGTCAGATTCACCACGCCGGCCGTGATGGTCGCCGTCACGGCGGGCGGGAATTCTACTGTGTCGAGCCGAATCGTGAAAGCCGTTCGCGATCAATGTTCGTCCGTCGCGATGCTTGACTTCTGTGAGACTCCGCCGCACACTGACCGCCGATCCACTCCCGCCCGGGCGATCTTGCCGCCGGGCGACTTGAAGCATAGGAGGACCGCACCATGCGAGGCATCAAAATCTTCGGCATCCTGTTCGGCTTGGCCACGGCGATTTCGGTGGCGGCACTCAGCGCACCCGCGCGACACGATGAGGACGACGACCCGAAGGCCGGCAAGGCGATGCCGGTCCGCGGCACAACGTTTCGCATCGAGCTGGGCCTGAAGGATTCCGAGGCCACCGGTTGGGGCGGCACGATCAAGCTGTCGGACGGAACGATCACCGCCCTCCGCGCGACGGGCGGCGCGGAGTCGGCGGAAGGGAACTCGTGGAAGGCGAAATCGACGGTCGCCAAAAAGAAAAAGAAGGCGGGCGTGACGCCGGTTCAAGTCTTCGCCACGATTGACGCACCGCCGGCCACGACGGTCTCCGTCACGACGCCGCAGGGTGAGTTCTCGTTCAAGCTCGGCGACATCGCGCCGAACAAGCCGGCAATGTTCCTCGACGGACAGGCTCGCGTGGGTCGCGGACCGCTCAGCGTGCCGATCGTGACGGCGGACACCGACGACGATTTTCCGGCCGCCGCCGTCGCGCCCGACGGGACCGTCTGGGCCGCGTACGTCGCGTACAAACACGGCAACTCGATCGAACTGCCCAAAGACGCCTCTATCCCGAAAGACTGGTCGAGCCTCGTGACGAAAGGCAACGGCGATCAGGTAAAGCTCATCAAGTTTGACGGCAAGACGTGGTCGAAGCCGATCGACGTGACCGAGCCGGGGTTGGACGTGTGGCGGCCGAGCGTTGCTGTCGAAGGATCGGGCCAAGTGCGAGTCGTGTGGAGCCAGAACTTCGATGGAAACTGGGAACTCGGCAGTCGCCGATTCGATCCGAAGACGAACAAGTGGGACCGGTCCTGGCGACTGCCGCAGGGCGGCGCGGACATCAACTCGGCGATGACCACCGACTCGACGGGCCGCGTCTGGCTCGCGTATCAGGCGTGGCATGATAACCCAAAGCCGCAGAGCTTTAACATCCTCGTCTTGCGGCAGGCGGAAACGCCGACCGGCTGGAGCGAACCGATTGCGGTCGCTGCGAGCACCGCGAATGAATGGAGTCCAAGAATCGCGGCCGACTCAAAGGGCAACGTTTTCGTGGCGTATGACACGTACGAAAAAGGCAACTACGACGTGCGCGTTGCCGTGTTGTCCGCCGGCAACATGCGGCCGTCACGCACAATCGCCATCGCGGACTCACCGCGTTTCGAGGCCCGCCCGAGCGTTGCCGTGGACAAAGAGGATCGTGTTTGGGTCGCATACGAGGAGGCGGACCCGAACTGGGGCAAGGATTTTGGCTCGCGGTGGAAGGGCAAGAGCGGTGTGCCGTTTTACGTGGAGCGACACGTGCGCGTGCGCGTGGTGGAGAATGGCGAAGTGAAACAGCCGAAGGGCGATATCCCGGCCGGTCGCGTGGACACGGACATGCTGACCGGCAAGGGCGTCGAGGGAAATGGCGTGCGGCTCAGTTTCCCGCGACTCGCGACCGACGCCGCCGGTCGCGTGTGGCTGCTCTACCGCCGGCACGCGCTCGCGACGGGTGCGGGTGAATTGTGGTCGAGCTTCGCCACGCACCACGACGGCGATCGCTGGTCGCCTGAAATCACGCTGCCCAATTCCGAGAACCTGATGGACAATCGGCCGGCCGTCGTGCCACTCGGCGATCGCGGCGTGCTCGCGATCTATTCAACTGACAAGCGTGTCAACAACACGGCCACCGCTCGCGACAACGACATCTTCGTCAGCGTGCTCGGCTCCGACACGGCCGCGAAGCCGTCCGAACTCGCGGCCGTAGCGCCGCCACCCGACGGAGAGAAGGACGACCCCGTTCACCCGAACGAGTCGGAGGACGTCAAACGCATGCGCGACTTTCGCGTGAAGGCCGGCGGCAAAACGTATCAACCGCTCCGCGGCGAATTTCACCGGCACACCGAAATGACCGCGCATCGCGATCAGGACGGGCCGTTCGAGGAAATCTGGCGCTACGGCCTCGACGTGGCCCGCATGGATTGGATCGGACCCGGCGACCACGACAACGGCAACCGCGAGTACACCTGGTGGCTGTCGCAAAAGCAGATCGACATGTACCACCACGCGCCGACGTTCATGCCAATGTTCACGTACGAGCGGAGCGTCGTCTATCCGAGCGGCCATCGCAACGTCGTGTTCGCGAAGCGAGGCATCCGGCCGCTGCCGCGGCTCGGTGCCGGCCAGGACGAGTTGCTCATGGGCACACCGGAAGGCGGCTCGCCCGACGTCAAGCGGTTTTACGCGTACTTGAAACACTTCGGAGGCATCTGTTCGTCGCACACGTCCGCGACCAACATGGGCACCGACTGGCGCGACAACGACCCCGAAGCGGAACCGGTGGTCGAGATCTATCAGGGCCACCGGCAGAACTACGAACACAAAGGCGCTCCGCAGTCGGCGAAAGACGCGGCCGATTCGATCGGCCAGTATCAAGAGGCCGGCTACGTTTGGAACGCCTGGCAAAAAGGCTACCGGCTCGGTATCCAAGTCTCCAGCGACCACGTCTCGACGCACCTGAGCTACGCCGTCGTGCTCGCGGAATCACCAACGCGAGAGGCGATTGTCGATGCTTTCAAAAAGCGGCACACCTACGGCGCCCAAGATAACATCGTGCTCGCGGTCAAATCGGGCGAACACCTGATGGGCGACGAATTCGCGACGAAGTCGCCGCCCGAATTCGAGATTCACGCAATCGGCACCTCCCCAATTGCTCGTGTCGCCATCGTGCGCGGAGTCGGCAAGGAAGTGCCAACGTACGTCTACAACGCCGAACCGAAAAAATCCGAAGTAAAGCTCACCTGGAAGGACGACATGGCCGTCGCCGGCGAGACGAGTTATTACTACGTCCGCATCGAACAAGCCGACTCCAAGCTGGCGTGGGCGAGTCCGATGTGGATCAAGTATGAGAAGTGATTGCACGGCCCGCGTTGCCCCTTCGTTTCACTGCCATGGTCAAAAAGGCCAAAACCGACCTCCGCCCTGCACGTGAAAAGACGCTCACCGAGCTTGAGGGCGAGGATTGGGGACCGCCGACGTACAATTCGCACCTCGTTACGACGGTCCATCGCCTACGCTACGTCGCCATCAAGCAATTCGATGTCGAGGATCTTCGCATTGTCATCGGACAACAGATCGGCCTGCCCTGGCTCGTGCCCATCGCGCTCGAGCAGTTGGAGAAAGACCCGTTTGTTAGCGGCGATTTCTATCCCGGTGACCTTCTGAAAAACGTTGCTTCTGTCGCCAAGGACTTCTGGGCCTCTCGGACCGATCTGCGGAATCGAATGAAGCGTCTGATTGCACTCGCGCTTGAACACATTCACGAAGCTGGCACCGTTCCCGAACTGAAGGACGAACTGAAATCGGCATTGCGAAGGCTCGATGATTCCTCAATCGGAGGCTAAGCGCGGCGGAGCACGCCCTCGCGCACATCAAGCGTCCAACTCCGGTGTCATGCCGCGGCGGGTGGTGTTTTCCGTGACGGAGCGCGGGTCGGCGAAGTTGAGCAGGTAGCCCGGCCCGCCGGCCTTGGTGCCGATGCCGCTCATGCCGAAGCCGCCGAACGGCTGGCGGAAGACCAGCGCGCCGGTCGAACCGCGATTCAAGTAGAGGTTGCCGACGCGAAATCGCTGGCTCGCGAGTTCGAGATTCACCGGCGAACGCGAGTAGACGGCGCCGGTCAGTTTGAATTCGCAGTTGTTCGCGATGTCGATCGCCTTCTCGAAATTCTCCGCGCGGACGACGGCGAGGATCGGGCCGAAGTATTCCTCGTGCAGCATTGAGTGCGACAGGTCGGTCACGGCGAAAACGGCTGGCGGCACGAAGTAACCGCCCTCGCGAGCCGGCCCGACGTAGATCGGCGTCGCGCCGGGGCCGGGATTGGCGATCACGCCGCGCAGCGTATCGCACGCCGCACGGTCGATCACCGGGTTGAGTTCGCAGGCCGGGTCGTGGCCGGGCGCGATCGTGATGCTGCGGCATGCCTCCGTGAACCGCGCGACGAACGGTTCGTACGCCGAGCCGACCGCGATCACGCGCGAGCACGCCGAGCACTTCTGGCCGGCGTAGCCGAACGCACTCTTCAGCACGCCGAGCACCGCCTCGTCGAGGTCCGCGTCGTCGTCCACGATGATCGCATTCTTGCCACCCATCTCGCAGACGACGCGTTTCACTTGCGGCTGGCCCGGCAGCACCTTTGCCGCGCGCTCGATGATCGCGAGGCCGACATACTTCGAGCCGGTGAACGCGATCTGCGCGACGAGCGGGTGCTCGACCAGCACCGAGCCGACCTCGCGGCCCTCGCCCGCCACGAAGTGAACGACGCGCGGATCGAATCCGACCGCGATCATCCGCTCGTACAGACCAAACGCGACGGCGCTCGACTGGCCCGCGGGCTTGAGCAGCACCGTGTCGCCGGCGACGAGCGCGGCGGTGGCCATGCCGGTCAGAATCGCCAGCGGAAAATTCCAGGGTGCGATGATCGCCGCAGGCCCGCGGCCTTCGTACCACATCACGTTGCGCTCGCCGGCGATGTTGCCCAGCGGCCGCGGCGCCAATTCGACGAGCGCCTGCCTCGCATAGTAACGGCAGAAATCCACGGCCTCCGCCACGTCCGCATCCGCCTCGCGCCACACCTTGCCCACCTCGAACGACTGCATCGCGGCCAGCTCGAACCGGTCGGCCTCGAGCCGGTCCGCGAGCCGGTCGAGTAGCATCGCGCGGTCTTCGATCGGCCGGTCGCGCCAAGCCGGCCACGCAGCGAACGCGGATCGCACCGCGTCGTCAGCATCCTTCGCGGTCGCGAGCGACACGCGGGCAACTATCATCGACAGGTCGCTGGGACATTCGCGCTCGCGCGTGCGCTCCGACGCGACCTTTCGCCCGGCAACCACAGCCGGCACATGGATCGGCAGCGACGATCGCACGCGGACGATCGCATCGGCAAACGCGTCGCGCTCGGCGCGGTTCGTGAAATCGGTGTGCGGACAATTCTCAAACGGCGAATTCAAGTCGCCGGGCCGCATGCGCGGTTTCGCTTCGCGCCCGTCGCGCGGCCGCGGCGCCGCGAGTAGTTGGTGAATGTCCGCGCCGTCCTGATGACTCAATCGCAAGAACCCGGAATTCGCCGTGTTTTCCAGCAGCCGCCGCACGAGGTAGGCCATGCCCGGCAGCAGTTCGCCGACCGGACAATACAGCCGCACGCGGTGGCCCATCGCGCGCATCGCCGCCCGCTCCGGCTCGGCCATGCCGTAAAGCATCTGCACTTCGAACGCACCGGGCGGCAAGTTTTTCCGCCGCGCCAGCACGAGTGCGTGCGTCAGCGACCGCAGGTTGTGGCTGCCGAACGCGGGCAACAGGTGATCAACGTTCTCGACGAGCAGTTCGCTGATCCGCTCGAACTGCGCGTCGGTCGCCGCCTTGTCCGTGAGCACCGGGCACGCGTAGCCGTACTGCGCGGCGTGAACGACTTCGTAATCCCAGTACGCCCCTTTCACGAGCCGGATCGTGATCGGCTCGCCGCGCCGCCGCGCCAGGCTGAGCAATCGCCGCACGTCGTCTTCGGCACTCTTAAGATACGCCTGCACGACGATGCCGACGTGCGGCCAGTTGCGAAGCTGCGGCTCGCCGAGTAACTCCTCGAACAGATCGTACGTGGCGCCGTGAATCGACCACTGTTCGAGATCGACGTTGAGAAAAACGTTGCGTTCCTTCGCGCGCAGGAACAGCGGCAGCACGCGGCGCTTCAATCGCTCGACGCTACCGCGCGGATCGACCGCGTTGATGTGCGGCTCCATCGCGGAGATCTTCAGCGACACGTTGGCTCGCGGGATCGGGCCGAGGTGATTGCGCTCGAGCAGTTCGTCGGCCGGCCAGCGCGGCACTTCGTCGCTCAATCCGTCGATCAAGTCGAGATACCGCGCGGCGTACGCGTCCGCCTCGACGTCGCTGACCACGGCCTCGCCCAAAAGATCGGCCGTGAACGCGAGCCCGTCTTTATTGAGCCGCTTGAGTGCCGGCAGGGCCTCGCGCGCGTCTCGTCCGACAATGAATCGTCCGGCGAGGTCCGTGACGTTTTTCCGAATCGCCTTCGCCGCCAGCCCGGCCGCCAGCCCGCCGGATGCGAGCTTGAGCGCCGCGCCCAAGAGCGTCGGCAACTCGCGGCCCGGCTTGATCAAATATTCGCGCACGTGCCGCGACACCTGCTCGGTCTCACCCAGCGTCGGTAGCACGTCCACGAAGCGGAACATGTCCACCTTGAACGACGGATCGCGCATCGCCCAATCGAGGATGCGGCCCTGCCAATAGCCCTTGTCGAAGACGCCCGGCACCTCGCCGCGAATGCGGTTCCAGAGCTGCTCGCCCAATTCTCGAATCTGCGTTTCGACGGCGTCGTCCGTGATTGTGTTCGTTGTCATGACCCAACTCGTGCAAACACCGGCGGCCTGTCACGGTTCTGACTCTCGCGCCTCACACAACCGCCGTCGCCACGCGGTGCATTCCGAAAAACCGCAGCAGGCCAGAGTTCGATTCTTTGAGAAAAAGTCTACAGTTATGCACGCGAGCCGCAAGTCGGCGTCGGATTCAGATTCAACAAGCGGCGACGCAGCACGTGATCCGCAACTGTACGCTGAGCACGTGCAACTCTAAGATAGACGCGGTCGATGCTCCAAATAACTCATCAACGAGACGTGCATGGCTCGCGCGAAATGGATCGTGATTGGTGTCGGCGTTTTTTTGGTGGCTGGCGGGACTGGCGTCGCGCTGAGTCGCCGCGGCGCGGCCGTGACGGATTCGGCGACGCTGGGCCGGGAACGTCTGGAGACGGCGCGCCGGGCGGTGGAGGTGGGTTCGTTTCTCGAAGCGGTTCGCGCCGCCCGCGCGGTGCCGCGGACCGGGTCGCTCGCGGCCGAGGCGCGGCTGATCGAAGGTGTCGGAATGAGGAAACTCAACCGCTGGCAGGCCGCGGAAGATTTGTGGAAGGAAGCGATGCGGATCGATCCGCAGGTCCCGCAGGCCGTGTGGCAACTGCTCGGATGCTATTTCATGGAGCAGCGATTCCGTGAGGCGGAGGAGTTGGCCCTGCGCGTGTATCCGATCGAGCCGGACCCGCGTGACCGCACGCTGTTGCTGCTCGAACTGGTGCGCGAGGACAACGAGCGGCTGTCGCCCGAAGCCACGGTCGTGGAGTTGGAGCCGGTGACGGTGGTCGAGCCGGAGAACTTTCACGCGCTGCGGGTCGTCGGGCAATGCTTTGTGCAACTGCGGCGGTTCGCCGAGGGCGCGGCACTAATCGAGCACGCGCACAAGCTGAATTCGAACGACACGGAGAACTGGTTCACGCTGGTCTGGTATTTGTACGAGACGGGTGATCTGTCACGGCTCGGCGAAGTGTTCGAGCAATTGCCGGAGGCCGCCGCGAACCAGGCGCGGTTCCAGCGTTATCGCGGCATGTGGGCCGAGGCCGTGGACAATTCGGCGGACGCCGAGCGTGCCTACCGCGCGGCGATCGAGTTGGACTCGGCCGACCGCAAGGCCCACTATCAACTCGCGCGGTTGCTGCGTGCGCGCGGCGCGGAATCGGAGGCGACGCGGCACGAAGCCGAGTCGCGCCGGCTAGACGACGCGCGCGAGGCGCTCGCGGGCGTTTATCAAAAGGCAGTTCAGATGAACAACGATCCGTCGTCGGACCTCTGTCGCGAGTTCAGCCGGCTCTGTCGCGAGTTGGGCCGCACGCGCCAGGCGGAACTCTGGGACCAAGAGGCGAGTCGCCGACCGTCGTCGCGACGTTGAGGACGAACCCGTCATGCCGAAACCTCGACCGCAGATCGCGCTCGCCGTGCTCGTGCTGATCTCGCTCGCGGGACTCGGCGGCGGCTGGTGGCTTGGTCGCGGGGCGCTGCCGCTGAGCAATTCCGACTCGGCGGGCGCGGACTCGCGAGTCGTCGCAACGAGCGGCGCCAATTCGAAGCCGGTCAATTCCGGCCAAGTTCCGACCGTCGCTCGGTCCGAATCGCGCGGTCCGCGGCCGCAATTCGTCAACGTCGCCGAGCGGCTCGGCATCACGTTCAACTATGTGCGCGGCGAGACGGGCGAGTCCTGGCTGCCCGAGACGATGGGCGGCGGAGTCGCGTGGCTCGACTTCGACGGCGACGGCCGGCTCGATCTGTTTTTCGTTCAAGGCTGCCAATTGCCGCGCGACGATTCCGGCCGGCACGCCGCGACGCTGTTTCGCAATTCGGGCGGCGACGCGTGGCATGAAGTGCCTCGCTGGGCCGGGCCGTCGAATGCCCGTTACGGAATCGGAGTCGCCGTGGCCGATGCGAACAACGACGGATTCGACGACGTGCTCGTGACCAACTTCGGCGACGACACATTTTATGTCAATGAAGGCGACGGCACGTTTCGCGAGTGCGGCGCGGCCGTTGGATTGGCCAGTCCGCTCTGGGGCACGAGCGCCGCGTTCGGCGACCTCGATCGCGACGGCGATCTCGACCTGTTCGTCGCCAACTACGTCGAGCACGACACGTCGATCGTCTGCCGGAGCCCGGGCTCGGGCCGGCGAAAATATTGCGGGCCCGATTACTTCCAGGGCCAGCACTCGCTGTTGTTCGACAACCGCGGCGACGGCGAATTCGCCGATTTGTCCGCCGCGTCGGGCATCGTGCGGCCGGACTCGAAGGGGCTCGGCGTCGTCATCGCCGATCTACTTGACGACCAATTCACGGACGAGGTTCTGCCGGAGATTTTCGTCGCCAATGACCTGCGGCCGAATTTTCTGTTTCGTCATGCGGCGTCTGGCGCGTCCGGCCGGCCTGACCCCGCGCTCGTTCGCTTCGACGAGGTCGGATTCGAACTCGGCGCCGCGGTCAACGCCGAAGGAATTCGCGAGGCGAACATGGGCATCGCCTGCGGCGACTACGACGAGGACGGCGATCTCGATTTGTATGTCACTCATTATTACATGGAGCACGACACGCTGTGGCAGAATCAATCGGGCCGCGGCTTCCGCGACGTGACGAAGGTCGCCGGGTTGAGTCTGCCCACGCTGCGGCAACTCAGTTGGGGCACGAATTTCATCGACTTCGACAACGACGGTTGGCTCGATCTGTTCGTGACGAGCGGCCACTTGAACAGCGAGGACGGCAGCAACACTCCGTACGCGATGCACCCGCAACTGTTTCGCAACCTCGGATCGCAGGGCAAGCCGGTGCGGTTCGCGGACGTGTCGCCGCAGGCCGGCGCGTATTTCGCGGAGACGTTCGTCGGCCGCGCGAGTGCCACGGCGGACTTCGATCGCGACGGCGACCTGGACCTCGCGGTCGGTCATCATCACAAGCCCGCGGCCGTGCTGGAAAATCGCACGGCGGGCCGGGGCAACGCGATCGGCTTCGTGCTCATCGGGCGCGAATCGAACCGATCCGCGATCGGCGCGCGAGTCACCTGCGTGATGGAGGCGGCGGGCGCGGAGCGGCGGCTGGTGCGCGAGATCATCGGCGGCGGCAGCTATCTTTCGGCCGATTCACGCGACGTGCTGGTGGGGCTGGGGCCGGCCGAGCGCGTGAAAGAACTTCAGATTCGCTGGCCGTCCGGGCGCTGCGGCCGATTTGAGAATATCGAGGCCGGCGGCTACTGGCTGCTGCGCGAGGGCGAGCCGCCGCGGCGATTCCGTGAGTTCGAGAAGGCGGGCGAAGATGTCGAGCGTTAGTCGTGGCTTGGCCTACTGGCTGACGTTGCTTGCGGCACTGGCGGCGATTGGCGGCGTTGCCGGCTCGCTGTGGTCGCGCGCCGCGCGGTCGCTCGACGAGGCTCGCGGCGGCCGGCTGCCCGCGGGCTACGCAGACGACGCGTCGTGCGCCGTGTGCCACGCGGACATCGCCGCAAGCTACGCGCGGAGCGGCATGGGCCAGGCGTGGCGCCGCTGGTCCGACGCGACGCTGATCGAGGATCGCACCGAGCCGTCCGCGCCGCGGTCCGCTGGTTCATTTCAGTATCAAGTCCTGTTCCGCGACGGCCGGCAACGGCAACACGAGTCGCGCGCCGCGGAGGGTGCCGACGACTTTGAAACGCTTTCGCGCGAGGCGACCTACGTGCTCGGTTCGGGCATGGAGGGACGCGCCTACGTCGCGAGCGACAACGGTTACCTCACGATCATGCCGCTCAGTTGGTACACCGATCAAGGCCGCTGGGACCTCAGCCCGAATTACGATCGGCACAATCAACGGTTTTCGCGCGCAGTGCAGCCGGGCTGCATCGCGTGTCATAACGGCGTCGTGGGGTTCGTTGCCGGATCGACGAATTGTTACGCGGAGCCGCTGCCGAGCGGTCTCGGCTGCCAGCGTTGCCACGGGCCGGCCGCGGACCACGTCGCGGAGCAGTCGGGGCTGAAGCCGTCTGGCTCGTCGCCGAACAGCGACGGCACGTTCGTGAATCCGGCGAAGCTCGCGGCCGACCGCGCGCAGGACGTTTGCCTGCAATGCCACTTGCTCGGCGACATCTCGATCATGCAGCCGGGCTATGGCGAGTGGGACTTTCGGCCAGGAATGCGGCTGGCCGACGTGCGCAGCGATTTCATCGCCGACTCGGAGGACGCGGCGTTTCGCGCGGTTGGGCACGGGCCGCGCTCGATGGCAAGTGAGTGTTTTCGAAAGAGCGGCGGGCAGATGACGTGTATTTTTTGTCACGATCCGCACCGGCCGTCGAACGAGCCGCCGCCGAGTTTCTACAATCAAAAGTGTCTGGCGTGTCACTCCTCGCGCGGCTGCCGGCGGCCGGTTCAAGTGGACGAGCGGGCCGACGCGGGCGACTGCGTCGCGTGTCACATGCCGAAACGCGACACGGCCGACATCACGCACGCGGTTGCGACCGAGCACTGGATTCGCCGCACGGCCGAACTGCCGGCGCCGCCTCGTGCGACACAGCCGGCAACGTTGAAACCATTCTGGCCCGAAACAAGCGATGGGCAATTGGGCTCGGCGATCGTAGAATATTTCGCCGCGCGGGGAGAATTGGCCGCAGTCGAACGCGGCGTCGGTTTGTTGGAGCAATCGCTCGAATCGACGCCGGGTGTGGCCGAGTGGCTTTGGCGGCTCGGCTACGGACAACTGCTGCTCGGCCGAATCGAGCAGGCGCTTCGATCGGTCGATCGCGCGATCGCCGCGAAGCCCAATCTCGACACGGCGCAGCATCTGCGCGGCGAGGTGCTCGTGCGCTTCGGCCGAAAAACCGCTGCGATCGCGCAGTTCGAAAAAGTGCTCGAACTCTGGCCGCGATTTTACGAGGCCGACGCGCGGCTCGCGAAATTGTACCTCGACACCGGCCGGCCGCAGCGACTCGTCGAGATGGAAGAGCGATTTTTCCGCGAGCATCCGGCCGACGCGGAGCGGCTGGGGTTGGTCGCGCGGGCCCTGGAGAAGATGGGCCGCCCAGCCGCCGACGTGGACGCGGCGCTCGATCGTGCGATTGCGGCCGATGGCGCGCGGGCGTCGCCGCACTTGTGGCGGGCGGAGCTCGCCGTGCGGCGAGGCGACGTGGAGCGAGTCGAGCCGGCGATTCGACTGGCGCGGCGCGCCGAGCCGGATTCGACCGCGGCCGACGTCGCGTGGGCCGGCCTAATGGCCTCGCGCGGCCAGCGTGGCGAAGCGATTGCAACCTTGCAAAACGTGCTCGCCCGCGAGCCGAACCACGCGGCTGCGCGACGTATGTTGCAAAACTTGGACGCGGCATCGCGATGAACAATCCGTGATTTTCGGAAAGCTGTCGAACCCATGAATTCACCGCAAGAAACTGCACCGGAACAAGCCGGGCCGGCCTCCGCCGCGCCGGAGCGGAGTGCATTCATCGTCGTGGCCATGTCGATTTTCAGCGTCGCGGCGATCGCACTCGTCACGCTAGTCATGTTGAACCGACCCAAGTCGCTCGCTGAAATCCGCACGCTCGTGGACCGGCAGTCGTGGGCGAACGCCGCACTGCAACTCGATCGATATCTGGCCGCGTCACCGAACGATTCGCAGGCGCGGCTACTGCAGGCCCGCGTGCTCGCCGCGCGCCAGCAGTACGCCGCGTGCGCGGAGGCGCTGGAAAAGGTCCCCGCCGACGCGAGCGAACGGCCCGAAGCGCTGCTCCGCGCCGGTCAGGCGTGGCTCGAATCAAAGTGGCGCCGCAGGGCCCAACGCGCGTGGCGCGAATGCCTGAATTCCTCCGGCGACGATCCGGATTTGCCGCGCATTCAGCAGGAATGCCGGCGACAACTTTGCGGCCTCTTCGCGCACGAGCGACGGCAAGCGGACCTCACGGCAATGACGGCCGAAATGTTCGACCGCGTCTTGCCGGCGCAGCGCCACGAGGCGCTCGCGATGCGGGCACACTTCGAGTTTGTCATGGTCGATCCGCAGGTGTCGCTCGCGCTGCTCGAACCGGCGATTGACAACGACCCCGCCGACCGCCACACGCGCCGCGCCGTCGGACTCTACCACCTCGAACGCGGCAACGCCGAAAAGGCGCGGGCGCATTTGTATCAATGCGTCGAGGAGCAGCGCGACGACGTAACCGCGTGGGAGTCGTGGCTCAAGTGCCTGTACCAGACCGCGGACCTGTTCGGTTTGGAGCAGGCCGTGCGCGAGCTGCCGCCGGCCGCGGACGCCTCGGCCGAGTGCTGGAAATATCGCGCGATCGTGGCGGAACGGCAGGAGGATTTGAGCGATGCCGTGACCGCGGCGCGGCGAGCCGCCTCGCTGGCGCCCGCCGACGGCGAGCATGTGCACCGGCTCGG
>Ga0247727_10011361_pt1 | contig 15557 bp, 15 predicted proteins | sample WisWelCaveWW1625_FD_202498 | JGI IMG/M metagenome (GOLD analysis project Ga0247727, IMG submission 202498) | Biofilm microbial communities from Wishing Well Cave, Virginia, United States - WW16-25 | ecosystem: Environmental > Aquatic > Deep subsurface > Groundwater > Cave microbial mat | place...
CCAGAACTCATGACCGACTCGTCGGCTTACATCCTGTTCAATCTCATGAAAGAGCCAGGTTTCTCCAAGGTAGCAAGAGACTCGATTGCTCCGCCCCTCAAAAGCCGCCCAGACCATCTCATCTAAATTTGGGCGCTGCACTTTTCCAACCGAGGCACTTGGTAGGAAGTCTCGAAACGACAGAGGACGTGGCGATCCGCTAAGTTCGATTTCTCTTACCGGAATAGGTTCCTGCCAGCCCTGGCTGCGATTGTTCAGTTTTTGGAGGTGGTACGGAAAATGCTCTGGACGCAATTGTCCACTGCGTATTCTCCCCAGAGCTTCTTCCCTCTCCTGTCGTACTAGCTGTTGCCGGTCCCTGATTCGCTTCCGGGCTTCCTCTTGGCTAACGCCTGCATGCTCCATTTCCTCTGAGAGGGTAGTTCTGACTTCAGTACTCAAGAACCGTTTCGCGGCGCGCAACGTCGTGAACAGTTTTGGGCGCTTGCCGGTATTCACCCCGTAGTTGATTGGTGGACAGACTGCCCATTGGGCTGGCGGCTTCATCGCTCCCTTTTTGCGATGCCCTAAAGGAAAGAGAAGCCGCCCCTGGGTAGGGTGCCCAGCCTTCAACCCGGTTCATGACACCGGACCTAGACGGCCCGTTGATTAGTTTAGCGCACAAGTGACCCCCACTAACCCTTTGGTTGTGAGGCAAGTTCTTCGATCCTGCTTCTGTGATTGTAACGTCTTTGTTTTCATCACTACAGTTCAAATAGAATGGCAGCCAGAACTTCTTGTAGCCGCTATCTCACCAATGTATTCAATGACTTACATACAATAGGGCTTGTAAGATTACGATCAGTAACGCTATCATCGATTGGTAGAGGATGTTTCATCCTCTCGTGGCTTATCCGATACGCTCGTAGGCGAGCACTATCTGAGGCCCTCCAGGTGGAAACACCCGGAGGGCCTTAAGCATGTATGGCGAAGAAGATCGCGGTTATGCTCGATGGCGGGCATCTGCGCGTTTATGCAAAGAGGGCAGCCAAGGACTTCACACCCGACTACATCGAGAAGATCGGGTTGGCTTGCAGTCTTGCAGGCGAGGAGATTCTTAGGATTCTCTATTACGACTGTGCTCTCTACAATGGTACCGCAACACTGCCGATTTCGGGGGGTAAGAAGACCTTCACCGCCTCTGATGCATGGCTTCGGCAACTGGCTCAAAAGGACCTCTTTGCTGTACGGAGGGGTACGCTCAAGTTTCGCGGTTTCACTCTGAGTAAGATACCCTACAAGCCAAGTGGGCCGTTGGTTGACAGTGATTTCAAGCCAGAGTTTGAACAGAAAGGCGTTGACATGCGGATCGGACTTGACATGGCGATCATTGCATCCAATGGATCTGTGGATCTCATCGCGTTAGCTACCAATGATACTGACTGCATCCCGGCAATGAAGCATGTGCGCCGCTCAGGGGTTCAAGTGGCTCTAGTCGTAGTTCCTGGGTACAGTCCAGCTACGGAACTATTGGAGCATGCTGACTTCAAGCGGGCTATTGCATGGCCAACGTGATAGACTTGGTTTGTGACGGTCGATAAACGACAGTTCGACACGCTGCTAGGGAAACTGCTTGCAAGCTCACCGCTGCCGAAGTCTGCGATACCGCCTAAAAGGGTAAGTCGCCCATCGGCTCGTCGGAAGGTGAAGGCTGGATCTCGGACGCGGTGAGCGCCTTGTAGCGCAACGCGCCCTTTATCACCAGCCCGGTCACCACGGCGGCGAACACTGCGCGGTTTTGGCGGCTGTTGAATCGGAACTGAAACTCTCCGCAGTAGCGGTGCAGGTGCTTGATCGAAACCTGATGGAAACTGCCTATGATCCCGCGCTTCAGCAAGCCCCAGAACGAATCGATGCCCTGAGTGTGGCAGTCACCCCGCACCCATTCCTTGTCCGAGTGGCAGACTATCTCATGCCCGAATCCCTTCCGGGCTAGGCTCTTGTAGAACGGGCTTTCGTCCGTCATAAACTGCGCGCCCTTCGCCACGGTGCTGTCGATGACGTTGTGGATGTGGTAGCGGTTCGCTTCCGGGATGTGGCGCACCTGGACCTTGCCGCTCTCGCGGTCCTTGACGCCGAACACCGGCTCTTTGTCGTACTTCGCACGCTTGCGCCTTCTGTCGTACTTGCCACCAACGTACGTTTCATCCGCCTCAACCGTGCCCTTGAAAAGCTGCCCGCCCGTTTCTTCCATCGCCTTGCGGATTCGATGATTCAGGTACCAACTGGTTTTGTAGCTGATCCCCATGTCACGCTCCATCTGTTTGGCGGATACGCCTTTCTTCGCGTTGCACATGATGGCGACGGCCAGCAACCACTTGCTGAGCGGCAGGTGTGTATCACTGAAGATCGTTTCCGTGGTGGTCTGAAACTGGTACTTGCACTTCAAGCACTGGTACATGTAGCGGTCCGGGCCTTGCTTGACCTGTCCATCCTTGCCCGTGCGGATCTTGCCCTTCGTGGTGAACTTGGAAACGGTGCCGTGGTCGCACTTCAGGCAGTGGACGCCCTTAGGCCAGCGGGCAGCTTCCAAGTACTCATGGCAGGCTTTCTCATTGGCGAACGCCTTCGCCGTGTCTATCAGGCTTGGTCCGATTCGGTGTGTCTTGCCGGGCATGATTCAATCTTACCCGCTTTCGGCGTCTTAGTCAAGTACATAATCACCGATTGTTTCGCAAATTCCGATCTGGGGCGGTTGGGGATCGCGCGGTGGGCGTCGGCGGATCTCGCGGAGGGCGCGATAGAAGGCGCGCTCGTGGGAGGACTCGTATCGGGAGAGCGCGGCGAAGGCTCTGGGGCCGCCGCAGTCATCGTGGAACACGTAGGCGTTGCGATCCTGTTGCTCGTAGTTGTCGTGGGAGTCCTCGAATTCCTCTTCCAGGTCGTCGAGACGGATGTTGTAGATATCGGTTTCGAGCCGCTGGGCGCGGCGAAGGCGCCAGGCCGACATGGCAATCTGGTTCACGAGGACGGCTTCGGTCGGCGAGGCGGGCTGGTGCTCATCGAGGAAGGCCTGGCGGAACTGTTCGAACTCCTTGTGGTCCTCGCCGGGCAGCACCGTTTCCTTGGCGGTGAGACCGTGCTTGAGCGCGTTGAAGCGGACGGCGGCGCGGCCTGCGGTGGTTTTGGGACCGCGACTGAGTTTGGCGTTGTGACGGTTGGCGTCGAGTTGACGTTGGCTGGGCATGGCAGGTCTCCCTGCGCGAACCATACCATGGGCGGAGTCGCCGGCGAGTCGCCGGCGGGCTGCATGTGGCTGAGCCGGCAGGGGATCCTACGGAAAAAAAGGTTGTGATCGTCCATTTGATAACCAGGAGGAATCGATCCGCAAGGGCGGACGTAGGCGAGCTTGGGATGTGAGATGGCGTGGTAGGATGGAGGCAAATGCCAGAGGTCAGCCGTTTCTTTGGCATCATGATCCGTATGTACTTCGACGAGCATAATCCGCCGCACTTTCACGCTGTCTATGCTGGGAATGAGGCGCAAGTCGGGATTGATCCCATCATTGTTCTTGAGGGGAAGCTCCCGAATCGTGCGGCTTCCTTGGTCGTTGAATGGGCGGCCCTTCATCAACGAGAGTTGATGCTCAACTGGCATCGATTGCGAAATGACCAACCGATAGAGAGGATTGAACCTCTGGAGTAGAAAGGCAAGTTATGTTTCCGAGGGTCAAACAAGTCCGGCATCTTGGGGCGTATCGACTGGAGTTGAGTTTCACCGACGGCACTAAGGGGGAACTAGACTTCGAAGAACGCGTTCTCGGTCGCGGCGGTGTGTTCAGCCCTTTGGAGGACGTGAGTTTTTTCGGACAGGTCACAGTGGACCCCGAAGCTGGGACAATCGTGTGGCCTAATGAAGTAGATTTTTGCCCGGACGTGTTGTACAGCCTTGTGACAGGCAAGCCGCTCCGAGTGCTTGAACCAGCCTAACCAGGCGCTGCAGCCGGCGGCGCAAGAGGTGGGCTGCGGCTGAGCGCCCAAGTCATTAGGCGGGCGAAAGATCGCAAACGGAGCAACAGAATTGTCCATACCTCTCGAAGGACGCCTGAGGTGGCGGAAGACGGCCCCATTCCACGTGCAGTTGGAACTCGAGAAAGGCTCGGGGCGGTTGACCGTGCCGGGCAACTTCACTGTCCGTGGCGGCGTGGTCCGCGTCTTCCGCAGCGACGGCCGAATAGCACCTGGAGACCATGTTGCATTTGGGCTCTGGGTGTGCCGGGCAGGCCAGGAACCCACTGGACCAGCCTACGTCTACGAAGACGACCTCATGCGAGCCAGCCACGTGGAGGCCTACCTTTACGGAACTCCCCCAGACTGTGAGCTGGCCGCCTACGAGTTCACCCTCCTTGAGGTTCCCTCGGACGAGCCAAAAATGAGTATCGGCGACCTGGAAGAATTACTCTCTCGATTCGACGGGCTCAAAACGATCAACACCGCGGACGCGAAATGCCATGCCGGGAAGTGGTGGGAGTTCTGGAAGGCGTGAAAATGGTTGTGACGGCCGCTTGATAGAATCAGGAAAGACGCCTATGCCAATTTACGAATACGTTTGCGACGATTGCGGGACGAAGTTCGAGAAGCTGATGCGCCGGTCCGACACGGCTCAGCCGCTTTGCCCGTCGTGCGGCAAAGATCACCTGACGCAGGCGCTGTCGGTGTTCGCCACGCACGCCAACGGAGGCGCGGAGACAGCGCCGGGCGGCTGTCCGGCGGGGATGTGCCAGACACCGGATATCTGCGGGCGGGATTAGCGGCACATTGTGGTTTTCCACAAGACCTGTCACATTCGCCAACCGTCGATCCTCTTCGGCAGCGCCAGCCGCCGCGAGCAGCCTTGGCCCGGACATCACGCTTTACGTTATTCACGCGTCGCGTTACTATAGTGTATTGATACGATCGTTCCGGTGCTCCGATACCGAGGCGCTAGGTAGAGGCGACCGCGTCAAGCGCTTTATCAATATCGCCGATGCAGCCCGGCGTAAGCTCAGGCAACTCGATATCGCGGGCCGCCTGGACGATTTGCGTGTGCCACCTGGCAATCGATTGGAGGCTTTGAAGGGCGATAGAGCCGGCCAGCACAGCATCCGGATCAACGATCAATGGCGCGTCTGTTTTCGCTGGACGGAAGCAGGCCCCGAAGACGTGGAGATAGTGGACTACCATTGACGAGAGGCATGTATGAGAAAACTTAGGCCAATTACCCCCGGTGAACTCCTTTTGGAAGAATTTCTCAAGCCCCTGGGCATCAGTCAGTATCGTCTGGCCAAGGAGGTCGGCGTCCCGTCCCAGCGGATCGGGGAGATTGTGCTTGGAAGGCGCTCGATCACCGCCGATACGGACCTGCGGCTTTGCCGTTTCTTTCGACTTTCCAACGGGTACTGGCTTCGTGCACAGGCCGCCCACGACGCTGAGGTTGCCGAACGAGTGATCGGTCCCAAACTGGTGAGCATCAAACCTTGGGTCTCTCCTGTGGCCCGACAACGGAATTTCGGGACCGCTCGCAGGGGTGTGCGATCCGCGCGATACCTGAAGCCTCATGGTGCTGGGGAGCCGGCGCCGCTACAGATCGCCAGAGCGCGGACGAGATCGCGCCGCAGATGAGCGCCCGGACGATTGGTAGAATCAGGAAAGATAGCTATGCCAATCTACGAATACGTTTGCGACGATTGCGGGACGAAGTTCGAGAAGCTGATGCGCCGGTCCGACACGGCTCAGCCTCTTTGTCCTTCGTGCGGCCAGGATCACCTGACGCAGGCGCTGTCGGTGTTCGCCGCGCACGCCAACGGACGCGCCGAGACGACGCCGGGCGGTTGTCCGGCGGGGATGTGCCGGACGCCGGATATTTGCGGGCGGAATTGAAGATCTCTCGCCAAAGAACGCCAAGGTCAAGAGATGAGGCAGGAGTCCAGGTGCCGGCCTGGCGGGGCCAGTCCGCGAACCCGCACCACATCGGAAATGTCCCTTCCATCGACGACCCTGGTGGCCGCATTCGATTCAGCGAGTAGCAACGTACTCCGTCTGCAAGTGGGCGAATGGCGTGCGCGGAGTCACTGACTTTTGCCGGCGTCACGAGTCTTGCAGAGCTGTCGTGCTGCCTGGCCGTCGACCACGAACGTGAACCGATTCGAGTCCCACCGGTACGCGGAACAGTCCGATTTTTCCGTTATGGGATTGCGCCTTGTCGGGAGGTCCGGCTCCGTTGTCGCACGGTGATGAACGACCAGAAAAACCCGTCCCGTTGAATCCGCGTTGGGGTACTCAATCCTGCGAGTCTCGGTGACAGTAGCTGCAGCTCCGTAGCGGTTGTAGTATTCGTCTTCAGCAATTTGGAATACCCGATAGAGCCGCCCATTGTGCAAACGATAGATTGATAGATCCGTCGTTGCAATGCCGGTGCCACCGGCCCGTTCCCGCACAATGATGTCCTTGGATCCGGACCTCACTATCTCGCGCAACTCGATAATCCTTTCCGCCTGGTTAGCATCCCAATGCCACCAATAGGAGAATTTCCCAATTCGCCACCACGCTTCCTTTTGCCTATCGAATACAAAAGCGACGGTGCCCAGGGGGTTGGAAATGACAAGAATCGCCTCCTGCTCATCGTCTGCATCGAGATGAACCAGTAGCAGCCTAGCATCGGAAGCCGGTGGTAAGTTCTCCGTGCCCCAGCCCAACTGCTGGGCCGCGGTTCGACGCTCATCCTCGGACTTGCTTGTGAGCTTCTGGAAAATCCGCTGGGGGGCTTCGCCAACGGGACGGCGAGGTTCCGGCTTGGCGAGAGGCGTTCCCACTCGTTCGTCTGGATCGGGTACGCGAACGCCGACATGTTGCGCGGCAGGGGACGCAATCATGAACGCGAGGAACACGGCCGCTCCTGCTATCATGCTGTCCTCAGTTTACTCCGCTTAGGCGGGGACTGAAGTCCCCGCGCAGGCTGAAGCCCGCCCCACCGGCGGGGTGGTATGGTGGCAGGTGGCGCATGCAACTCAGCGATAAGTACACGATCGAGAAGGGCGTCGTCTACCTGACGGGGATTCAGGCGCTGGTGCGGCTGCCGATCGACCAGATGCGTCGCGACCGGCGGGCGGGGCTGAAGACGGGCGCGTTCATCTCCGGCTATGAAGGCTCGCCGCTGGGCGGCTACGACATGGCTCTGGAGCGCTCCACGGCGCTGCTCAAGCAGCACGAGATTCACTTCGTCCCCGGAGTGAATGAAGACCTGGCGGCGACGGCGGTGCTGGGCAGCCAGATCTACCAGATCCTCGGCCCGGGCAAAGTGGATGGGGTGCTGGGCATCTGGTATGGGAAGGGGCCGGGGGTGGACCGGTCGGGCGACATTCTGCGGCACGCCAATCTGGTGGGCTCGGCGGGGCTGTGCGCGGCGCTGGTGCTGGCGGGCGACGATCACATGTCGAAGAGCTCGACGATCCCGCACCAAAGCGACCTGAGCCTGTACAACCTCGGCATTCCGGTGCTGGCTCCGGGCAACACGCAGGAGATCCTCGACTACGGACTGTACGGGATCGCGTTGTCGCGCTTCTCCGGCGCCTGGATCGGGATGAAGCTGGTGACCAACGTGTGCGACGGCGGTGGCACTGTTGCGGTCGATCCGGAGCGGCCGTCGTTCGCGATCCCGGAAGGGTATCAGAAAAAGACCGATCCGCGGCTGGTGCCGCCGATGACCCTGGCCCTGGAATACGAAGTGAACGCGCGGCGGCTGGAGGCGGTGCGGGAGTTCGCGCGACGGAATGCGATCAATCGGTGGTTCGGAGCGTCGGCCGGGGCGCGGCTGGGGATCGCGACGGCGGGGAAAGCCTACTACGATGTGATGCAGGCGCTGGCGGATCTGGGGATCGGCGCGGACGATCTGGCGTCGCTGGGCATTCGCGTGGCGAAGTTCGGGATGACGTTTCCGCTGGAAACGGTGTTCGCGCGGGAGTTCGCCCAAGGGCTGGAGCGCATCCTGGTGGTGGAGGAGAAACGCAGCTTCCTGGAGTTCCAGCTTCGAGACGCGCTGTACAACCTGGCGGAGCGGCCGTTGATTCTCGGCAAGCAGGACATGGAAGGAAAGCCGCTGCTGCCGGCGACGGGAGAACTCGATCCGGATATGCTGGCGCGGGTTCTCGGGTCCCACGTACCGTCTTCAGGCGCCCGGCTCCGGGTGCTGGACGAAATCGCGGCGCGGCCCAAGACGCACGGGCTGATGCGGCTGCCCAACTACTGTCCGGGGTGCCCGCACAATCGCAGCACGCTGCTGCTGGAGGGACAAGTGGCCGGCGGCGGGATCGGCTGTCACGGCATGGGGGCGCTGCTGGCGGACGCCAATCGCGGCTACGAATTCGTGACGCACATGGGCGGCGAGGGCGCACCCTGGATCGGGATGGCGCCGTTTTGCGAGCGCGAGCACATCTTCCAGAATCTGGGAGACGGCACGTATTTTCACTCCGGCGCGCTGGCGGTGGAGGCGGCGATCGCGGCCGGCATCAACATCACCTACAAGCTGCTCTACAACGGGCACGTGGCAATGACCGGCGGGCAGCCGGTGGTGGGCGTGCTGCCGATACCGGAGCTGACGCGCAAGTTCGAAGCCGAGGGCGTGCGCAAGACGGTGGTGCTGGCCGAAGACGTGGAGAAGTGGGCGGACCGGAGCCGGTTCGCGGCCAACGTCGAAATTCGCGATCGCTTCGAGCTGCCGGCGGTGCTGCGGGAGCTGGAGCAGGTGCGCGGCGTTTCGGTGATGATCTACGACCAGCAGTGCGCCGCCGAGAAGCGGCGCTGGCGCTCGCGCGGGAAACTGGAGGAGCCGCGGAAGCGGCTGGTGATCCACGAGGAAGTGTGCGAGGGCTGCGGCGACTGCGTGCGGCAGTCCAACTGCATGAGTCTGCAGCCGGTGGCGACGGAGTTCGGCGAGAAGGTCCGCATCCACCAGTCGTCGTGCAACAAGGACTACTCGTGCGCGCTGGGCGACTGTCCGTCGTTCGTGACGGTGGTGCTGAAGCCGGGGACGGGATTGCGGCGGCGGACGCTGCCGGCGCTGCCGGAGGCGGATGTGCCCGCGCCGGGCGAGATCGCCACGGCGGCGGGCGGCTATCGCGTGATGGCTCCGGGGATCGGCGGCACCGGCGTGGTGACGATCAACGCGCTGCTGGCGACGGCGGCGCTGCTGGACGGGCTTTCGGTGATGACGCTGGATCAGACCGGGCTGGCGCAGAAGGGCGGGGCGGTGGTGTCGCACCTGATCCTGAGCGAGCGGCCGCTGGAGGCTTCGGCTCGCATCAACGCGGGCAACACCGACCTGATTCTGGGATTCGATCTCATCGGGGCCGGTGGCATGGACAATCTGAAGTGCGCGCATCCGGATCGCACGGTGGCGGTGATCAACACGGACATGCTGCCGACGGCGGAGACGATTCGCAAGCGCATCGTGCTGGCGGGGCCGGAGCAGAAGGTCGCTCAAATCGAAGCAGCCACGAGGCACGGGCGTAATGTATACCTGGACGCGACGCGGTTGGCTGAGGGGCTGTTCGGCTCTCACCTGGCGGTGAACCTGTTCGTGGTGGGCGCGGCGTGGCAGGCGGGATTGCTGCCGCTGTCGCAGGGGAGCCTGGAAGAGGCCATCCGGCTGAACGGAGTGGAGGCGGAGCGGAATCTCCAGGTGTTCCTGTGGGGGCGCAAGTATTATCACGACGCGGCGTGGGTGGAGGAGTTCGTCGCACCGCGAAGGAAGTCAGAGTCGTCGGAGGATCCGGTCGAGCTGCGCGTGCGTGAGCTGACGACGTATCAGAGCGCGGGGTGGGCGCGGGAGTATCGCGAGTTTGTAGACAAGGTGACGGCGGCCGAGCCGGCGCTGCGCGAGGTGGTGGCGCGGAATTTGTACAAGCTGATGGCGTACAAGGACGAGTACGAAGTGGCGCGGCTGCTGACCAAGGGGGAGTTCGGTAGAAAGCTGGACGAGCAGTGGGAGGCAGTGGAATCGGTCCGTTACAATCTGCATCCGCCGCTGCTGCGCAGGCTGGGACTGAAGACCAAGATCGAGATCGGGGCGGGCTGGCTGCGCGTGCTGGCGCCGCTGAAGTTTCTGCGCGGGACGCCGCTGGATGTGTTCGGATGGTCGCGGCACCGGCGCGCGGAGCGGGGGCTCATTGGCTGGTATCGCGGAGTGGTGGAGCGGGCTCTGGAGGGGTCGGATGTGGAGCGGGCGCTGGAGATCGCGGCGCTGCCGGATCAGATCCGCGGGTATGAGGGGATCAAGGAAGAGAGCATCGGGCGGGTGAAGAAGGCGGCGGAGGAGATGCTCACCACCGTGGCACAGCGGCAGATGACTTGAGCCGCGAATGAACGCGAATGGACGCGAATGGTGGGGTGCCGGGCTAGTCCACTATCGCCTGCGTGGCCAGGTTCTGAAACTCGGTGCGGATGTTCAGGTGGCTGTAGGGCCGGATCTGCTGCATCAGGATACCGATCATCTGCTCCTTGGGATCGATCCAGAAGTAAGTGCCGAAGGCGCCGCCCCAGCCGTAGCTTCCGACGGATTCGAGCTTGGCGGAAGGGCCGGGGTCGGTCATGACGCGGAAGCCGAGGCCGAAGCGGTAGCCGGCGAGGGTGGGCCACATGGCGTGGTTGCCGATGTGGTTGGCGGTCATGGCCTCGATGCTCTTGCGGCTGAGGAGGCGCTTGCCATTGAGCTCACCATTATTGAGCACCATCTGACAGAACAGGAAATAGTCTTCTGCGGTGGACATCAGGCCGCCGCCGCCGGAAAAGTAGCGTCGTGAGCCGCGGCCCTGCGCGGACACCGGCTTGATGCCTTTGGGCTGCGCGGGCTCGTAGTTGACCGCCAGCCGCGGCATCTTGGCGTCGGGCACGTAGAAGAAAGTGTCCTGCATGCCGAGCGGGGCGAAGATGCGCTCTTCGAGGTATCGATCGAACGGCTGGCCGGAGACGATCTCGACCAGGCGTCCGAGCACATCGGTGGCGGGACCGTACTCCCAGGCTTCGCCGGGCTGGAAGTTGAGCGGCAGTTTCGCCAGCCGGCTGACGAAGTCGCCGATGGTCCATTCCGGGGTGCGTTCAGCCGCGAGCTTGGTGTAGAGAGCCAGCGTGGGTCCGGTGTAGGTGTTGGCCAGTCCGGCGGTGTGGGTCAGCAGATGCTGGATGGTGATCTCGCGCGCCGCCGGAACGGTGGAGAACGGCACGACGCCCTCGCCGGGTTTGGTGGCGACGGCGACCTTGGGCGCTTTGAACTCCGGGATGAACTTCGAGATCGGGTCGGTAAGCAGGAAGTGTCCTTCCTCGTGGAGCATCATCACGGCGATGCTGGTGATGGGCTTGGTCATCGAGGCGATGCGGAAAAGGCCATCGGTCGGCATTGGCTTGTTGGCGGCGGCGTCGGAGAGGCCATGCGCTTCCAGGTGCACGATGCGGCCGCGGCGCGCGACCAGAGTGACGGCGCCGGCGATTTCCTGGCGGTCGAGGTAGCGCTGGATGCCGGCGTGGATGCGCTGGAGGCGCGGCGAGGACATGCCGGCCTCCTCGGGTCGTGTGCTGGGGAGCCGGCCGGCCGCCACCAGCGGCAGCGAGGCGAGGAGGATCAGGCAGATTCGACGTGTCATCGTTATGCTCCTTGAGTTATGCACCTTTGGGGCGCGTGGCCTGGAAGGTTCCCTCGTCGACGGGCGAGTTGTTCTCCAGCGACCGGGTCTTGTACTTGCCGGACAGGCTGTCGCCGCCCAGCTCGCCTTCGATGGTGGATTCCAGCTTGTTGCCGCCGAGATCGAATTCGTAGACCGTGCGGACTTTGGCGCCGTCGACTTTGACGGACGTGATTTTGGTGGTCACCTTGGCTTCGCCGAGAGTGAAAGCGACTTCACATTTCCAGGCGCCGCCGGATGCGGGCTCGAGCGTGATGTGGAAATCGCCACTGGCCCCGGTGGCGCCGGACCAGTTGCCGGAGAACTTGCCGGCGGGGGACTGGGCGAGGAGAAGGGCGGTGAGGAAAACGGCGAATCGCGGCATGATGGACAACATAGCATTGCCGGGGAGGTTGGGCAAGCCCAGGTAGTGCCTGAAACTTTCAGGCACTACCCAAGCCCAAGGCGACGGCGTGCGGTACAGTCTTAGGATATGAACCGCCGTGGTTTCCTCGCCGCCCTCGGAACCGGACTGATGGTACGCGCCGCCGCCCCCAAAGGCGCCGTGCTCGAGCTGCGCTATCTCCGGCTGCGCACGAACGCGGACAACCAGATGCAGCGCACCTCCGAGTTTCTGGAGAAATGGTACCTGCCGGCCATGCAGCGCGCCGGCGCGGGCCCGCTTGGTTTTTTCGCCAACCTGATCGGGCCTGACAGCCCGTCGATCATTTACCTGGTCAGTTATCCAACGCTCGCGGCGCACGAGGCCGTCTCGATCAAGACGGGCGATGACAAGGAATTCCAGAAGGCGCTGGCGGCCTACTACGCCATGCCCGGCCTCGGCTACATGCGCACGGAGAGCTCGCTGCTGCGCTGCTTTGACGGCATGCCGTCGATGGACGTCCCTCCGGCGGAGGCGAAGCGTGCGCCGCGGGTGTTCGAGCTGCGCACGTATGAGTCGAACAACTTCGCCACGCTGGAGCGCAAGATCAAGATGTTCGAGGACGGCGAGATCGCCATCTTCCGCCGGCTGGGGATGCGCCCGGTGTTTTTCGCGCGCACGATCATCGGCCAGCGGATGCCGAATCTGACGTACCTGCTGGCCTTCGACGACCTGGCGGCGCGAGAGAAAGCCTGGCGCGCCTTCGGCGCCGATCCGGAATGGCAGAAGCTGCGGGCGCAGCCGGGGCTGAGCGACGCCGAGATCGTCTCCAACATCAGCAACGCGATCCTTCGGCCTCTGCCGTTTTCGCCCATCCGGTGACGCCATGCGAAAGTACCGGCTGATTCTCCTGGTTCTGGCGCTGGCCCTGGCGGCAGCCGCCCAACCGCTCGGCCGCGAGCGCATCCAGTCCATCGAAAAGCTCATCGGCGACGAGATGGCGAAGCAGGGAATCCCCGCGATTACCGCGGCTGTGGCCACGGGCGGGGAATGGCGCTGGTCCGCCGGATTCGGGATGGCCGATGTCGAGAACAACGTTCCGGCCCGGTCCTCGACGATCTACCGGCTGGGCTCGATCTCGAAACCGATCACGGCGGTGGCGGCGATGCAACTGGTGGAGAAGGGCAAGCTCGATCTGGACGCGCCGGTGCAGAAGTACGTGCCGGCATTCCCGCAAAAGCAGTGGCCGGTCACCGCGCGGCAACTGCTCGGCCATCTGGGCGGGATTCGGCATTACTCGAACGCCGCCGAGGTGGACAGCACGCGCCACTACACCAACCTGCTCGACCCGCTGCAGATTTTCGCGAAAGATCCGTTGGTGGCCGAGCCGGGCACGAAGTTCAACTACACTACCTACGGCTACGTGCTGCTGGGCGCGGTGGTGGAGGCGGCCGCCAGCGCGAAGTTCATGGACTACCTGCGGGAGAACATTATCCTGCCGGCCGGCATGGAGCGGATGCAGGCCGACAGTGTTTTCGCCATAATCGCCAACCGCGCCCGGGGCTATCGCCGCTACGCCACGGGCCAGTTGGAGAACTGCGCGCTGGCCGACACCTCCAATAAGATCCCGGGCGGCGGGCTGAGTTCCACCAGCGACGACCTGGTGAAGTTCGCGCTGGCGGTGCGCCGCGGCGCGCTGCTGAAACCCGACAGCGTCGAGCGCATGTTCACGCGGCAGAAGACGCGCGATGGCGCTGACGCTCCCTACGGTTTGGGTTGGAACGTCACTACCCTGGACGGGCGCAAGATGGTGCTCCACTCCGGCGGCCAGCAGGGGACTTCGACAGTGCTGGTCCTGCTCCCGAAGGAGGGCGTTTCCGTGGCTCTGATGTGCAACCTGGAGCGCGGGAACCTGAGCGCGCTGGCCGGGCAGATCGTGCGAGCGCTCGAGTAGAAGCGCGCGCGTTCACGGCCGGCAAAGGACAGCCCCGTACGAAAAGTATGGAGTATTACCGCGGGCCTCAGTACCGGCTAAGACACATTGGGAATTGAATCCCCGGCCGCTGGATGACAAACTAGATTTCGGCTACTTCCGCTAAAAGAAAACCAAAACGGTTCGAGTGCGGGAGATCCGTAGTGATCGATCGGAGGATCAAGAACATATGCGCAGGGTTCTGTTTCCCTTGCTAATAGTGAGCGCGAGTCTGGCCGTCGCCCCAGGGGCCACGATTACTGTGCCGGGCACGTCCAACGTCTGGCTGGCGGGCATGCCCACCGGATCCAGTGGAGGCGCCGGCGACCTGGTGCCGCCGCAGAGTCCTGTCCTGGCTAACACGGTGATCACGTTCGCGGCCGGCGATCAGATCTTCTTCTTTGCCTCCGGCGCGGTTGGCAATGGCCCCGGCACGCCGCTGGAGAGTCCCGATGGGAGCATCACCATCCTGACCAGTCACTCGTTCGGCGCGCAGAACGGCATCGCGGATGTGGGGGCGCCGTTGAATTCCCTCCTCGGTGTGTTTCTGGATAATACGCAGCCCAGTCTGTCGGGAGCTCCGTCGCCGCTGACCTGGTCCGACCAGGGCTTTGGTGGCTATGCGCTGTTGACGCCCGGTTTGAAGCAGCCGTTCTTCATCGGCGATGGGCTGGATCTTTCGAGCTTCCCGCACGGCGTGGTCGCGCCGGCCGGCGCGACGCGGCTGTTCCTGGGCACCATGGACGGGCTGGAGTGGAACAACAACACCGGCGACTTCACGGTGGATGTGACGCCGATCACACCGTTCGACGTTGTTCCCGAGCCGGGAACCTTTGCCCTGCTGGGTCCGGCGCTGCTGGCGCTGGGAGTGCTGGGTCGCCGAATGAAGCGGGCTGCAGCCCGCTAGGCGAGCTACAAGCTGAAGGCTTCGCCTAAGTAAACGCGCTTGACCTCGGGATCGCGGCCGAGCGCCTCGGGCGTCCCCGCACGGAAGATCTTCCCGTTGTTGATGATGTAGGCGCGATCGGTGACCGCCAGGGTCTCGCGCACGTTGTGATCGGTCACCAGAATTCCGATGCCGGCACGTTTCAGATCGAAGATGATGCGCTGGAGCTCCAGCACCTGGATGGGATCGATACCCGAGAAGGGCTCGTCCAGCAGGAGGAAGCTCGGCTGGATCACCAAGGAGCGCGCGATCTCGACGCGCCTTCTCTCGCCGCCCGACAGCACGTAGCCCTTGGACTGGCTCACTTTCTCCAGACCCAACTGCTCGATGAGCTGACCCATGCGTTCGCGACGCTCGCGCGCGCTGAGCGGCAGCGTCTCCAGGATCGCCATCAGGTTCTCCTCCACCGTGAGGCGGCGGAACACGGACGGCTCCTGGGGCAGGTAGCTGATGCCGAGACGGGCGCGCTCGTACATGGCGGTCTCGGTGATGTCGTCCGAGTCCAGCAGGACGCGACCGGAGTCCGGGCTGATCAGCCCCACGATCATGTAGAACGACGTGGTCTTGCCGGCGCCGTTGGGTCCCAGCA
>Ga0247727_10011362_pt1 | contig 15556 bp, 15 predicted proteins | sample WisWelCaveWW1625_FD_202498 | JGI IMG/M metagenome (GOLD analysis project Ga0247727, IMG submission 202498) | Biofilm microbial communities from Wishing Well Cave, Virginia, United States - WW16-25 | ecosystem: Environmental > Aquatic > Deep subsurface > Groundwater > Cave microbial mat | place...
TATTACTCTCGAAAAACTACCACGTCCGCGAAGATCGTAATTGTCAATGGTCAACTGTCAATGGTGAATGGTCAATTCACCATTGACCATTGACAATTGACCATTCACCATTTTTTGATTGCAGCTACAGCCGCGCTACGGTTGTGCGGATCGTTCGCGTAGCATCCGTTTAAGAATTTTGCCCGTGGAGCCGTGAGGTAAATCGGAACAAAACTCGAAGTGCTGTGGAATTTTATATGCGGCCAAGCGGGAGGCGCAGTACGATACGATCTCCTCTTTGGTCGCCGTTTCTTGTTGCCGCAAAACAATGTAAGCCTTCACCTCTTCGGCGAGCGCGCGATCCGTCACGCCGACCACGGCGCACTCGCGAACTTTGGGATGAGCGATGAGGCAGCGCTCGACCTCTTGCGAGAACACCAAGAAGCCGCCTTTTTTGACGACGTCTTTCTTGCGATCGACGAGGTGCAAATAACCCGCGGCGTCCATCCAACCCAAATCGCCGGTGAGCAGCCAGCCCTCGCGCAAAGTTTTTTGTGTTTCTTCCGGACGATTGTAATAACCTTTCATCACCGCGCCGCCGCGCACGACGATCTCGCCCACTTGCCCGGGCGGGACTTCAAAACCGTTGGCGTCAAAAATGGTGACTTCCAAACCGGGAAGTTGTTTGCCCACGGACCCGGCTTTGATCGCAATGTCGGGACGATTGGTGGTAATGAGCGCAGGACATTCGGCGAGGCCATAGCCTTCATAGATCGGCTTGCCGAAACGTTGCAACAAGGCTTCACGCAGATGATCTTCCATGCGCGCGCCGCTGACGAGGAAAACTTGCAACGAGCTAAGGGGGTCGGTGGAAGGCGTGGCCACGGCTTCAGTGCTCGCCGCGCCGTTGGCGTTTTGGCCTTCGAGCAACAAGGGCAACATCGAAGGCACGGCGACGAAGTGTGTAATCTGCTCGCGTTCAATCGTGGAAATGATTTCATTCACATTGAGGCGCGGCACGAGCACGCAACATGCGCCGGCCGCGAGCGCGACGTTCATGGTGAGCATGTGACCGAGGCTGTGAAACAGAGGCAACGCGGCCGCGAAGCGATGCTGCGAAGTGATGTTGAACGCTTCCCAACAAGAGAGCACGGCCGCCGCGGCATTTTCATGCGAGAGCACGACGCCGCGCGGCGCCTGCGTGGTGCCGGAAGTGTAGAGAATCAGCGCCGGATCATCCGGAGCAATCGCGGGTCTTTTGGGCAAGGGCTGCGATTCGGAAACCAACTTCGTCAGCTCGGCGCAAACGATGGGTCGCAGGGCCTCGCGCACTTCCGCAGTGAGATTGCCGAGCAGCACGGCAATGCGGCACGAGGGGACGCGCTTTGCCGCCGGAATGATATAACGGCCGAAGCCTTCCCACGCGATAAAGCCCGAGGCTTGCGTTTCATTTAGAAGGGCTTCGATTTCAGCTTCGCGCGCGAGCAGGTTGAGGGGAACGACTTGCGCGCCGAGCGTGAGCAGGGCATAATAAGCGAGAGGAAATTGCGGCAGGTTGGGCATCATCAGGCCGACGCGCTCGCCGCGTTGCAAGCCCAACTGCGTCAAGCCCGAGGCCAGGCGGCTCACAACATTCGCAAAGTAATTATACGTCAGGCGCGTTTCGCCATAAACGAAGGCGTCGGCATTCGCATACTTGGCGCAGGAGATTTCTAGAAAGTCCAACAGCGAGCGAGCAACCATAAGACCTGCGTGGGCGATGAAAGAGCTTCACGGAGCACAGAGCAAGACGAAGAGGCTGGAAAATTCGGACGGGGTAAAAGCTCAAAGCGCGGCTCGTGCGTTGCGAGGGATGCCGGCGCAAAACCCGCGTGAAGAAGAAGTATGGCGTTAGCTCGAGAGCTTTGATTTCACGATTTGGTGAAACTCTGCGTCGCTGCGGCAACGGTGTTGAACGATTCGAAGATGGAATTGAGTTTGGTGATGGCCAGAATGCCTTCCATCGTTTCATTGATCGCCGCGAGCTTGAGATCGCCGCCGCGATTGCGAATGGAGGTCAGCATGGAAATCAACACGCCCAAACCCGAGCTATGCATGCGTTTGACGGCTGCCAAATCGAGAACGAAATTTTTTACGCCCGCGTCCAACAGCTTTTGAATCGTATCCTTCATCTCTTGCGAGTCGGGAGTGCCTCCCTGCAGCTTCCCGGTAAGATAGACAACCGCTATCTCATCCATGATTTGATGTTCGAGTGCCATGTTTTTCTCTTTAAAAGTGCTGCGAGTATAAAACAAAAGCTCACAATTGTCAAGCGAAAATTCCCCGGCATTGCGCGAGCTTTTGCTTGCGAGCTTCAGCCCACCTTCCGAAAGTGCAGGCAATAATGATGAAACGTATTGCTCACCCACGCATAGCGATAGCCGAACGGCGCGAGCTTGAGATCGTCCTGGCACCAGAACTGTTCAGGACACGGAATTAAGTTGCGGCTCAAGGCCAAAGCCAAATCCCAGGCGAGCGGATAGATTTTTCCCTTCTTCTTCACGTTCTTCACGATGATGGTCATGTAACGCCCGGCGGCCAAGCGCTCGGCGAGGCGCTCGTAAATCTCCACCAGCGTGCGCAGGAAATTTTCATAGTCCTCATAGTTGCCCAAATCGCGCGCGTCTTCGGAATAGAATTGCAGCAGCCCGGCCTCTTTGCGTTTCTGCTGCGTCTCCGCGCCTTTCATGCGCAGCATATCCCAATACGGCGGGCTGGTGAGCACGTAATCGAATTGCTCCGGCAAAGTTTGATAACTCGCCGCCGCGCTCGCATCACCATTCACGATTTGCCACGTTTGCGAGTCGATGGCCGATTCTTGAGTCGTGAAGAATTTTTCCATGCGTTGCTTGGCGATTTGATGAAACTGCGGATTCAATTCGATGCCATACGCCGCGCGATTCTGCGACAACGCCGCGAGCAACGTGCTGCCCGTCCCGGCCATGGGATCGAAGATGCGCTCGCCCTCGCGTGAAAACTGTTCGAGAAAATAAATCACCAACGACTCGGGAAATTTCGCGGGGTGCAGCAACACGCCTTTCTCGCGCGGCGGCGGCTTGGGCACGAACCACGAAGGCTGCGGAATATGTAGCGCAGTCATCCTGACTGCCTCGCGTTGCGCGGGCGCTGCCACGTTTGATACGGCCGGCTCTTCGTTTAGCGAGATCTTCGCAACGTGCGAAATCGATTCCTCCTCGCGACGAAAGTTTAAACAGTAGATGACATCTTGTTTCGTTGTCCAAATTTTCGGCTGTGTTTCAGCAACCGAAGAGTAGAGCGTGCCGCTCGACAATTTGCCGGTGCTGCTAATCGTGTTGAGCGTTCCCGCCTCGGATTCACAACCAATCTTTTCGTCTTTCATCGCTAAAAATTTGCTCACGCCGCGCCCGAGTTGCCAAGCGAGCGGAAGGAGTTCACCCTGCTCATCACGATTGCGCGCGAAGATCGTGAGATAGGCTTGCGGCTTGAGCTGGCTCGCAAGCCGGCGTAGGCGCATCATCCACATTGTGAAGCTTGGCGCGAAGTTTTCAGCATGCTCGAATTGCCCGCGGAGATCGACCAGAGCATAGTCGAGTTGCGCCTCGCGCGCCTCTAGCGCAAGAATCACGGGTTCTCTTTTCAACTCATGAATAAGCGGAGCGAGCAGGGCCGCGTTCTCTTGCACGATGCCGATGCGCGCCGCCTGGCCCTCGGCGTTTTGTTGTTTGGTGAAAAAGAGAATGAAGTCGCGCGCCGTTTGCGCCAGGCCTTCTTGCGGGGAAAACATAAACCAGCTTTTCTGAAAAGTCAGCCACGCGCGGCTCGTCAAATCGTTCAGGCGATTCTTAGGATCGGCTTGCGCTTTAGCAAAATTCGTGTTATGCTTATGCTCGTCGGACATGTGACTCCGTTTGGTTTCTGTCATTCAGTTAGGAAGGTTTCCACGAAAATGCGCTCGTAGTATCGCCTTCAGGCGTTTGATGCCGCTCGCTTGAAATGCCTGAAGGCATCACTACGAACGTTCATAAGCTTTTGTTCGCGGCAATCGCCGCGCTACGTTTTTCATAGTTTATCGCGCGGGGCTTTATGAAGGCGGAAGAAGTCATTGCACTCGCGATTTTGCCGGACGATGTTGCTGCCGGTATCGCCTACGCCAGACAATCTTTGCACTACACCTTCGACCGCATGCGCTATGGCGCCAATCCCGAGCGCCGCTTTGGCAACATTGCCGTGGGCAAAATGTGCGAAGCCACGCTGCTGCGCTTTCTCCGGCAACACGGCGTTCCGCACCTCAGCCGCGAAGGCGCCACGCACCACACGCAGCCGGATAAATTTGACCTGCGCGTGATGAACGAAATCGTCGATCTCAAAACCTTTCGCGCTCCGCCGCGCGCGGCCAATCCGGCAAGCGTGATCCAATGCCTGGCGTTGATTCCGCACCAGCATCACAACGACCAATGGAGCCAAAGGAAAAAATATCAGCGTTTTGTCTTTGGTTTCTTTCACGGCGACTTGCGCGGGCGAACGGCTTCGAGCAACACGGCCTTCGATCCCAAAATTTTTGTCGTCACGCACACGCCCACGATTTTTTATGTGACGGCCGCGCCCTCGTTGGCAGAATGTGAAACCCGATTCGCGGAAGTTCCTGCGGCAACGAAGTGCCTGCAATATCCCAACGGCACGCGGATTCGCAACATGGGCTGCGCTGTCGGCGTGCTGACTTCCTTTCAAAGTTATTTAGAGAACGTCGAAAAATTTTGCCGGAGATGAACATGGCTTTAGGCCTCGCCCGAATCACCAGCTTCGAAGTCACCGATGAGCCTATCATCGTTCCCCCACGCGCAGCGGTCGCGCGCCGGCGTGCGCCACGCGCCGCAGAAGCCTCCGCCAACAAAATCTCGCGACACGCTTTGAATACGCTCGATCGCTTCAGTTTGATTGCACTAGCGCCTAAAGCCGGCGAGCACATTCTCGACGTCGGATGCGATAACGGCCGGCGCTTCGCGCGTTTTATGCAAACCAAGAGCACCGTGCTCGGCATCGACTCCTCGCTGGCTTCAGTGCGTGCGGCGCAGCGCAAATTTCCCGAAAGCTGGGTGCTGCAATGCGCGCTGCAAGATCCGTTGCCGTTTGCGAATCAGCATTTCGACGCCGTATTGTGCGCGCTTGCCGGCGAGCATTTGGATCGCATCCCGGCGGTGCTGCGCGAGTTGCATCGCATCCTCCGTCCGGGCGGGCGCATCGTGCTCGCGCTGCACTATCCAGATTTGCGCGCTTCTCATGTGAAGGCAGTGTCTGGCAGCTTGTATGAAGTGGAGTTTGAATTTCACACCGGCTCGTTTCGGCACTCGGTGCACGATTATACTTCCGCGCTCACGGCCGTGGGCTTCATCGACCTTCGCCAGCATCAAGTCGCGCACCCGGGTAAGCAGCAGAGTTTGTTTCCAATTGAAAGCGAGGATGACGAGCAAAGCGAATATCCGACGCAAGTGGTGCTGCAAGCGCAGCGTTCCAAGTGAGCGTAACGCGGCGCGCAGTTTAATTCGAGATCGAGGGAATAGCAAGGTTTTTTTGTGGAATGGCCTCCTCATGACCATGAATAACGAAGGCGAATATACACGATTGCTAGCCCGAAGCTTTAGCCCAATTGTAGTGACGGGCGCGTCCGGATTTATCGGCAACTGCGCTGTGCGGAGATTGATGCAAGAGGGCTGTGAAGTTCATGTGTTGTTGCGCGCCGAAGCCCAAATGTGGCGTTTGTACGATCTTCTTGATCGCATCACGATTCATCGCGTTGATTTGTGCGACGGTCAAAGCGTTCGAGCGGCATTGGAAAAAATTTCTCCCCAAACCATTCTCCACGCCGCAACTCACGGCGCGTACGAATGGCAATCCGATGCGCGCCGGATATTGGAAACGAACGTGCTTGGCACTTTCAACCTTCTCGAGGCTGCTCTTGCGGTTCATGCGAAAATTTTCATAAGCACGGGAACCTCCTCCGAATATGGGTACAAGGACCAGCCAATGTCGGAGGCGGATCGACTTGAGCCCAACAGCATTTATGCAATCGCCAAGGCAACTCAGACACATTTATGCTGCCTGCTTGCGAAGAACAGTCCTATGAGTATTGTGGCGTTCCGGCTTTTTTCAATCTACGGCCCGTGGGAAGAACCCAAAAGGCTCATGCCCATCCTCATTCGCCGGGCGCGCGCAGGTTTGCCTTTGGAGCTGTCTTCCCCGAATACGGCGCGCGATTTTATTTATGTTGATGACCTTTTGGATATCCTGCTTGATTTTGCGCGGATGGCCGCACTCAATGGCGAAATCATCAATCTCGGCTCCGGCGTGCAATCGACTTTGCGAGAAGTAGTGGAGATCGTTCAGGAGGTCGTCGGCGCGCGTTCGGAAGTTCGTTGGAATGCGCTCTCGGCGAGGAAATGGGACGCCAAACGATGGCAAGCAGAGATCTCAAAAGCACGCGCATTATTAGGATGGTCTTCCCAATGTACTTTGCGCGAAGGCGTGAGACGAATGGCCGAGTGGATGGAGGAGCATGGAGAAGAAATCTATGAACGCAGAGAATCTTATAACCTCTGAACCGGTGCGTAACGCTGGAGCTTTGGCGCACGAAATGAAACGCTGGATCATCGAGCAGTCCCTCGCTTCCAATGTTGGGCACATCGGCTCGGCACTCTCAATTGTTGAAATCATGTCGACACTGTGGGCAGACATCATGCGAGACCCTGGCACCCAGTCCCCGTTGCGAGACCGATTTATTCTAGCTAAGGGGCATGCCGCGTTGACGTTATACTGTGCTTTGCGTTGGAAAGGCATTATCGACGAAGCCACCTTCAAAACTTATTGCAAAGACGGTTCGCTCTTAGGGGCACATCCGGTGCATAAGATTCCCGGAGTCGAGCTCTCGACTGGTTCTCTCGGGCTTGGGCTTTCAGTCGGGTGTGGCCTAGCTTATGGCTTGCGGCTGAAAAAATTGCCTTCCCGCGTTTTTGTTTTGATCAGTGACGGCGAGTGCAACGAAGGCCAAGTTTGGGAAGCAGCCATGTTCGCAGGCCATCATCACTTGACCAACCTCTGCGTAATCGTCGATTTGAACGGATCACAATGCCTCGGTCACACGGCGGAGATTCTTGATATCACCCATCAAATTCCGATTTGGAAATCCTTCGGCTGGGACGTGACGGCAGTTGATGGTCATTGCATTGACGATTTGTTTGCAGCGTTGACGACGCAGTCTCCTACCGCAAAACCTCGAGCGATCATAGCACGCACGATTTTAGGCAAGAGCGTTTCTTTCATGGAAAACCGGTTTGAATGGCATTATCGCAATCTCACGCCGGAATTGGCTGCTCAAGCTCTGTCCGAATTGGAAAGCCGAAGTGAGAACCGCATTTATTGAAACACTGATTGAGTTGGCACATAGCGACGAAAGAATTTTTTTGCTCACGGGCGATCTCGGTTGGACCGTTGTCGAAACTTTTGCTGCGCGCTTTCCAGAACGTTTTCTCAATGTCGGTGTGGCGGAGCAGAACATGGCTGGAATTGCCACGGGCTTGGCGCAAACGGGATTCGTTCCTTTTGTTTATTCCATTGCCACTTTCGCCTCGATGCGTAGCTATGAACAATTCCGCAACGGTCCCATTCTCCACGAATTGCCCGTGCGCTTGGTGGGAATAGGCGGAGGATATGCGTACGGCCATGCCGGGCCAACGCATTACGCTTTGGAAGATTTGGCGATTTGGCGCGCGCAGCCGGGGATTGCGGTCATTGCTCCGGCAGATCCGGCACAAACTCGTGAAGTGATGCGGGCCACGAAGAATTCTCCCGGTCCACTCTACTTGCGTATAGGAAAAGGTGGTAATCAAGAAGTATCAGGCCTCGATGGTCGTTTTGCGCTAGGTCGTCCTGAAATGATTCGCCAGGGACGTCAACTTCTCTTTCTTGCCTCCGGCAGCATCGTTCACGAGGCGCTCTCCGCCGCAAGTTTGTTGGATGAAAAGAAAATCCCGGCTGCAGTAGCGGTGATGGCACATTTGCCGTTTACAGCTAGCGTAGAGCTTATAGATTGTATCGCCGGTTTTGAGTTTATTATCACCGTGGAAGAAGGTTATGTTGTGGGAGGCTTGGGTTCTCTCGTGGCTGAGACTATTGCTCAACATCTCCTTTCATGTCATTTAAGCATGCAAGGCGTGAAGAATAATTTTTCTTGCGAATCGAGCAGCGAAAAATATATGCGAGCCCGACAGGGCCTCAATGCCGAGCACTTGGCAGAAACGGCTCTAAAACTGCTGGGCGCGCACTGAAATAGCGCATGACCATATTCGAAATCGCGGCGGCTTTTATCCGATAGAATGCTTTTGCACGACGGCCTCTTAGCATGTCAATGGAACGATACCTGTGAACGCCTCGAAGTTCCAAGTGATTCAAAATCACACCGACACCGAGCATAAGTCTCGTGCGACTTTTGAATATGCCTGTTTCATGAGCTATCGTCAAACTCGGACTGGTGAAGTTCCGCCGTTAGTGCAAAAGCTGTTTGAAAACTTATCGGAGGAGATTACGGACTTTTGGGAAAAAGAAATTTTTCTTGATCGTGAACGGCTTAGAGCGGGTGATAGGTATAATGAAATCCTTGCCTGCAAGTTGTGCAAAAGTGTTTGCATGATTGCGGTCTACACGCCGGTTTACTTTCATGAACAACACACTTATTGCGCCCGTGAGTATTATGCGATGCAGCAGTTGGAAAAAACTCGCCTGCAGGGGTTGCCCAAATCAGAGCAAGAGAAAGGATTAATCATCCCGATCGTTTTGAAAGGCGAAGAATTTCTGCCGCTGGAGGTCAAATCATGCCGGCAATATTATAATTTCGAAAGCTATGCCCTCGGCGGTTTGCGGGGAAACAACATGTCTTATCGCAAAGAACTGAGAAACATCGTGAAATATATACTGGATCGCCACCGCGCTTTCAGTAAGCTTGACTTTGATCCTTGCCGATTCTGCACGGCATTCAGATTTCCAACCGATCAAGAAATTAGGCCTTGGCTGAGAGGAGTTCTTGGCCCACAGAATAAATTCGAAAGGCAATGAAATTGAATATGACGCCTCGCAATGTGCCGGGTGAAGTTATCACCTTTTACTCATACAAAGGCGGCACGGGCCGAACCATGGCATTGGCAAATGTCGCTTGTCTCCTCGCGAATTATCCGATTGTGAAGCGAGGCGTATTGATGATTGATTGGGATTTGGAAGCGCCGAGCCTTCATCGATTTTTTAGCAATCATTTCCAGAAGCGATTCGCCGAGTCCGCCAATCCGAAACAGGCTTTGGATGAACGGCTAGGCCTCATCGATTTGTTCGAAACGCTCGAACAAGCAACGCCTGCCCGTGAAAACAATGAAATTCTAAATGAGGATCAGATAACGGATTTGCTGTCGGCTTTACGATTATCCGATTATATCATTGCGACGGACTTGCCCAATCTGCATTTGTTGAAGGCGGGCCGTTTTGATGAAGCCTACCCTTCTCGTGTAAGCGCGTTTCGATGGGAAAGCTTATTCAACCGTTGCCCTTGCTTATACCGCTGTTTGGCAGAGCGTTTGGCAAACGAGTATGATTATGTTTTGATCGACTCTCGTACCGGTTTCACGGATATTGGCAGCATCTGCACCATGTATATGCCCGAACGGCTCGTTGTGGTTTTCACCCCCAACCGTCAAAGCTTGACGGGCGTTTTGCGGTTAGTGCATAAAGCGACGAGTTTTCGAAAAAGGTCGGATGATCTTCGTCCTTTGCTGGTCTTTCCTCTCGCCTCAAGAGTTGAACCGGCTTTGGTTACTCTATATCATCGTTGGCGCTACGGAGATACAGAGCTTGGTATCAAGGGGTATCAGATGCAATTTGAGCAGGTTTTCCAGAAGAGTTATAGCCTTTCGGACTGCAATCTGGAAACATACTTCGACGAGGTTTTGATTCAACACGTGCCGGAATATGCCTATGGCGAAGAAATTGCGGTGCTCGTTGAGAAGACCGAAAATCGCCTTTCTTTGACACGCAGTTACGAGAACTTTTGTGACCGCCTGGTAAATTTAAGTGGGCCATGGGAGGAAGTTGGACACAGAGAAAGGCAACTACGATTGCAACACCAAATGCGGGTGCGCGCTATCGTGATCACTCCGGACGGGCGGAGGGCAATCTCTACTTCAGCAGACCACACGCTCAAAATTTGGGATCTGCAAACGCAAAACGAAATTCGCACCCTTATAGGCCATGCTGATGAGGTTCGTGCCGTGACCGTGACAATGGATGGAAGACATGCTGTCTCGGTCTCATTCGACGCAACGATCAAAGTTTGGGATTTAGAAGGCGGTGTTGCACTTCGCACTTTGCGCGGCCATAAAGACGGCGAGATTCAAGGTGGTGCGAGAGTTCGCGCAGTGGCGCTCACCGCAGATGGACGGCGGTTGATCTCCGGTTCTGCCGATCATACCATAAAAGTATGGGAGCTCGCAAGCGGCGCCGAACTTCTCACTTTAATCGGGCACAAAGACATGGTCAACGTCGTTGCGGTAACTCCCGATGGCACGCGGGTGATTTCCGGTTCGGACGACAAATCTCTCAAAGTGTGGGAACTGCAAAGCGGGAAGGAGCTTCGCACCCTTCGCGGCCATACGGATTATGTGCTCTCCGTGGCAATGTTTGATGGCGGCCGACGCGCGATCTCCGCCTCATTCGATCACACGCTCAAAGTATGGGAGCTTGAAAGCGGAAAAGAGCTTGTCACTCTCCGTGATCATACGGCTGAAGTGCGCGCTGTTGCGGTATCAAAAGACGGCAAAAGAGCGATCTCAGCGTCGTATGACCAAACCATTAAGGTGTGGGACCTCGAAAATTATGTAGTCACCAAAACCTTTAGCTCTGAAAATAGCTTCACAGCTTGCGATATTTCACCCAATGGCGATATCATCGTCGCCGGTGACACAATGGGCAACGTCCATTTCCTGCAACTGAAAGGAGGATTCATTCCATGAACGAAAGAAAAAACGAGGCCACGATAAATGGAACGCCGCTTACGGCGTTGGGAGATCATCTTCAACCTGGCAGCCTCGCGCCGGAAGTGACTCTCAAAGATGGCACACTCACAACGTTCAATCTACTCAGTGACACCGCCGACAAAATCCGCATCATTAGCGTTGTGCCTTGCATTGATACCGGCTTGTGTGAAATGCAGACCTTGCGCGTCAACGAGGAAATCAATCGACTTCAGACCGAAGAGATCGTTGCCATCACCGTGAGCACGGATCTTCCCGAGAGCCAGGCTCGTTTCTGTGGCCGCGCCGGCGTCGAGAATATCACAATGTTATCGGATCACATGGATATGCAATTTGGCGCGGCATATGGCACCTGGCTCAAAGAGCTTCGCAAAGAACAACGTTCCGTTTTCGTGGTGGACAAAAACAACGTCGTCCAGCATGCCGAATATGTGTCGGAGGTTGGGCATGCGATCAACTACGAGGCCGTATTTGCCGTTGTCAATGCATTGCTCCACGAATCAAAGACTAAAGCCTAGTTACTGCAAGCTCGTGAAAAGAGGAACAATGCTTGGAGGCAATTGTCATGGAAGATTTCAAAATCGGCGCTCCGATTTCATTCGATTGGGTTCTCATTCCGGAAGGGGAGTTCACAATGGGAAGCGACGAAAAGCACGATCGCAATACCTGGGGGAATGAACAACCTCAACACAAAGTTTATTTGACTGCTTTCAAGATCGCTCGCGTGCCTGTCACCAATACACAGTATCAAGTTTTCGTGAATGCCACGGGCCATCGCAAACCGGGGCATTGGAGCACGGGAATCATTCCCTCGGGAAAAGAGCAACATCCGGTTGTTGACGTGAATTGGCACGACGCTCGAGCTTTTTGTCGATGGGCCGGGGTACGTTTGCCGACAGAAGCAGAATGGGAGAAGGCCGCACGTGGCACTGATCGCCGAATCTACCCGTGGGGCGATCAAAAGCCGAATAAAAAACTATGCAATCACAATTCTTTTGTGGGGGACACGACACCGATTGGACATTACCCTCAAGGCGCCAGCCCCTATGGCGTATTGGATATGGCAGGCAATGTCTGGGAATGGACCGGCACCAAAGCCGCACCTTATCCCTACAATCCGAATGATGGCCGCGAGGAATCGGAAGGCAACGAATATCGCGTCCTACGCGGAGGCGCTTTTCGGACAGTGAATTTTCCACGCTGCGCGTTTCGTGACGTCGGCACACCCCCGGATCAAAACAAAGTTTTTAGAGGATTTCGCGTCGTCGCTTTGCATTTGGAGTAACTGTAGCATTTCATACTTCAGACCGGCACCAAAGAATCTGAGAGGACGTTTGCATGCGAATCGCTTTTGCAACCAGTGAGTGCGTTCCGTTTGTGAAGACCGGCGGGCTGGCCGACGTGTGCGGCGCGTTGCCCAAGGCGCTGTCCATGCTCGGCCACGAAGTCAAAGTCTTCCTGCCGCTGTATCAATCCATTCGCGTGTTGGATCATGACTTGACCTTTGCGCACGAATTTCACAACGCGCAAATGCGCGTGGGCGAACGCACCGTGGCCGTGAATGTTTGGTACAAGCGCAACGGCGCCGGCGTGGAGCATTATTTCATCGACTGCCCGCACTATTATCATCGCGAGCAAGTTTATACCTCGCACGCCGATGAAGATGAGCGCTTCATTCTGTTGCAGGACATGGTGATTCACATTATGCAGCGCTTCAATTGGTCGCCCGAGGTGTTGCACTGCAACGATTGGCAGACCGGATTGCTGCCGGTTTTCCTTCGCGAAAAATATAATTGGGATCAACTCTTCGCGCGCACGGCTTCCGTGCTTTCCATTCACAACGTCGGCTATCAAGGCCGTTTTGCTCCGGCTTCGGTCGGGCGCGCCGGTTTGAAGTATGACAAATTTCATCTCGGCGGCGCTTATGAATTTTACGGCGGCTTTTCTTTTCTGAAAGCGGGCTTGATATATGCCGAGAAGGTCACCACCGTCAGCCCGACTTATGCACGCGAAATTCAAACGCCGGAATACGGCGCGGATTTGGAAGGCGTGTTGCGCTATCGCAGCCGCGATCTCGTTGGCATTCTCAACGGCATCGACGTGGAAGATTGGAACCCGCGCGTTGATCCGCATTTGCCGCAGCAGTACTCGCTCGACGAGCTTGCCGGCAAGATGAAAAACAAACAAGCGCTGCTCGAATACGCGCACTTGCCGTTGCAAGAAGACGTGCCGACCATTGGCATCATCACGCGCTTGGCGGAACAGAAGGGGATGGAGCTTGTGGCCTCCGTGCTGCCGCAACTCATGGAGTTGCCGGTGCAGCTCGTGGTGTTGGGCAGCGGCGCGCAAAAGTATGAAGACTTCTTTCGCTCGGCCGCGCACTCCTATCCGGAAAAATGTTTTGCCTATATCGGCTTCAACAATGAGCTGGCGCACTTGATCACCGCGGGCTGCGACATGTTCCTCATGCCTTCGCGCTATGAGCCTTGCGGCTTGAATCAAATGTATTGCTTGAACTACGGCACGGTGCCGATCGTGCGGCGCACCGGCGGCCTGGCCGACACCGTGCGCGATTATTATGAGCACGATGAACAAGGCAACGGCTTCTCGTTTTATGATTTCACGCCGTATGCGCTGTGGACTTCCATTCTGCGCGCGCTCGATTTGTGGGAGCAAAAAGAAGTTTGGCGCGAAGTGATGCGCCGCGGCATGGCCGAAGATTTCTCGTGGAAGCATTCGGCGCAGCAATATCTCGAGGTCTATCAACGCGCGATCAGCAAACGGATTTGATTTGCTGCGACCGGTGTAAATCTTCTTTGCCCACGAAACACGCGAAAGGCTTTTATTCAAATCCGGCGCAAAAGCCCGACTGCGATTGTCTTTCCAAATTTCTATTGTCTTTCAACCAGCTTTTTTTATACTATTGCCAAATCATATGGCGGATTTCATTATTGCAGGTGAAATGAATATGAACGAAAGAACGAACCCGCACAGCTTGGAAGACATCATCGCGACTCTGCACGCCGCCCAGGAAGACTGCGCCCATCATGAGAAAAAGTACAATATGCTCTCCGCGCAGTTTTTCAAATTATACTCCCAGGGGCTTCTTGATGATGACGGGCTTAATTTTGATTTTGTCGATTGGGCCGGCGCTTATAAGACGCTTTTGAATTGCCAGCGAGAATATGAAAATCGTATCAGAAGCTTTAGTGTGACAGAACAATTATCCCGCCTTCGAAATCATGCGCTGGTCTCTTGAAGCATACGAAGAATTCGTCTACCAAATTCATCGCCTATCGCCATTCTTGCTTTACAGCACGTTGGTATTAAAACGTCGTGAGAAGTTGGCAGCGATTTTAAGCGGCGAAGTGGCCTTTGCGAATGATCTCAAACTCTCGGTTTACGAACGCTTGAATTTTAGCTCGCCTGAAACCGGTTTTATCTGGGACTATGGTTACGAGGTCAAAGTCGGAGATGCCGTTCAATATTGGTATGATTCCCAACCCCATCCCAATGATCCGACGCTGCAAATAACCCATCCCCAGCACAAGCACATACCGCCTGATATCAAGCATCATCGCATTCCGGCAGCCGGATTTTCATTCCATCAGCCCAATTTGCCTTTTCTCATAGAAGAAATTGATGCCTTGTTTTTCACGAAACCGGGCGTTCCTCTAGAATGAGCGCGGTCGAATGCCTTTCTCCCTCCTAAAATCCTCCCGCGCGCTCGTGATCCTCGTCAGTGTCATGATCATTCTCGTGCTCGGTGTGTTCAATTTCGGCAGTTGGTTTTTTATCAATCGCATCGAGAACTCGCTCGAACAAGAATTGGAAACGCGCTTGCAAGGCTTGGCGCGCATGGGCGCGGAGCTGGTGGAGAGCAGCGAGTTTAACAACTATCTTAGCCTCGGGCAGAAATTTTCCGCAGGCTTGTTGCTCGCGCCTACGCTTGCTCGTCTGCCCAAAGAAATTGACGTGCAGCAGATTTTTTTGCTCGATCGCGAGTTGCGCGTGTTGGCGAGCAGCAACGAAGAATTGTTTCCGGTTGCGCGTGAAGTTGTTTATCTTCGCGAAGACAGTGCCGCACTCGCGGCAGCTTGGAAGGGAGAAGTGACGGCCTCCGCGTTGCGCGTGATTGGCGAAGCGCGTTTCAAAACTGCATATGCGCCGGTGCGCGGCGCGAACGGGCCAGTGCTCTGTTTATTTGTCGTCGAGGCCAACGCCGATTTTTTCAATCTCCTGCTCAATTTTAGAAAAGGCCTCGTGCTCGGCGGCGTGGTCAGTTTTATCGTCTTAATCATCTTTGGCTTCTTTCTCGTTTCAGTGATCAGCCTGTTCTTGCGCACGCAGGAAAACTTGCGGCGCGCCGAGCGCCTGGCTTTGATGGGGCAAATGTCGGCCACGGTCGCGCACGAGATTCGCAATCCGTTGAGCATCATCAAAAACACCGCGGAAGTGCTGCGCCAAAAGTACGATAGCACGCAGCAGCCCGA
>Ga0247727_10011363_pt1 | contig 15555 bp, 11 predicted proteins | sample WisWelCaveWW1625_FD_202498 | JGI IMG/M metagenome (GOLD analysis project Ga0247727, IMG submission 202498) | Biofilm microbial communities from Wishing Well Cave, Virginia, United States - WW16-25 | ecosystem: Environmental > Aquatic > Deep subsurface > Groundwater > Cave microbial mat | place...
AATGGTCTTCGTCTCGAAAAAAGGACGATTCTCGGCGTGGAGTCCTCGGGCATGATATGCAGCGAGGCGGAGCTCGGCCTGTCTGATGATGCCGATGGAATTTTGGTTCTCGACAAAAAGGCAAAAGCCGGCAAACCGCTTTCGGATTTCCTAAGGGCGGACACGATTTTTGAGATTAATGTGACGCCGAATCGTCCGGATTGTCTTGGCATCATCGGTGTGGCCAGGGAAATTTCCGCGCTGACTCAAAAGCCTTTGCTCATTCCCAAACCTAAATTTCGCGAAGGCGCAAAACGAATTGATACCACAGTCAAGATTTCGATCAAAGATGCAAATGCCTGTCCCCGTTATGCGGCTCGTCTGATCGAGAACGTGCGCATCGGACCATCTCCAAAATGGTTGACCGAGCGATTGCTTGCCGTCGGCATTCGCCCGATCTCGAACATTGTCGACGTGACGAACTGCGTTCTGATGGAAACCGGCCAGCCTTTACATGCATTTGATTTTGCAAACATCCAGGGCAGCCATATCATCGTCCGTAAAGCTCGGGCAGGGGAAAGCTTCCAGACGCTCGATGAGAAAAAGCATATCTTACAAGAAAACGATTTGCTTATTTGCGATGCAGAGCGCTCCGTTGCTCTGGCAGGCCTGATGGGCGGTTTGAATTCTGAAGTCACTACGAGCACGAAAAACATCCTGCTCGAATCTGCTCACTTCGAGCCACTGACTATTCGAAAGACAGCGAAACGTTTGGGCATAACCTCCGAGGCGTCACGACGCTTCGAGCGCGGCGTCGATCCAAACGGAGTTCTTTATGCGTTGGCGCGCGCAACAGAGCTTATACTCATGACCGCCGGAGGCGCTGCAGCTCGCGACGCGCTGGATGTCCATCCTAAGAAGATAAAACCTGTTGTTGTGTCGTATAGACCGGAGCGAGCAAATCATGTGATCGGCAAGAGGCTTCGCGAACAAGAGATGGCCTCGATCTTCAAGCGCTTGCAGTGCAGTGTTCTGAAGCAGAAAGCCGGTTGGCGCGTAACCGTACCTACTTTCCGTCCTGATCTGACGCGAGAAATCGATTTGATCGAGGAGATCACAAGAGTTCATGGTTATGATCGCATCGAGCCAAGCCTGCGCACCAACTTCGCTTTACAAACTCATCAGAACGTCTTGGAAACAGCCGCGGAGAGAATTCGAAATGTGCTGACTGGCCTGGGTTTTTTTGAGGCAGTCACTGTCAGTCTGTTGTCACCGCGAGAAGCAAAAGCTTTTTTGCCGGAAAATGCTAAGAGGCTCGAGGTGCTTAATCCCTTGAGCGAAGATCTCTCCACGATGCGGCCAAGCCTGCTTGCGACACTGCTTTCATCAACGGCTTATAATCTCAATCGGAAGATCGCAGACTTCGGACTTTTTGAAATCGGTTCCGCTTTCTGGCGCGACAATGCGGGATCAGTCGTCGAAAAACGCCGCATTGGCGCCGTGATCACTGGCGCCGCCATTCACCAGAGTTGGCGGGATAAAGCCCGGCCGTTTACCTCGGCGGATGTGAAAGGCCTGCTCGAAATATTCGCCGAAAGAATGCGCTTGCCGGCGCCGATCTTCGAGTCTCTCCAAAATTCTTCATATCTTCTTGATGGATGGGAAATCTTCCTTGATGGAGAATCGCTCGGAAGCGCAGGATTGGTCAATGAACGCTGCCGCGCGCTTTATGGCGTCGACGCCGAAGTTTATTCTTTTGAGCTTGAACTCGATACCTGCCTGAAGCAGATCGACTGGAGCCGCCATGCGAAACCCATTCCACGTTATCCGGCAGTTGAACGCGATATCAGTTTTATCGTTGACGAAGGCTATCCTGCGGAAAAAATTAATGAACTTATCAAGAGAGCTGGAGGAGATTTTCTAGAGAAGCAAGCTTTGTTCGATTTGTACTCCGGCAAGCAAGTACCGCCGGGCAAAAAAAGCATGACCTATTCACTGCATTTTCGCGCGCCGGATAGAACTTTGCGCGAAGCCGAGATTGATGGATGGCAAAAGAATATTTTGCAGGCTCTCGAGCAGAATGCCGGCGCAATGTTGCGAACATAAGAAGGCGATTCATCCATGGACATTCAACAATTCGACGCTTTGGAAAAAAAAGTCACGCAGCTCATCAGCCTCATCGGCAGGCTGAAAACAGAGAATAGTGACTTGCGACGCCGCCTGCTCGAGGCGGAATCAATCCAGAAACATACCGACGAACAGCTTCGCCAAGCTCGCGAAGCCCTCGAAAAAATAAGAGGAAATCAAGATGAGGCACATTCGTTCAAAGAGCGTGAAGAAAAAATAAGGAGCAAGGTAGAGCAGATGCTTGCCAAGCTCGAAGAGTTGCAGCTTCAATCTTGAAAACTTTTGTGCGAAGATGTTTGCCCATTTCAGATTCTGGCCCTGAATCTATCTGCCTATGAATAACGACGAAGGCAATGTTCTGAAAGTCAATATCTACGGTACCGAGTATCCAATCCGTGGCGCCACCGATACCGAGTATATCCGCCGTATTGCCGAGTTCGTAGACGGCAAGATGCGCGATATAGATCAAAGTACCTCGGTAAAATCATCCTTGAAGGTGGCGATTCTGGCCGCTATTAATATCGCAGATGAATTGTTTCGTGAACGCGAAGAAAAACGGGGCATCATACAAGGTTTTGAGGAAAAAATCAGCACCCTCTCGACGCTGATCAATGAGAATCTGAAGGAATAGGGAGGAGGCGTGGGCGACGCCGGCCCAGCCGTAAAAATCCCCCCTGTGGCACACTCTTTCGCACAGATGCAATAAGTTTCGTAAAGAGCATTTGTGTATGCCGCTATGCGGCGTGGCGAATAGAGAAGACACAGGGGTTTTTCTTTTTACGGAGGACCAATGATAACGATTGCCGTCGCGATTCTTGCCGGCGGTTTAGGATTCCTGATCGGTTGGCTCTTGCGACAGAAGATTGGGCAGGACAAAATCGCCAGAGCAGAAGCTCACGCCAGGAACATAGAAAACGACGCCCGACTCGAAGCTGAAAACCTGAAACAGGAAATGCTGCTCGAGGCGCGGGATGATATTTTTCAAAAGCGACAAGAGCTTGAACAACAGATCAAAAGCCGCCAAGCTGAGATACAAAAAAGAGAAACTTCGCTCAACAGTCGAGAAATCAGCCTTGATCGAAAAGTTGACATTTTGAGCCGCAAGGAAAAGGAGCTCGCACAAAGCGAAACGAATTTACTCAATTTGGAAAAAAGGCTCTCGGCAAAGGAATCCGAGATCGAAAAAATTATCACCGAGGAGAATAAGCGACTCGAACAAATTTCCGGCCTGACGAACGTCGAAGCCAAGCGACTCCAATTGGAAAACCTTTTGGAGATCGCAAAGCAAGAAGCAGCCCAAACCATCAAAGAAATCAAGGACAAGGCGAAGGTCACCGCCAACCGGGAAGCCAAGGAAATCGTGCTTGAGGCGATTCAACGCACGGCCATCAGCCACGTTGCGGAAACCACGGTCTCAATCGTCAAGCTGCCCACTGACGACATGAAAGGCAGGATTATCGGACGCGAAGGTCGCAATATTCGCACCTTCGAAGCGGCGACTGGAATCGAAGTTTTAATTGACGACACGCCGGGAACTGTGATGCTCTCCGGCTTTGACCCCATGCGACGTGATGTCGCCAAGCTTGCATTGGAAAAGCTCCTCGTCGATGGTCGAATTCACCCAGGTCGAATTGAAGAGGTTGTTGAGAAGGCACGAATCGAAATCGACGAGAAGACTTATGAGGCGGGCGAACAGGCGATGCTCGAGGCCGGCTTGCACGGCATTCATCCGGAGCTTTTGCGGCTCTTGGGAAGGCTGAGGTATCGTACGTCTCACGGCCAAAATTTATTGCAGCATTCCACAGAAGTTGCCATTCTCTCCGGATTGATTGCATCAAATCTTGAGCTCGATACCAGTCTCGCCAGGCGCGCTGGATTGCTGCACGAGATCGGCAGAGCTATTGAAAATGACTCGGACGTTAAGCCGGGTGAAGCTGCCAAAGCTTTGGCCAGCAAATTCGGTGAGAATGAAGTGGTGCAAAACGCCATTTGGGCGGCATGCGGTACAGAGGATAGCACTCAAATTCTATTCCCGCTTTGCATCGTAGTTGCGGCAGCGAATGATATTTCCGAATCGCGGCCGGGTGCTCATAAGGAAATGTTGGAAAGTTATTTCAAGCGTCTTCACGAGCTTGAACAGATTTCAAGGTCGTTTCTTGGTGTCATCGGCGCCTACGCGATTCAGGCCGGGCGAGAGATTCGAGTCGTCGTAGAACACCGCGATCTCGACGATGGTCGCGCCCAGCAACTCGCTTTCGACATTGCAAAACAGATTCAAGAAAAAGTCCAATACCCCGGGCAGATAAAAGTTACCGTCATCCGCGAGCACCGCTCAGTTGGTTACGCAAAGTAGGCCGGTCGAGGGAGGAAAAATTCGTTTGACTTCCTTCAATTTTGCACTATATTACTGGCGAATTTTAAGAAAAACCAGCATCTGATGCAGAACGGAAAAAATATCGTCGTACTCTTCATCGCTGATATTAATGGAAAATCCGGCCTCGCGATTACCAGTAGATTACTTCCCGGCCTCATCGAAAAGTATTTGCCGGCTGTGGTCATAGCGAACGGCGAGAATGGCGCTGATGGCAAAGGCTTGACCGAAAAAATAGCGCAGAGTTATTTTGATCTGGGAATTCAGGTCATCACTGGAGGAAACCACACGTGGGACAACCCGGGAATATATGATGTCTGGAAGAAAAATCTTCACGCGCTGCGCCCGGCCAATTATCCCCCAGGTAATCCGGGAAGAGGGGGGATCGTTTATTCAATTTCTTCCGGAATAAAAATCGGCGTTATTAATCTACAGGGACGAACCTTCATGCAGACGATCGATTGCCCTTTTCAAAAAGCCGACGAGATGATTGGATGGATGCAACGCGAGACCAATGTTCTTTTTGTTGATTTCCATGCCGAAGCGACTGCGGAAAAAATGACCATGGGTTGGTATCTTGATGGTCGCGTCAGCGCAATGATTGGAACTCATACACATGTTCAGACGGCTGATGAAAGAATCCTCCCCGGCGGGACGGCTTATATTACAGATGCAGGGATGACAGGTCCAACTAATTCCGTCATAGGAATGAAAATTGACGTTGCAATCAGACGCTTCACTCGACAAACACCGGCACGTTTCGTTCCCGCGGATGGCGATGCGATTTTCTGCGGCGTTGCCATTGAAGTCGATCCGCAGTCGGGTAAGGCATTGCGTATAGATAGAATTAATCTTCAATAATCCTAACAGCATTCTACACTATAATGGCACAACTTATTGATGGCGTAAAAATAGCTGAGGAAGTGAGGCAACAAGTTTGCTTAGATGTTAAGAAATTAAAAGAGAGAGGGGTTGTTCCGGGCCTTGCCGCCATCTTGGTCGGAGATGATCCTGCATCCGCGGTATATGTTCGCAACAAAGCGCGTGCGTGTGAAGCGGCCAGTATCTTTTCGCAAGTCTACCATTTGAGTTTTCACACCAATGAAAGTGAATTACTCGACCAGATTCACGTTTTGAATCAAGATGCGAGGATTCATGGAATTCTCGTCCAGCTCCCTCTGCCCGAGCATATCAACGAAGACAGAATTCTGGATGCGATCTCGCCACACAAAGACGTTGATGGGTTAACTCCGGTAAATCAAGGAATGTTGCAGCAGGGGCGCGCTTCACTCGTGCCATGCACACCATTGGGTGTGTGTGAGTTGTTGAAGAGGAGCGGTATAATTGTAGAAGGCAAGCACGTTGTTGTGGTTGGCAGAAGTCGTCTTGTCGGAATGCCTTTAGCTACACTGCTTGCGCAGAAATCAGCGATGGGAAACGCAACAGTAACGATCTGTCATTCAAAATCAAAGAACCTCGCTGAGATTACCAGGCAAGCCGACATATTGATCGCCGCGATAGGAAAACCGCAGTACATCGACGCCGTCATGATCAAAAATAATGCGATCGTTATTGATGTGGGTGTAAATCGCGTTGATGACTCATCAGCGCCGCGCGGTTATCGTCTCGTTGGCGATGTCGATTTTGACGGTGTGAAGGATGTCGCGCAGATGATTACACCAGTTCCCGGTGGTGTCGGCCCGATGACCATCGCAATGTTGTTGCATAATACAGTCCTTGCTGCACAAAATCTTTTGCGCCAGTAGCTCAACTGGATAGAGCGTTGGCCTCCGGAGCCAAAGGTTGCAGGTTCAAGTCCTGCCTGGCGTACTAAATCTTCTTGAGATTTACAAACGCATCAAAAATGAAGAGACAAAATGGATGATTTCGATTTGTCCTTGGGCTTGACGGACACCGAAAAGGAAAGGGTGGCAGGCTCAGAAAAAACCGAAACGGAAGACGAAGCAACGCAACGGGAGCTTGAAGAAGGAAGGCTTCCCGCTATCTTGGGATATGTGCCCTTTCTTTTTTTCGTGCCCTTGTTTGGTGCAAGGAATAACAACTTCGCAGTCCGTCACGGCAGACAAGCTTTCTTCCTTTTTATCATCGAGATCCTTGCCTTGTTGTTCCTTATTGATGTAGTAAGCGAATTTTTTTGGACTCTTGTCTTTGTCGCCTGTTTGGGTTTGGCACTGGTGTCATGTGTCAATGCAGCGCAAGGAAAATTTTGGCAGGTTCCTTATCTCAGCGATATCATAAATAAAATCGACTTTTTCAGAGGTCATTGAAAGCGACGATGAGTTTGTTGGCAGCAAAAAAGAGCTATAGTGCCCGATTGGATTTGACTGCAATTCGCCACATCGACCCGGAAATCGAAGAATTCCTCTCAGGCCGCGTCGATGAAAGCAATTTCAGAAACTATTTGCAGCATCGTTATGGCAATGGCAACTCCAACACCCTTGACATAAGAATTGCAGACAAAACCGCGGAACTAAAGTGGACGTCTGATAGCCGCATCAGCGCCGAAGCCGAGGTTTTTCACAAGGAAGCGTTGGTGTATGCTCGGCGCAAGGAGTATCAGCAAGCCGTACAGAAATGGATTCAAGCGGTTGCCGCGAATCCCGATGATCCCGATTACTATTTCAATCTGGGCATTGCGTTTTTCGAAAAGAAGAATTACCAGGAGGCAGTGGAGAATCTCAAGAAGGTCATCTCCCTATGTCCTATTTATCATCGTGCTCACTTGATTCTTGGCACGGTTTGCCTAAAAACACGAAAGTTTGCCGACGCTGAAGTCTACCTCAAATACAGCATCTACTTCAATCCTCATAACGCGCTTGCGCACCTCAATCTTGCCGCGGTTTACAGCATTTTGAAAAAGTATGAAGAGGGCATAGCCAGTTTTACCCGGGCTATCGAGTTTTCGCCGACCGAAATTCGTGCTTATTTCGGCTTGGCAAAAATCTACTCGATCCTCGGCGACATCGACAACGCAAATAAGAATTTTCGTAAAGTAATCGAACTGGACAACAAAGGGATATTGGCTAATCATGCCAAAAGAGGCATCATCTCTAGAGAAGAGTTAAAGGCTGGGAGTCTTGATGAATACTATTCGGAAGGATACAAAGCATTTCTCTATGGCGATTACTCTCGCGCCATAGAAATGTATCGGCGCTATGTTGAAGCGAAGCCCGAGGATGACTATGTGTGGGCTGCACTAGGCGAAGCGCTTCTGCGCAATGGCTTGGTTGAGCAAGCAGCGACCGCCTTCAAACACGCAACGAAAATAAACCCGGCAAAGGGATTATTTAGCAAGCAATTGGCCATCGCTTATGATTATCTTAATCGGCCACAAGAGGCGGTTGATGCTGCACAGAAAGCGACGGAAAGCGGAAAAGTTGATAGCATTACAATGGGACTGCTTGGCAAAAATTTGGTTAAACTTAATCGCGTTACCGAGGCGATCACAGTCCTTGAGCAAGCCTTAAAAAGTAATCGCACAAATCTATCCGCCCAAATAAACTTGTCGATTGCGCGTGCACGGAATAACGAGATGGACATAGCAATCGATGCACTGAAAGCAATAATGAATTGCAAGATAGATTCACCGATTCGGGGAGAAGCGGAAAAGTTATTGGCCAAGTTTCGAGGTGATTGATTAAACCTGTTATATGGATTTTAGAATTCAAATTATGTTAATTCAAAGATAATCTCTGTACTCCCCACAAAATGAATGTCTTAGTCGGGGCGGGCGGATTTGAACCGCCGGCCTCATGGTCCCGAACCATGCGCGCTAACCAAACTGCGCTACGCCCCGAAAGATCTCGACCCAACCTTAATACCTAAACCACGTCATTATAAACCGAAATGTGTCGCGAAACCCTTTAATGTAACTTGTCTCGTCATCGTATATTGTCGAAATCGGCAGCCACTGAATTTTCATTCCCAAACGTCCTGCTTTGATTACCATTTCTGATTCGATCTCAAAACCCTTGCTGTCGAGATTTACCGCCGAATAAATTCTTCTGCTAATCAATCTATACCCACACTGGCTATCTAAAATCGGCTGCCCGATCTTTGTGCTAATCAGAAAGCTGGTTATGCGGTTGCTCAATACTCTCATTAGTGGCATCACTCTTGGATTGAGTCTCCGCGCTCCGATAATCAAGTCTCCCGCGTTGTTTGCGTAAGCATCCAAGAAAGCAGGGATAAACTGCGGATCGTGCTGACCATCGGCGTCAATCGTAATACATGCTTGTACACGAGGTTGATCAAATGCCGCTTTTAGACCGCTTTGTAGCGCTGCACCCTTGCCGCGATTTTCAGTGTGTCTGACGACAGTTGCACCCAACGCATTCGCAAGTTGTGCTGTTCGATCATGCGATCCATCATCAACCACGATCACATGTGCCATAGAGAGGTGTTTGGAAATACCTCTAAGGAGACTTTGTATTGTACACTCAGCATTATAAGCTGGGATAACGACGCTTATTGCATGGGTATTAATAAAATCGCTCCAAGCAATTTCGGCCTTGAACGAAACGCAGCTAATCTAATGGCTCAAAAGCGAAAATACAAGAAGAATTTTTACTCGAAATTTTTACACACAATAATGTCACACGATGTCTTCACCCGTTGCATCGTTTTGCTAAAATTTGAACTTGTATTTTCGCACAGAGTTGTATATAATTCACGGAATTGATGCAACGAAAAAATAATTTTGGGCGTCTAAGCAGTATGTCGCCAAGCACATTCAATCTCATCTTGAATTGAAATCGCCTGATTGAAACCATATAACCGCGCAGAGTTGCGATCCTTCGAATTCATTTGTGCTATCTTGCTTTGATAAAGCAATCTTCACCTCATCAGGTCAACGGCAAAAAATGACGCCGACGAGAATTCTTTTGACTCACTTCGAAATCATCCATAAACAGGGCTAAACAAAAACAAACTTAAGGATAAGGGACAATGCGAGTCACGAGCGAACTAAGGCATTTTTACATTTTACTTTTTGCATCTGTTTTTGCAAATCCACTTCTTTCTTCTGATTGGCCAAGTTGGCGAGGACCATCACAGAACGGCGCGTCGAATGAGACCAATCTGATTTCAACTTGGTCGGCTACCGGTGAGAACCTGCTTTGGAAGGCTGAATTCATCGGCCGCTCGACACCGGTCATTATGAATGGTCGCGTTTACGTCATCGGGCGAATTGGCGAAGGTTTGAAACGCCAGGAACAAGTTGCCTGCTTCGATGCTAATACCGGCAAGATGCTCTGGGAAAATCGCTTCAATGTTTTTTTAACGACTGTCCCGTTCAATCGCGTCGGCTGGGCGAACCTTGCTGGAGATCCCGAAACCGGCAATATCTACGCCCACGGCGTTGGTGGACTGTTCTTCTGCTATAACCGTGATGGAAAGATTCTGTGGTCCCGCTCGCTCACCGAAGAGTTTGGCCGTTCCTCCGGATATGGCGGCCGCACTCACACTCCAGTCGTCGATGGCGATCTCGTTATGATCGGCATGGACTATATGGGCTGGGGCGATCAAGCCATGATGCGACATCGTATCATAGCTTTTGACAAACGAAGCGGTGATGTCGTCTACATCGCAACAGTCCCCAACAACCCTGTGGATACGAATTACTCGACGCCCGCGGTCGCGACGATTAACGGCCAACGCCTGCTCATCGTCGGTGGTGCCGATGGCGGCATCCACGCTTTCAAGGCTCGTACTGGTCAGCATGTGTGGGAATTCAAGCTCTCCAAAACCGCAATCAATCCATCGATCGTCGTCGATGGCAATCATGTTTTCGCCTGCCACAGTGAAGAGAACATCGACAACGCAAATATGGGGCGGGTAGTTTGCATTGACGGCACCGGCACAGGCGACATTACGAAAACGCATGAAGTGTGGCGCGTGGACAATCTTGAAGTCGGCTATCCTTCGCCGGCTGTGCACGATGGCATGCTCTACCTCGTTGACAATTCCGCAAATCTGGTTTGTCTGGAAGCAGCGACGGGTAAGCGTCTTTGGCTCTACAGTCTTGGTACGGTTGGCAAAGGCTCACCCGTCGTGGCCGATGGAAAAATTTATGTCACCGAAGAGAATGGCGTGTTTCACATTTTGCAGCCCAGTGCAACGGAATGTAAATCCCTCGACGATGAAAATCTCACCATGAAAGACGGCCGTTATGCCGAGCTTTATGGCTCACCGGCGATCGCCTACGGTCGGATTTATTTTACAGCGGAATCCGGGCTTTATTGTCTGGGAGTTAAAAACAAGCCATTCACTCTAACTCCTACTCGGGCTACTGCTTCTGCATCCAACTCATCCACCAATCCACCAGTTCATCTTCAGATTATTCCCGCGGAAGTTTTGGCGAGGCCCGGCGAGAAAATCAACTTTCGCGGCCGGGTGTTCGATGATAAGGGAAATTTTATTCGCGAAGTGAAGCCTGCTTGGACGACGAGCATGTCATCGCTTGCCGGCAAGGATGGGTCATACACCGTTCAGAAAATCACCGGCGCGCAAACCGGGGCAGTGAGTGCGTCATTTGAAAACCTCACAGCAACAGCGCGCGTGCGAGTGATTGCCGGCGCGCCGTGGGAGGAAAATTTCGAATCTACAGAAATCGGCAAGTATCCCTCCTCCTTCGTCGGCGCAACAAACAAGTTTTCGGTGCAGATCAAAGACAGCAACAAAGTGTTGGTCAAGCCGCCTGCCGCCGCGGGACTGAATCGTTCCGACGTATACCTCGGTCCACCATCCATGAAAAATTACACCATACAAACTGATGTGATGGGAACAAAAAACAGACGGCTGATGCCCGATGCCGGATTGATTGCGAATCGTTACACCTTCGATCTGATGGGCACGCTGCAATGCGTGCAGATTCGTGTCTGGGCCGCGGAGTTGCTGAATTCCAAAACTGTAGACTTCAAATGGGAACCGGGTGTGTGGTACACCATGAAATTGCGGATTGATACGGCTGGCGGCAAATCAATCGTCAAGGGAAAAGTTTGGCCACGATCCGAAAAAGAGCCTGAGGTCTGGACTATCACAATGGAAGATCCGCTGCCCAATCCGGAAGGCAGTCCGGGCATCTACGGTTACTCTCCAGCGGAGATTTATTACGACAACATCAAAATCATGAAATGAGATTTTTCTATTTTGCAGCCGCAGCTTGACCCTGAATATTGAATTCAGCAATTGTGCCAATAGCCAGGAGCCATACCATGAGCTTCAGAAGCATACTTAGAAAAGTAACTCTCGCGAAAATATATCTGCTGAGTGGGGGATTAACTGTTTCAGCGCTCGCTTACTACACTTTGGAACAAGCCATGTGGGGCGGCACGACGGAGCGCAACATGGCTTCGACCGAAACCAACCTGCCAACGAAGTGGGATCCGGAATCAGGTTTGAATATCAAATGGAGCGCGCCGCTCGGCTCACAAACTTACGGCAACCCGGTGATCGCCGGCGGCAAGGTTTTTGTCGGAACGAATAATCAAGGTATGCGCAACCCCAAGCAAGGCGGTGACCGCGGCGTGTTGATGGCCTTTCAAGAAGCCGATGGAAAATTCTTGTGGCAGAACGCTTCACCCAAGCTGGCCTCAGGTCGCGTCAATGACTGGCCGTTACAAGGTGTGTGCTCCAGCCCTTACGTTGAAGGCGACCGGCTGTACTATGTTTCAAATCGTTGTGAAGTGATTTGCCTCGACACCGAAGGTTTTTTAGACGGCCAAAACGACGGCTCCTTCACGGCTGAAACCGACACCAGCAAAATCGATGCAGATGTTGTTTGGAAGCTCGACATGATGGGCGAGCTGGATGTATTTCCGCACAACCTTGCCGTATGCTCTCCCATTGCCGTTGGCGATTTGCTTTTCATCGTAACCGCAAATGGAGTTGACGAAGGACACATTCACATTCCATCGCCGTTTGCGCCGAGCTTTATCGCCGTCAATAAAAATACAGGAAAAGTTGTTTGGGAAGACGACTCCCCCGGCACCAAAATCATGCACGGGCAATGGTCGAATCCCTCTTACAGCGTCATTAACGGGGTGCCGCAGGTGATTTTTCCCGGCGGCGACGGCTATCTTTATTCCTTCGTTCCGGAGACGGGCGAGATCATTTGGAAATTCAACTGCAATCCTCCTGATGCCGTCTATGAGCTTGGCGGCTCGGGAACGAAAAATGATTTTATTGCGACGCCGGTAATTTACGACAACAAAGTTTACATCGGTGTCGGGCAAGATCCTGAGCACGGCGAAGGCGTCGGCCATCTGTGGGCGATCGACGCAACGAAGAAGGGCGATGTCACCGAGACGGCGGTCGTCTGGCATCGCGGTTATAAAGACTACAATCGTACCATGTCAACTGTTGCTATTCACGATGGATTGCTTTACTCCGCCGACTTGAGCGGTTTTCTGTATTGCCTTGATGCGAAAACCGGCGAGCATTATTGGACCTATGACACCTACGCCGCAATTTGGGGCTCGCCGCTGGTTGCCGACGGCAAAGTGTACATCGGCGACGAAGATGGAGATGTCGCGGTGTTGAAAGCCGGAAAGAAAATGGAGCTGCTTCACGAAGTGAACATGGGCGGCGCGGTCTACACGACGCCGGTGCCGAAGAACGGGGTTCTCTACATCACCAATCGCTCGGCGTTGTTTGCGCTGCAGAACAAGTAAGAACCCTCTCACAACACTGTTTAGGATTCCATGCGATCATCAACAATCTCTGCTTTTTCAAAAAAAATAACTGACGCCCGGCTTCGCCTCGATGAGCACGTTCGCGAAATGGTTCAATGGCACTTCAGCCCAGAGACCGGCTCACCCTTCTGGCTTGAATTTGCGCGCAAACTTGACTTTGACCCGCGCAAAGAAATCGGCGGCTATGCCGACTTGAAAATCCTCGGGCACTTCCAAGATGAATGGCTGCGCGGCGGCCCGGTACGACGCTGGGTGCCAAAGGCTTATGCGAATGATCCGGTTTATGTTTTTGAAACCGGCGGCTCGACCGGCGTCCCCAAGAGCCGCATCAACGTCAGAGATTTTCAAACTGATTACGAACTGTTCAGCGAGACGCTCTCACATGATGGCTTTCCTCGCGGCGCAGACTGGCTCATGCTTGGCCCCTCCGGCCCACGGCGTTTGCGTCTTGCCATCGAGCATCTTGCCCAGCACCGCGGCGGCATCTGCTTTATGGTCGATCTCGATCCACGTTGGGTGAACAAATTAATTTCCAACGGACAGCAACAAATTCTCAAAGAATACAAAATCCACATCATCGATCAGGCACTCACGATTTTGCGCGCGCATGATAATATTCAATGCGTCTTCACCACGCCAAAGCTTTTGGAAGCGTTATGCGAAAAAGTAAATCTCGTGAAGCTGGGCATCAAAGGAATATTTTGTGGCGGCACTGAAATGAACGCGCAGTTCCATCGCTTTGCTCGCGAAGAATTAGTGCCGGGCGTCGACTTCGTGCCGACCTATGGCAATACTCTCATGGGCTTGGCATGCCACAAACCGTTCGATCCGGCGGATAACTACGCTATCATTTATTACCCTCCCTCCCCTCGCGCTGTTTTTGAACTAGTAAATCCGGATAATTCCGAAGAACCTGTGGATTATGATGAAACCGGAAGAGTGATGCTGACGACGCTGACCAAAGAATTTTTCATGCCGCGCTTTTTGGAGCGCGATGAAGGAGAGCGCGCCGAACCCATCGAGCTTTATCCCTGGGACGGGGTTAAAAATCTTCGACTCTTTTCGCAGCTTCAAGATTCTGTCGTCGTCGGGGTTTATTAGATTGCGCAAAATATCATGATACACATTCCTCTACTTCGCGCTGGAAAACCTTACAAGAGCCTGAGCACGGTTCAGGTAAAACATTTCAGAACCGGCGAGCCAGTTGCTGAAGTGAGTCAAGCCAACAGCGGACTGATCGCCAAAGAGCTTAACGGTGCAGCGCATAATCAACAACGGATGCATGATTTTTCTGTAGCCGGGTTGTTGGAAATTTGCCGTAAAGCTGCCGACAAATTTATGAATGCAGATTTACCGGTGGGTGACGAAAGCCAATCTCCCGAGGATTATGTTCATCAACTCTCGGCAACGACCGGCATGCCTGAGGCGCTATGCCGCAGGAACATGACGAAGATCGAAACCGTGTTCAAAAATATGCAAGCGGTTTTGGATGGTTTGACGCGCGGCCTCGATCTTTCGATACTTGATGCCGGGGCCGGCTCGCAAAACGGGCGACCCATGAGTTATTTTTCTCAAGCGAATGCGTTGGGCGCGATTCTCCCCAGCAATTCGCCGGGCGTGCATTCGCTCTGGTTGCCGGCCATCCCGCTTAAAATGCCTTTGGCGCTCAAGCCCGGACGCGAAGAACCGTGGACGCCATTTCGCATCGCGCAAGCGTTCATCGCCGCGGGTTGTCCGCCCGAGGCTTTCGGTTATTTTCCTTCCGATCATTCCGGCGCGAATGAAATTCTTCTGCGCTGCGGGAGATCGATGTTCTTCGGCGATCAATCAAGCGTCAAGGCTTGGAAGAACGACCCGCGCGTGCAGATTCACGGGCCGGGCTGGAGCAAAATCATCATCGCTGAAGACAAAGTTTCTGATTGGGAAAAATATCTCGACGTGATTGTCACTTCGATTGTTGAAAATGGTGGCAGGTCATGTCTCAACACATCGGGAGTGTGGGTTTCCTCGCACGGTCGAGAAATTGCCGAAGCGCTCGCCAAGCGATTGGCACAAATCGAAGCCAAGCCGATGGATCATGCCGAGGCGCGATTGGCGGCTTTTACCAACAAGAAATTTGCCCAACGGATTAATGGCACGATTGAAAGCGAATTGCTAACTTCTGGCGCGATCGACTTGACTGCCAAATATCGCGGTGGGCAAAGACTTGTCGAGATCGATGGCTGTACTTTCCTCCTGCCGACGATCATGTGGTGCGAAAATCCAGAGCATCCTCTGGCCAACACGGAAGTTCTTTTTCCCTTTGCCAGCGTCGTGCAAGTGCCCCAAAAAGATATAGTGCATGTCATCGGCTCAAGCCTGGTA